>ENA-OQIG01001072-OQIG01001072.1-human-gut-metagenome-genome-assembly--contig:-NODE-1072-length-13072-cov-2.014368_pt1 | contig 13072 bp, 17 predicted proteins | sample MGYA00242576_ERZ504741 | MGnify/ENA primary metagenome ERZ504741 (study PRJEB26092, sample SAMD00036436) | human gut metagenome | host: Homo sapiens | study: EMG produced TPA metagenomics assembly of... | reverse complement strand
TATTTTTTTTGTCAGAGCAAGAGGACGTTCCAGTCCAAACCAAACATAGCATCAACCATATACAATCATATTTTCTCATAATAATATCTTTATTGCTATCAATTACACATCATCTATTTAGGATAAACAAAGTCTATAGTCAAATCATCCGTATTATTTTCTGTATCCAGCATATTATCTACAAAAAGAACAATACCACTATAAGAGACACACCAACCTGTAAAATAATTATATCTATGTTTTGCCAACTTTACTTCATATACTTTTTTCATCTCATCATCAAACAACATTAAATATAAATCACGATCATTGATCAATTTCTCAATCCCCATATCAGCATCAAACTCTACTTTATCAATATGCAAACGGGCATACATTTTATATTGAGGAATATACATTACATCATAAAAATAAGGATTCTCCAACCTATGCCTTTCCAATGCAGCATAATCTTTTCCGGAAGTACATTCTGCCACAATATTAGAAGTATAGTTACTTTCTGCCATAACAGAGTTTCGTTCATTAGTAACTATATTCAAAGTATAAATGGAAGATTCAGCCGGATAATTATAGATAATATTTTCACCTACATAATTGACATTAGGAAAAGACATATAAGAATACCCTGCGCTCATATCAGGAATAATATTTGATGGCGACAAATAATAGATAGCAACATCTTTCTCTTTATTAATAAAGACTTCCTTGACCGCAAAGACCTTAGAAGACAAGTTTTGTGTTAAAAACATCAAAGATTGACGGTTCTTATTATAATATAAACGGGAAGTATGGATGGCATAATTAGTATTTATCAATAATTGCTCCTTATCATCCAGATACTCTCTCAAATCCACTATATTTTTTACAGTTCCTCTGCTGTCAACGAGAAAAACATGTTCAGAATCATCAGATACCCACACTGAATCTAATGAATGTACATATATGCCTGACAAACGAGATATAGCATGAGGACCTTTGGCGGGCAACGTTACTTGAGTTACCTGTTTTGATTCCAAATCCAGGTAATCTAATGAATGTAATCTATAATTATATCCGATAAGGATATTCACAGAATCTCCATGAACAGGAGAAGACAAATAATAAGACTTTAGCTGCAGCACATCTTGTTGAGGAAAATGTATTTCTTCCGTTTGCAGTGCAACTTCATTATTTACTATTGTTCCATCTGATCTCTTACCAGTACAGGATATCAATAGCATACAAGATAGGAAAAGCAACAAACTATTTTCTACTGTTCTCATTGTGTTCTATTTTTACGTTTTATACAACTACAAAAATAACATAACTAAAATACGATATCCTGATTATCAATAATAAATCTTCGTATAAGAATAAGATATAACCATTGTTAACTGTGCTCATTCATATTTCATCATATTTATCAGTTTATTTGTTTCAATAATTTCTTTACTTCCGCTCTCATCTCTTTTACCGCTGTCGATTGAACCTTTGGTTCTTTTGTCAGTACAACCTCAACCATACGCTTTAATTTCTCAGGTTGTTGGTTTCCGGCTCCGCATACAGCTTTGCCAGAAGATAATACGGATAAATTCGTCCCGGAAGTCGATGCGTAGACCGAATCAGACTCTCTTCCGCTTTCTCATACTTTCCTACTGCCTGATAGTTCTTACCTATAATATTCAGAATCATTGGGTCATTACTATACTCCATGGCTTCTTTCAACACTTTTGTAGAGCTATCATATTGTTTCAATTTATGCAAACAATACCCGTATTCAAAAAGAAAGGCTCCCCGATTCTTCAATTCGGGATACAACGTCTCATATTCTTCTTTAGCTGATTGATATGCTCCGATATTATAGAGCATTTTACTACGATACCAGTTCTTACATGCATCATATTGATTGTTTTTCCAATAATATGCCCCTAATAGAATTATTATCGAAATAAAAAATAATAGCATTATCTTCGAGCGTCCAATAACACAAGCAGCCAGCAGAAAATAGAAGGTCACTGCAAATCCGGGAATCTGCATCGGATAAGAAGAAAAAGCAAATACCAACACTGCAATTATACCTCCACAAAGACCTATTCGTCCTTCCCTACTCCCCTTCCAAAGACAAAACGCAATTATTAATAAAACGACAAATAAAAAAGGAATCCCATATTCTGTTGCTACTTGAAGATATTCATTAAAAGCACATTCCGGACTACCCGCCACCAATTCTTCCGTTTCCGAATACTCTTCGTTTGCAAAATAACTCTCCTGTGCCCTGCCATAAGCTGAAACAAAATTCCCAGTTCCATGTCCTATAAGAGGACTTTCAGCAATAGCAAGAGTACTAATTTTCCACATGAACAGGCGCCCATTGGCGGAAGTTGCTTTTAACTGAAAAAGTGAGTAACCAATCACTATGAATATAATGCTTCCTGCAATACAGGCCAACACAACTTTTCTCTTATATATCTTTCTAATCTCCTTTAGTTTACTTCCCCATGAAATGTGCATTCCATACACCCATGCGCCCGATACGGCGGCGGCAATCCAAGCCGAACGACTCATTCCGGCAGGTAGCACACAAAGAATCAACAGCATCACTCCTAATGCCATGTAATACTTTCCCTGTTCTATCCATGTACGTTCCGTCTTTTCTTTCAAATTTAGCCATTCATGCAGGCAAAGCGGAAATATCATTGCCAAATATCCCGAGTAAGGTCCCGGATTATAGAAAGACCCTGTAAGTGCATATAAGGAATGATTAGAAACAGCGAAACCATATATTTGCCTCAAGCCCCATATAGCTTCAATCCCTCCCAATATAATCAATACCCACGTCACTATTGACGGAAAGACAGATATTGTTTCTTATTCAAGCAAAGAAAAGGCAAACAACACACAGCAAAAACAACAGTCATGCGTCCCAACCATAGTTTTTGATAGGCCATTTCACCAACAGATATGTCGTTCGGAGTAGGAAAAGCTACTACACACAGGATTAACGCAACTCCTAAGAGTGCTATCAAACCCGCCATACCTTTCCTTTCAATTTTTATCAACTTTAATTTGACTTTCATGTTCTTCAATTATCTGACTACTGCCCGATAAAAAGCAATAACCGGATTATCTCCCTCTACATCATACGTTTTAAATAAATCCGGATAATCCTCAAGAGGATTTTCAGAAAAAGCATAATCGAGATACTCTGGTGTCAATATGCTGTAAAAGCAATCCTTATAAATACCGTCAATCGTATCAATTAAAGATGAATCCAGAAATTTAATCCTTTTGGCACAGTATACTTGTTTACTCTCTTCTACATTATATAAACAAGACCAAATATATCCATCCTTCACAAAACGAAAAAACAATAATCCGCCATACTCATATATATCAGTTATACCTAAGGAGTATCCTGAACGCAACAAACTCATTTCATTAGGTCTCTCTTCTATCATCGATGCTGGCAAGGGTTCGGCAAATTAATCCGAAAACGCGGAACAACACTATCTTCATGAATCTGATAAACAATATTATCAAAATCCCTACAATAATACAACTTCGAATTATTATCATACAAATTGTGTCCTGAAGGCGAAAATGGATAGTCTTCTTTATTATTTTCATGTTTAAAGTATCGTTTCCCTATGGTAATGCCATCCTTTGACGCTAACAGGTAATAATGCAAAGAAATATCATCTTGATAGTTTCGATGTAAACGGTTATGATAAAAGAAGTATCCTCCCCAATAGGCTATTTCAGCCGGTGTAGGTTTATTAAACTTCTCACTTTTGACAAACCTACCATCCTCGGTCGAATAAAACATCAACGACTGTTTCATATTATCATAAATCACCAGTTGATGCAAACTAGCATTTACTGCAAAAGCATTTATATCCGTATATTCTCCGGGACCTGCCCTCTAGCATTCAATTGAAATAACAATTCACCGGACATATCATAACATACAGTGCCTACTACAAGATCCCATAAATAAATTCGTTCATCCGCAATCTGGATCTTTTTAATACGGCTTAACAAAGGAATCGCCGATAGTTTAACGTAAGATACCTGTTGCAATATAGTTTCCAGCTTATCATAAGTTTCTCCTGTCATTTCAACGATAACGTCCTGTGGACTAGACAGAGAGACAACTCCGGGGCCGATACTTAAAGACGTTTTATTATGAGTACACGACACAGTAAGACAAACTACCATTATTATAATAATACACTTATTCATTTTTTAATTACATTCCACAAGCTCTGGGTGTACAAGAATTAGGAGTTACACAAAATTCGCATATTCTTTCTATGCTGGCAGTATGCCACGGACCTTGCTGATAATCACATGCAATTGTCCTAGGAGCTGTCCAAGTCTTATCGCCATTCTCACGACTATTTGCCAACGCTTCAACATTAGACAGAACCAAATCAGATAATGTCTCTTTTTTAAACGAATTACAAATATTAGTACCAATCATCACTAGTAATGTAATTCCTAAAGCCATTTTTAAATAAATTTTCTTTTTCATACGTAACTAATTTTATATTAAATCTGATAGTCAATATGCCTTTATTTGATTTTCTTCATCATCCTATCCCAACGAGGTTTCTCCGTAAATTTGTCTTCTGAATACCAGATACGGGTAGCCTTGCCTACAATATATTCTTCCGGCAGCATCCCCCAATACCTTGAATCCTGCGAATTAGCCATATTATCACCAGATACAAAATAATAATTCTTTTCAAAACGATATCGAGAAATCAGACTGTCTCCCAATAACACCTGTCCGTCTTTCAGACGCAATTTCTTCTTTTGTTCCCAACCTATCAATTGCTTATACAAATGATAAGTAGTGCGGTCCATTTCTACCACATGTCCTTTCTGTGGAACAGGCAATGGTCCGAATTCACGAATATTCCACTTAAGTTGTTTGTTATATGGAAATGTACCAAAGACAATCCCGTGCTGCTTCGGATGCTGCAAATTTGCAATATACTGTTGAGCCTGATAATTCCCCACCTGTTCATTGCAACCACGTATCTTATAAAATCCTCCTCTGATTTCCAATGTGTCTCCGGGCAGAGCGATACACCGCTTCACATAATACTGCATCACGTCCATTCGAATACTATCCCAACGATTTTGCTGATAAGGAAAATTAAAAACCAATATATCATTTCTCTTAAAGTTTCCCCATCCGGCATCCGATGAATAGTGAAGTCTTCATTATCTAAAGCAGCAAACACATTAAATAACCTAGCTCCCTTTATCATCTTATTAACCAGTATCCGATCTCCATCCTTTAGTACCGGTTCCATAGAATCCGAAGGTATTTTAAACGAGGTAAAACAAAATAGTTGTACCAAGAAGAGAATGAGCACCATGCAGAATACGAAAAATGCCAGATTCTCTAATATTGCCAAAATTTTCCTCACTTTGCTCATACGCTTTCTTTCAGTTGAATTAGTTTACGATAAGCCATAAGCCCCAACACGCATTTCACACGTTCATCATCCTCATTTAATAATCCTTCGCAAGGATAAACGTCTTTTCCATCTTCTCTCGCAAATAATCCGCCCATAAACACAATAGATTCCAATGTGCATCAGCATAACTGAAATCCTGTTCCACTTCTACAATCACAGCCATCATCATCAACATGTCAGCAGCTACCGCCACTGCATTATCATCCAATTTTACCTGCTTATTAATAATAGGGTACAAACCTATATCATAAGGCGGATATCTCTTTACCCAATGATTATCTTCACAATATTCAAATATAGGATCCAATAGGCTTTTCATCCAGTCGATACGATTAAAATAGAGCAAAGTAGAAAAACTCTCATAAGCCTCCCTGATATTACCTAAAGTATCTCCAAAGCAAAATATTTTATTCTCTGATGATAACACAAATCTATGGGAAGATATAAAATTAACGATAAGAAGGAAGCATCTGCCCTGCAAATGTTTCACCACCTACTTGAAAAGCTCTGGCACTCCACTGACAATCCTGTTTATCGCATTCTTCTTTAAGTTCCTGCCATCTATCTCCAACAGATTTCATTAATTCTTTTATTTCGCCTGTTCTATTTTTCTTCCAAAGAGGGGACAAACTTTCACCCCCATATTGTAAAGTCTGCCCTTCCTCATACCCTATTAGCAATGCACCTTTATCCTCATTCTTTGCGCTTAACTTTTGAGATAAAATAACATGACCATCCTCACTAGAGAAAGTTGATTCATTCGCCTCCATAGCTAAATATAAACTGTCGGACTTGGCAAAACGCCAATTCTGTTCACACCAACTATCCACCTTGCTCCTACCCAATAACCACTCCATATCTACATCAAACAGAATTTCCACTGTATGCTCCTTTTCATCTTTTGCATGAATCTGATAAGAAAGAAAACCTACAGGCCATCCTGTCATATCCCATTTCTCCGACAAGGAAGGTGAAACAAAATCAATCAGAAGCTCCACATCTCCACATTGAAAAACATAATGAGTCTGTGTAGCCTGCATATTCATTTGTTTCAATATTGCAGGTTTCACATCAACATAAGTCTTATTTTCCACATATAAACCAAAATCCAAAAAAGCAGTACCTTCCGCATTACCCCCATAAGCTGCTATAACATTATCACCATTAATAATTTGAGCTACTGTTTCATCCGTTAAACGATAGCATCCCGTTTGAGGAAGAAATGCTTCTTCTCCTAACAAATATTCTCCATTACAATAAAGCTTTATCTGATCATCATAAATATAACGGAGATAGACTTTGCGTTCTTTTAAAGTATCTTTGTTAGCAATGGTAATGTGCCTGCGAACATATATATTTTTCGCTCCCCATACTGTATGGGCTTGAAACTTCCCATTTTCCGAACCGAAGGCACCTTTACCCTTATTCCACAAAGAATCATTATACTCCTTTGTTCCCATCCTCTGCCCGGAAATAAATAAGAATATTTTCCCTGCCATCCCAGGTTCTCGTTTGAAAGAGGGGCTAGAGAGGATATACGTAACGAATCTCCTCCTAAAAAACGGTAAGATTTACCATCCACCTTTAAAATACCCGTCAACGGAAACATTTTCCCCGATCTTAAGCACGGATAGGTTTTATTTAAAGTATCTTCTGTTGCCTTTATGGTAAAACCGGGAGCTATAGCCAACAACGTATGTCCGGAGAAAGAAATATCAAAAGGAGGACACACCTTCTTACCGGAATAAGAACAAGCACATATCAAGGAGATAATTCCTGAAAATAAAACTATCCTCCACATTACAACTTGTCTGATATTAAACTTTACCTCCATTGTTGTTCTCCATTTTCATAAACAAAAATTCTTTCATCCTTTCCACGAGTATGGTTTCGTAAAAGTAATAATGCATTTTCCGGAATTATTCCGAAACACCAGTGAATCGGCAGTCGCTTGATTGTCCCGGCAGATTGCCAGTCTCTTTCACAGTAGAATAATTCATATACATCACCAGGTCGAACATAATTATCCCTGTTCCGCGGAGTATAAACTATACGATCGACTTTTACTTCTTTTCCTAAATCCAATCCCGCCCATCCACCGGTGGGTTTGGAATAATCAAAAGAAGTCCATGTTTTCCCGTCAAAGACATTGGTATAGTCATGATCCCCATTCTGTTTTTCGTGTTCGGGAGTTCCTATTATCTTTCCCGTTAAAGCAACAGTATCATTTTCTCATAAAGACGACTGCTGAAACATTACAATGAGCTTTAGGTCGACCGATATATCTAAGATAACGGTATTCTTTATCAGACCAGCATTTTACAGTAGTATTCAAACGATCAGGTTTACTTTGTATAATAAACAGTGTATCTTCATCCGAAAAATCCGAATGATTGCTTCCGGTAAAAACACCCCCTATCATTCTGTTTCTAAAACTACTTTCTTCTTTAAGATTAAACTTAGCATACAAAACCATATCTTGCGTCTTTTTCCCGACGGAATAATAGTGAGGGGCATTAGTTTCTTTATCCAGATAAAAAGGATCAGTCAAGAAATGTAATGATCCTTTTTCATAAGTGGCAACTCTTAAAACTGCCCCTTTACGAACATATCGAAAAGCCAAATGACCGGCATCGTATTCTGTCCAATCAACCGGAATCCAACGATCTCTATTACTGGCACATAAATAAGCAATCCTCCACTCCTTTTCTCTTATACTGCTTTTCCAAAGGAATGACCAGATTCTTTTGGTATGAATACGCATAATCAAAAGTTACATCCTTAAACTTAGGAATATGCCAAAATGGATGTACCTTCTCTCCATATTGTGACATCTGTTCATGTAACTCTCTGTTTACACTAAATGTATATCTATATATCTTGGCAGTTCCTCCCTGCCGATACAAAGCACATTTGCGAACACGTGTCAAAAATGTCATAAAGTCGGACATATATCCTTCTCCGTTTTTATCCCATACTATTGTCCAAAGATGCCCGAAATTCGTATCATTACGTGCAGGTAAGTAGTCGATTGCACAAGGAATACCTAAAGCACGAAATAAGTAAATCTCAAAATCTGCCAATTCTCTACAACTACCGACTTTATATTGTACAAATTCAGGTCCGATATGTCCGAAAGAAAAGGGAGTTATAGAAGTAAAGAATGTCTTTTTATCCGGCAATCTCGCCATTAAATATCTGGCTGCCACTAATGGATCTTCTTTATCCAAGGTGTCAGACATCCGCAATGAATCTAACAATGAATTGTATTTCTTATAATATATCTCACGCCAATAAGTTAACGGTTCATCCCCTATTCGGTAAGGCAATAAGTACTCACAAAATGTTTCAAACGAAATATTCTTTCCCCACGGTTGCTCCTGCCAAACTTTAAATGCCCAATCAATATTATGGCACAAATATGCAGAATCCATTTCCATAATATCGCGTTTCTTTTTAGGTTCTTTCATTGCACCAAAGACTTTCTTGACTGAATCCGAAACTTGTTGCGCAGTTTTACCCTTACGTACTTTTAGCCAAGCATAATAAGACTTATAATTCTCTAATTGTTCTCCACTAGAATAAATGTAAAAAGGCATATTCTCTATTAAAAAACAAGCTGCTTTATATTTTAGACTATCAATAGGATTCTTCTTATAATAGTGAAGTACTTTTTGAAGTTCTTTTTTATTTCCACCTGCCGCCTGTAAAGCAACTTCTAAAGGGAGCATAGTTTTTTTTTCGTAGAATAAATACTTTCTTGCATATTGCCATTCTAACACAAATAACAAAACAAGGATAGATGGAATATATATACAAAGCTTCTTAAGCATAAATTAATCCTCATTTACTTAGTATTTCCTGTTCATGTTTTCTACTGACCTTTCTCATTTATCATAGGTCAAAACAACGCTAAAAAATGTATTTTTTTTATTTCACATATATATTCATTAATACCGGATTACTATCATCAACCAAATTATATTTACGAGTAACAGTCTCCTCATAATTATTCAAAAAAGACTGAGCATTAATATAACTTATATAAAAATCAGAAGAAACTGCTGCAATCTTCGTAAATGCTTTTATTTGAGGGTCCAAAAGAGGGCAAAATAAATAACCTTCTTTCTCTTTTGCTTCATATTCCAAAAGTAAAGGTGCTCCATGGTTTCTCCATATTTCGGCCAGAAATGTCCCTTACATTGATAGAATGAATTAACACCTGAAATTAGGCACTCATTAGTAGAATATTGTTCTCTTACCCCTCTTTCCTTTTTAAAGTCCTTTTCTAATTCAAGATCTGAATTATCTACAAAATCATCCGATATTATTTTCATATATTTGCTTACTTCATCATTATCTATCATATAAATATATGGAGAATATCTAGGATTAAAAAATAAAATGATTCCCTGATTTATAAAAACTTTGGGCTTTAAATGGAGTATTAGCATTATCTGCAATACCTCTAGATGCTATTACCGGAACAAATTTCTCATTCGAATAAAATCCTAAACAAATACCGTCTTCAGTCTGAAATATATTGGTTCCCCATATCTTTCCCGTTTTTTCATCAACAGCTATTTCCATTACAGTTGCATTAGTTTTATATTCTGTAAACAGCTTGTAATCAGGATATTTATATTTTATTATTTTTCGTCCTACAATAGATGATATGTATATATTTAAATCTGCATCTATATCAAAGTCTGATATATCAGCATATTCTCCTGGTCCACTCCCTATATTATGAATTTTAGTAATATATGAACCATTATCGTCAAATAAAAAGATCATAGCTTGGACTTTATCAAAAATATAATATGTCTCATTCTTATACAATATCTTAGTTATACTAGATATTAATGATCTCTCATTTGTTTCTAATGGAACAAAAGTTACAGAATCAAATTCATGCAAATGATTCTTCTTACTACAATAGTCATATTCCAACAAAGTAAGATTCCTATCTTCTATTTCTTTTAAAGAATTATTACGAGGATTATTGCATGAAACAACAATAATAAAAAATATATACAATTTTTTTCATAAACGAGCTATAATTATGTTTCTTTTATTAAAAAGAACGTATTATTAGAAAGTAACAAGACGACCAATCGCCACATATTAATTAAACATCAGATACCTAGTAATAGATATCTGATGTTTAAAACCTAGTTAATTTGGACAATCTCTATTCCTCATCGTAGTAACACCCGAATAACATCTGTCACTATTAATACTAAGACAACCGATATGGCTATTATAGGTTGTAACAAGACACCCATCCTCCAATGAGTTTCTTCATCACTAGTCCAACTATAGTCAGGAGTTCTACTACCTGACACATCAGTTTCACCTCCAGCTAGTGCATCTATATTAGCCAAGCTAAACAATGATAACGTTGAAGATTGAGAACCTAAATCTATTTTGATATTCAATACCGCCACAGTTACTATGGCTAAAACACATATTCCACTAAACAAAAATTTCTTCATTATCTATTTTTTTTAAGATTAAAACCTAATATAAAAATCATTATTCATTTCTTTGTTTTTCACATAAATAACACCTCCTTACTTAATATATAGCTTTTATTTACTTTGATTATTTACCTTACCTTGTATTACAAGTTTAACATATCTTCTTTCTATATTACAATATATTGTAACATTTTTCTTAAAATATCCTTCTTTATTAGGAGTAACTTGCACTACAATATCGGTTGTTTTATTAGGTAAAACCGGTTGTTTTGACCAGTTAGGTACTGTACAACCACATGTAGTAGTTACATTATTCACCACCAAAGGGTTAGGTCCAATATTTTTAAGACTAAACTTTGCAGTAGTAGTCTTATTTATTTCCAGATTTTTAAGTTCCAAAATAGTTGTATCAACTGTCAATGATGTTATCAAAGACTTATCATATAAGTCTGTTTTTTCTACTCTTTTATTTTCATTTATTATTTGCTTATACAAACTCCATATTTGAGGATTCTCTGTAGGATTACCAATGCAAACGACCTTATTATATTTATCCAACAAAAAAGTCTGATATCTACTGTCTTTGGGAAATGTATTGAGTTTATCAAGTTGATTACATATATCCATATAGCAAGGATATTTAAATGAGTCCTTTCTAAATAAAAAGAATATTTCTTCGATATTTTTAGGATGAAAATAAAATTGAAAATTAACAAAACCTGCCATTTCGTCATTAACTTCCTTAATAATAGCATTCCATTTATACAAATGTAATTTACAACTAGTGCATCCTATTGAATCTGTGTATACTAGTATTTTATAAGGCGTAGAATTGGGAGAAATACACAAAGTATCCCTATCAATCGATTTACAAAAAACATCTTGAGGAAATATAATTTTTCTTTCCTGTCCATTCTTTTACTATCTTTTCAATTTCCGTTGATAGTTGATCATTTTTACATCCACAAAATGTAAAACAAACTACTCCCAATATTAGAACTACACCCTTAACCATAATACAAAATAGTTATAACTAACATAATTTCTCATTTATAATAATATTGCAGCAAAATTGCTACTTTACCTATTTAATACTAAACATTACAATCGGCTGATCATCATTAACATCTGTCGCTATTATCGTTTTAGTATCTTCATCCACCCAAATACCATATATATAATGGTCGAGCACATATTTGCATAACGGTTCTCCTTCCAAACTAAATACATAAATATATTTTCCTCCATCAGGAAGCCTTCCGCTTTGTCTTGCGATCTCCTTAAAAGACGTTCCATGAAATACAGTATAAATGGCACTATCTGTTACTTGTACATCACTAAAACCCATAATACCTGTTGGCATACCATATCCATCTGATACTTTGAATTCAGGTTCACCATGCTCACCGATACGAATAATATGAGTACTATCTTTCAAATTATAAACTTCAACGACTTCTCCCAATTGGGTTACTGCCGCCAATATTCCATTGTTAGGATTGTAGTCAAGGAAGCTCCTCCATGCTTGAGCCAATGCCGGACGAGCATTTTCCAATGCTTTTTCATCAATAGTCGGAATAATCCCTATCTTATCTATAAGCTCCCATTACGGTTAACTCGACATAAACGATTTTCACCGGAATAGTCAGGAATAATAAACATTGAATCATTATATATAGCAAAATCAAGTGGTCGAAGTATATCTTCATCCAATGTTACCGTTTCGTCACGAAGCAGTGAATCACCGGATGAAGAAAAGTCTAACCTAGTTAATTCACTTTTATTGGCATCCAATGTCCAGACTACATGATTCTGTAAACGAAAGTTCTCCAATGATAACATTTCCGTAGGTGAATCACCACGCTTGCCAAAAGAAGATAAATACTGATAACTGGGATATTGGAATAAATGTCCATAATGATCAAGACCATGTAAATCCATCACAATGACTCTATCTCCTTCGATTCGTATCCTAAACGGATAACGAAGCAAGGCTGTATCAAGCTCAATTACTTCTCCTATTAATTCTCTCTCGTGCGGAAATCCCGAATAGAATAATACACCCTTTGCATATTCTTTATGCTTATGGTCACAAGAGATAAACAAGAAAAAAGAAAG
>ENA-OQIG01001071-OQIG01001071.1-human-gut-metagenome-genome-assembly--contig:-NODE-1071-length-13074-cov-1.782034_pt1 | contig 13074 bp, 18 predicted proteins | sample MGYA00242576_ERZ504741 | MGnify/ENA primary metagenome ERZ504741 (study PRJEB26092, sample SAMD00036436) | human gut metagenome | host: Homo sapiens | study: EMG produced TPA metagenomics assembly of... | reverse complement strand
CTATAATAGAATCTGCGTCATTCGCGACCTAAAATATAAAAATACAAAATAATGAATACCCTTGTCTGGAAACTTCTCCGCCAACATATCAGTATCGGTCAATTAGCCGGTTTCTTTTTAGCCAACTTGTTCGGCATGATGATTGTATTGCTCAGCGTACAGTTTTACAAAGATGTCATTCCCGTATTCACCGAAGGAGACAGCTTTATGAAAAAAGACTTCATCATAGCAACCAAGAAAATCAGTACGCTCGGGTCTTTGCCGGAAAAAGCAATACGTTCTCTCCCGATGACATCGCCGATCTGAAAAACAGTCGTTTACCAAAACGATAGGAGCTTTCACCCCTTCTCAATTCAAAGTTTCGGCAGGATTGGGAATGCAGGAAGCGGGTATTCATCTCTCTACGGATATGTTCTTCGAGTCAGTTCCCGATGAATTTGTAGATATCAAACTCGATAAATGGCACTTCGACGAAGAAACACATACCATTCCCATCATCATCCACGCAATTATCTGAATCTGTATAACTTCGGTTTCGCTCAAAGCCGCAGTCTGCCTAAGTTGTCAGAAGGACTGATGGGACTTATTCAGATGGACATCATGATGCGGGGCAACGGACGGTAGAACAATACAAGGGAAACATCGTCGGTTTTTCCAACCGTCTGAATACGATTCTCGTTCCGCAGTCTTTCATGAACTGGGCCAACAAGAACTTCGCCCCTGACGCGGAGGCACAACCTGCCCGACTGATCATCGAGGTCAGCAATCCCGCCGACTCTTCGATTGCCAGCTACTTTCAAAAGAAAGGCTACGAGACGGAAGACGGGAAACTGGATGCCGGAAAGACTACTTATTTCCTTCGCCTTATCGTAGGTATTGTGCTGGGAGTAGGTTTATTCATCAGTATCCTGTCATTCTATATCCTGATGCTCAGCATATTCTTACTGCTCCAAAAGAATACAACCAAGCTCGAAAGCCTGCTTCTGATAGGCTACAGCCCCAACAGAGTGGCGCTGCCTTATCAGATACTGACCGTAGGACTGAACATCATCGTACTGATTTTATCTGTCGGATTGGTATGCTGGCTGCGCAGCTATTACATAGAGAGTATCAGACTCCTCTTCCCGCAACTGGAAACCGGTTCGTTATGGGCAGCTGTCAGTATGGGTATTCTTTTATTCCTCATCGTATCAGTCATTAATATACTGGCTGTGAAGCGAAAAGTTCTTTCTATCTGGATGCATAAAAAATTAAAAACACAATATATGAAAAACACCACTACTCTTCAAAGTAAAAGAAGTATTACAGTACTCTTGGGAGTCCTTCTATATTTCTCATCGCTATCTGCACAGACCATGCAAGATACGATTATAGCTAACTTCAGTCTGATGGAAAGAATTCCTAAAGAAAAGTTGTACCTCCATCTGGACAAGCCTTTCTACGGAGCCGGAGAAAAGATATGGTTCAAAGGCTATCTGGTGAACGCCACCACCCATCAGGACAACTCACAAAGTAATTTATCATTACGGAACTGATCAACCGTTCCGACTCCATTGTGGAACGAAAGAAAATCCGCAGAGATTCTCTCGGATTCCACAACGCCTTCACCCTCCCTGCCACCCTTCCGGCAGGCGATTACTACCTGCGGGGGTACAGCAACTGGATGCTGAATGAAGACCCCGACTTTTTCTTTTCGCGCAACATCAAGATAGGAAACTCTATCGACAATACCATCGTTTCGAGCATTGAGTATCAGCAAGAAGACGATACACATTACACTGCCAAAATCAAATTTACAAGCAACGTACAGGCTGTTTTCGAAAATACAACGATCAAATACCTATACCTTGAGAATGGTAAGATAAAAAACAAAGGCAAAAAAAAGACGGACGAAAACGGCTGGATTTCCATTTCCCTGCCCGATTTAAAATCTCCGGCAGCGCGCAGAATAGAAGTAGAATTTGACGATCCGCAATATATCTACAAACGGACTTTCCATCTGCCGGTGTTCACCAATGATTTCGATGTGAAGTTTTTCCCCGAAGGCGGTGCCTACTCAGCATTCCCCATCAGAATGTCGCTTTCAAAGCACAGGGAGCAGACGGTTTTTCTAAAGAAGTCGAAGGTTTCTTGTTCAACTCCAAAGGAGACACGCTTACCAATTTCCGGTCGGAACACAACGGTATGGGTATCTTTACAATGAATCCCGTCAACAATGAGACTTATTATGTTACGGTAAGAACCAATGACAGTATTACCAAGCGATTTGACCTTCCTGCCATAGAACCGAAAGGAATCTCCATCGCCATGTCGCACTATAAACAGGAGATTCGCTACGAAATCCAAAAGACAGAAGCGACCGAATGGCCTCAGAAACTATTCCTGCTTGCACATACCCGTGGCAAACTGGCCATTTTACAACCCATCAATCCGAAAAGAACTTTCGGAAAGATGAATGACAGCCTGTTTACGGAAGGGATCACTCACTTCATGCTGATTGATGAACAAGGAAATGCACTTAGCGAACGGTTGATTTTCGTTCCGGATCATAAGCCGAATCAATGGCAAATCACTGCAGACCAACCGACGTATGGAAAAAGAGAGAAGGTATCTTTGCAGATCGCTGCCAAAGACAACGAAGGTAACCCGGTAGAAGGAACCTTCTCTGTCAGCATCACCGACCGGAAAAGTATTCAACCCGACTCTCTTGCCGACAATATCCTGTCCAATCTCCTGCTGACTTCGGATCTGAAGGATATGTGGAAGACCCCGCATACTATTTTCTAAATCAGGACGCCCGGACGCTCCGTTCCATCGACTATCTGATGATGACACATGGTTGGCGCAGGCATAAAATGGAAAATGTTCTCCGCACTCCTTCGCTGAATTTCACAAATTATATAGAAAAAGGACAAACCATCAGCGGACGAATCATGGGATTCTTCGGAGCAAACGTAAAGAAAGGTCCCATCTGTGTACTGGCTCCCAAATACAATATCATAGCCACCACCGAGACAGACGAGAAAGGCCAGTTCATCGTCAATACCTCATTCAGAGACAGCACGACATTCCTTGTTCAGGCACGCACCAAGAAAGGATTTGCCGGTGTAGATATTCTAATGGATCCTCCCCAGTACCCGGTCGCTACGCATAAAGCCCCTTATTTTAACGGAGCAACTACCTTTATGGAAGATTATCTGATGAATACCCGTGACCAGTATTATATGGAAGGGGAATGCGTGTGTACAATCTGAAAGAAGTGACAGTTACAGCGAAGCGGGAACGTCCGAGTTCAAAAAGTATCTATACGGGAGGTATCAACACCTATACTGTAGAAGAAGACAGACTGCAAGGATACGGTCAGACAGCTTTTGATGCAGCCAGCAGACTACCCAGCGTTACAATCACGAACGGAAGTGAGATACATATCCGTAACAATTCCGAACCGGCAATCATTGTTATCGATGATATTGTGTATGAAGATGCTTCCGATATTTTGAAGGATATCCAAGTCAGTGACATGTCCAGTATCAGTCTGCTTCGAGGAGCAGATGCCGTCATACTGGGTCCCCGTGCTTCCGGAGGTGCCGTTGTCATCACTCTGAAAGACCCTAGAAATCTTCCGGCCAGACCAGCGCAGGGAATTATCACTTATACGCCGCTGGGATACAGTGAGTCCGTAGAATTCTATCACCCCACCTATGATACTCCCGAGAAAAAGAACGCTCAGCGTTCGGACTTCCGGAGTACCGTTTACTGGAATCCGGAATTACGGTTAGACGCCGAAGGCAAAGCGACCATAGAATACTATACACCGGACAGCACAGCTCCCGAAGATATCATTATCGAGGGCGTGGACAAGAATGGAAAGGTATGTCGTATCCTACAGACCATTAATAAGTAGCTTTTCTCAACGCTTCTTCAAACTTTTATGTAGTTCAAATTTGAGTTCTGCTTCCTATTAAATAATCAGATAAAAAGCATCCAAATAACCCACTGGGTCAAAATTATTTTGTATTTTTGCCGTCATTAAAGAATAAAGCTATGCCGGACTATGATTTAATCACCATATTAGGGCCAACAGCCTCAGGGAAAACTCCTTTTGCTGCAGCATTAGCCCATGAACTGGATACAGAAATTATCAGTGCCGACTCTCGTCAGATCTATCGGGGAATGGACTCGGTACGGGCAAGGACTTGGCAGATTATACAGTCGACGGACATCCAATTCCTTATCACTTGATTGATATCGCCGATCCCGGATATAAATACAATGTTTTCGAATATCAGCGGGATTTCCTGATTTCTTACGAATCCATCAAACAAAAAGGCTGTCTGCCCGTTTTATGTGGAGGGACAGGTATGTATCTGGAATCGGTACTGAAAGGCTATAAGCTGATGCCGGTACCGGAAAATCCGGAGTTACGTGCCCGTCTGGCTAATCACTCTCTCGAAGAACTGACCGAAATCCTGAAGCAATATAAAACATTGCACAACTCTACGGATGTAGATACCGTGAAACGTGCAATCCGTGCGATAGAAATTGAGGAGTATTATGCCGTGCATCCGGTTCCCGAACGGGAGTTTCCGAAGTTGAACAGCCTCATCATCGGGGTAGATATCGATCGGGAACTGCGTCGCGAGAAGATCACCCGACGGTTGAAACAACGGCTGGACGAAGGAATGGTGGATGAAGTAAGGCGATTAACAGAACAAGGCATTTCACCGGACGACTTGATTTATTACGGACTGGAATACAAATTCCTGACGTTATACGTCATAGGCAAACTGACTTACGAAGAGATGTTCACTGAGCTGGAGACGGCCATCCATCAGTTCGCCAAACGTCAGATGACTTGGTTCCGCGGCATGGAACGTCGGGGATTTACCATCCACTGGGTCAGTGCAGAGCTGCCTATGGAAGAAAAGATAGCCTTTGTGATAGAAAAACTGCGAGGGAATTAGTATCTTTGCCAGTCATTTACGAATGGTCTGTGAAAGATAAAAAATGCGATTGTTAATACAGTTAGGATAGAAATACGGTTATGAGTGTAGAACCTGGAAAATGGGGAGTGATCTACAACCCCAAAGCAGGTACCCGAAAGGTACAGAAACGATGGAAAGAAATCAAGGAGTACATGGACAGCAAAGGTGTCAACTATGACTATGTACAATCCGAAGGTTTCGGTTCTGTAGAACGTCTTGCCAAAATTCTGGCGAACAACGGCTATCGTACCATTGTCATCGTAGGTGGCGACGGTGCGCTGAACGATGCCATCAACGGTATCATGCTCTCTGATGCCGAAGACAAGGAGAACATCGCCCTTGGCATGATTCCGAACGGTATAGGAAATGACTTTGCCAAATACTGGGGACTCAGTACCGAATACAAACCTGCCGTAGACTGTATCATCAACCACCGTCTCAAGAAAATAGACGTAGGCTTCTGCAACTTCTACGACGGCAAGGAACACCAACGCCGTTATTTCCTCAATGCAGTCAACATCGGGCTAGGCGCAAGGATTGTGAAAATCACCGACCAGACCAAACGTTTCTGGGGGGTGAAATTCCTGTCGTACGTTGCCGCCCTCTTCTCGCTGATATTCGAACGCAAACTATACCGGATGCACCTTCGTATCAATGACGAGCACATCCGCGGGCGCATCATGACCGTATGTGTAGGAAGCGCCTGGGGCTGGGGACAGACTCCGAGTGCCGTACCCTACAACGGCTGGCTGGATGTATCCGTCATCTACCGTCCGGAATTCCTGCAAATCATTTCGGGATTGTGGATGCTGATTCAGGGAAGAATCCTGAACCATAAGATGGTGAAAAGCTATCGGACAAGAAAAGTAAAAGTGCTCCGCGCACAAAATGCTTCCGTCGATCTGGACGGTCGCCTGCTGGCAAGACATTTCCCACTGGAAATAGGCGTATTATCAGAAAAGACGACCCTGATTATTCCGAATTAGCCAACAGAACCGGGCTTCTGGCGAAAAACAGCCCTTCACTCATGAAACTATAAATAAGTAATTAGTAACTTGTAATTAATAAAATGATCGAACTTAAGAACAATCCTGCCGGTAACTTCTTTCTGCTGGCCGGTCCATGTGTAATAGAAGGTGAAGAGATGGCAATGCGCATCGCTGAGCGTGTGGTCGGAGTCACTGAAAAATTACAGATTCCTTATGTATTCAAAGGTTCTTACCGCAAGGCAAACCGTTCGCGTCTTGATTCATTCACAGGTATCGGTGACGAGAAGGCACTCAAAGTGCTGAAAAAGGTACATGATACTTTCGGAGTGCCCACAGTGACGGATATCCATTCGGCCGACGAGGCTGAGATGGCTGCCGAATACGTAGACATTCTCCAGATTCCGGCTTTCCTTTGCCGTCAGACGGATTTACTGGTTGCTGCTGCTAAAACGGGTAAGACGATTAACATCAAGAAAGGACAGTTCCTCTCTCCGCTCGCCATGCAGTTTGCCGCTGACAAAGTGGTGGAAGCAGGCAACAAGAACGTGATGCTGACCGAACGCGGAACAACCTTCGGTTATCAGGACCTTGTAGTAGACTACCGGGGGATTCCGGAAATGCAAACGTTCGGTTATCCGGTCATACTGGATGTCACCCATTCATTGCAGCAACCCAACCAGACCAGCGGAGTGACCGGTGGTATGCCCCAACTGATCGAAACCGTAGCCAAAGCCGGCATCGCCGTAGGAGCCGACGGTATCTTTATCGAAACACACGAAAACCCCGCCGTAGCCAAGAGCGACGGAGCAAACATGTTGAAGCTGGACCTTCTGGAAGGACTATTAACGAAATTAGTCAGAATACGGGAAGCTATCAAATAACTCTTTTTTCTGCCCGTTTGTGATTATACACAAAAGAATACGACAGATATTTCAAACAACTTTTTTATAAACTAAATAGAACATGAAACATTTATTACGTGGATTTTTTATTGCAGTTCTCTATATATGCTGCAACTTCCAACTCGTGCTTGCACAACCTATGCAAACACTGCCCGTGGACAAAAATGTCCGCATAGGTAAACTTGACAACGGGCTTACTTATTACATCCGACACAACGCACTCCCAGAAAAACGCGTCGAATTTCACATTGCACAGAAAGTGGGTTCCATCCTTGAAGAGCCGCAACAGCGCGGTTTGGCTCACTTCCTTGAACACATGGCTTTCAACGGAACAAAGCACTTCCCAGGTGATGAAACCGGACTGGGCATCGTGCCTTGGTGTGAGACTAAAGGTATCAAGTTCGGAACAAACCTGAATGCATACACCAGTATCGACAAAACAGTATACCGAATCAGCAATGTACCTACCGACAACGTCAGTGTAGTAGACTCTTGTCTGCTGATCCTGCACGACTGGTCAAGCGCCATCAACCTTGCCGACAAGGAAATCGACAAAGAACGTGGTGTGATCCGTGAAGAATGGAGAAGCCGTAACAGTGGTATGCAGCGCATCATGACCAATGCCCTGCCTGTCATGTATCCGGATTCCAAATATGCAGACTGTATGCCAATCGGAAGCCTCGATGTAATCAACAATTTCCCTTATCAGGACATCCGTGACTACTATGCGAAATGGTACCGTCCGGACCTGCAAGGTATCATGATTGTCGGCGACATCAATGTAGATGAAATGGAAGCAAAGCTGAAAAAGGTATTTGCAGACGTGAAAGCTCCGGTGAATCCGGCTGAACGTATCTACTATCCGGTAGCAGACAATCAGGAACCGCAAATCTTTATCGGTACGGACAAGGAAATCGAAACTCCTTCCATCAGCTTCTTCTTCAAGAGCGAAGCCTTCCCGGATTCACTGAAGAATACAATCAACTATTACGGCATTCAATACATGATTAGCATGGGAGTTACAATGCTGAACAGCCGTTTGGCAGAAATCCGTCAGCAAGCGAATCCTCCTTTTACAGGTGCAAGTGCAGGTTATGGCGACTTCTTCGTAGCCAAGACCAAAAATGCTTCGGAGTAGACGCCAGCAGCAAAATCGATGGTATCGAACTGGACCATGAAAACGATTCTCGAAGAAACTGAACGCGCACGCCGCTTCGGATTCACCGAAACTGAATATGACCGTGCCCGTGCCAACTATCTGCAACGCGTAGAATCTGCTTACAATGAACGCGAAAAGATGAAAAACGACACTTATGTCAACGAATACATCAGTAACTTCCTTGACAATGAACCGATGCCGGGCATTGAATACGAATATGCAATGATGAATCAGCTGGCTCCAAACATTCCGGTAGCGGCTATCAATCAAGTGATGCAACAGCTGATCACTGACAACAATCAGGTAGTACTGTTGGCAGGTCCGGAGAAGGAAGGTGTAAAATACCCGACGAAAGAAGAAATCGCTGCTTTGCTGAAACAAATGAAATCTTTCGATCTGAAGCCTTACGAAGACAAAGTTTCTAACGAACCATTGCTGAAAGAAGAGCCGAAAGGCGGAAAGATCGTTTCTGAAAAAGCCGGAGATATTTACGGAACAACAAAACTTGTTCTGTCCAACGGTGTGAAAGTATATATCAAAACAACCGACTACAAAGCTGACCAGATTCTGATGAAAGGTACCAGTCTTGGTGGTAGCAGCCAGTTCCCCGACAAAGAGATTCTGAATATCTCTCAAATCAACAGCGTAGCAATGGTTGGTGGTATCGGTAACTTCAGCAAAGTAGATTTGAGTAAAGCACTTGCAGGCAAACGTGCTTCTGTAGGAGCCGGTGTGAGCGCAACAACAGAAACGGTTTCCGGCAGTTGTCTCCGAAGGACTTTGAAACAATGATGCAGCTGACTTATCTGACTTTCACTGCTCCCCGCAAGGACAACGAAGCATTCGAATCATACAAGAACCGCATGAAAGCCGAATTGCAGAATGCTGACGCTAATCCGATGACCGCATTCAGTGATACAGTCTCTTATGCATTGTACGGCAATCACCCACGTTCTTTCAGCATGAAAGAAAACATGGTGGACAAGATCGACTATGACCGTGTAATGGAAATGTACAAAGACCGTTTCAAAGATGCGAGCGACTTTACATTCTACTTTGTAGGAAACATTGATGTTGAGAAAATGAAACCGATGATCGCCAAATATCTGGGTGGTCTGCCATCTATCAATCGCAAAGAGACTTTCAAAGATACGAAGATGGAAATCCGCAAAGGTCAATACAAGAACGAGTTTGCCAAGAAACAAGAAACACCGATGGCAACCATCATGTTCCTGTTCAACGGTACTTGCAAATATGATTTACGCAACAACCTTACTCTCAGCATCCTCGATCAGGCATTGGATATGGTTTACACCGCAGAAATCCGTGAGAAAGAAGGCGGTACTTATGGCGTAAGCTGCAGCGGAAGCCTCACCAAATATCCGAAAGAACAACTCGTGCTTCAGATTGTATTCCAGACCGATCCGGCCAAGAAAGACAAACTATCGGGCATCGTCATCGAACAGTTGGAAAAAATGGCCAAAGAAGGTCCGTCTGCCGAACACATGCAGAAGATCAAAGAGTATATGCTGAAAAAATACAAAGACGCCCAAAAGGAAAACGGCTACTGGCTGGGCAATCTGGATGAGTATTTCTACACAGGTATCGATTATACAAAAGACTATGAAACGTTGGTCAACAGCATCACAGCAAAAGATGTACAGGAATTCCTTGCCAAGCTGATGAAACAGAACAACGAAATCCAAGTCATCATGACCGTACCTGAAGAAGAAGCTAAATAAACTTTTATAGCATACCAACAGTATGATGATATTTAACGAATTACGCAAACATGGACGGCTCGCCTCCAAACGGCATCCGATGTATGAAAAGAACAAAGTTGCCAAAATATTCGGATATATCGGGGTTGCTTTTTGGGCAGGATACCTGATATTCTTCGGTACGACGTTTGCATTCGGTTTTGCAGATATGGTTCCCAACCGGGAACCATATCATGTAATGAATGCCGTTGCCTGATATTTATTCTGGCACTTGACTTCCTCTTGCGTATTCCGTTCCAAAAGACACCGACGCAGGAGGTAAAACCTTACCTCCTGTTGCCGGTTAAACGAAATCGGATCATCGATTTCCTGCTTATCCGTTCGGGACTTAGTCTGTTCAACCTGTTCTGGTTGTTTATGTTCGTCCCCTTTTCCTTCATTACCATTACCAAATATTTCGGTATCTCAGGTGTACTCACCTATCTCATAGGCATCTGGCTTTTGATCGTTGCCAACAATTACTGGTACTTGTTATGTCGCACACTAATCAATGAACGTATTTGGTGGGTGCTGCTCCCCATCGCTTTCTACGGTGGACTGGGCTGCCTTGCCTTTATTCCCGAAGACAGTCCCCTGTTCTACTTCTTTATGGACCTGGGCGACGGATATATCAACGGAATATTCTCTGTTTCCTCGGTACCATTCTTGTCATAGCCATCTTATGGCTGATTAACCGCAAAATCATGTCCGGCCTCATCTACGCCGAATTGGCAAAAGTAGATGATACCCGCATCAAGCATGTTTCAGAATACAAATTCTTCGAGCGATACGGAGAAGTTGGTGAATATATGCGGTTGGAATTAAAAATGCTTTTGCGCAACCGGCGTTGCAAAGGTGCATTGCGCAATGTTCTCCTTGTAGTCATCGCCTTCTCCTGCCTCGTTGAGCTTTTCAAGCCTTTATGACACGAGCACCATGACTACCTTTATCTGTGTTTACAACTTTGCCGTATTCGGCATGATCATCCTTTCGCAACTCATGTCCTTCGAAGGCAATTACATCGATGGACTAATGTCCCGCAAAGAATCCATCATGAGTCTGCTGAAAGCAAAATATTATATCTATACTATCGGCGAGATCGTCCCATTTGTCCTGATGATTCCCGCCATTGTAATGGATAAAGTTCCCTTACTGGGTATCTTTGCCTGGTTCTTCTATACCACCGGTTTTATCTATTTTTGTTTCTTCCAACTGGCTGTTTACAATAAGCAGACCGTAGCACTGAACGAGAAAGTGACAAGCCGCCAGACCAACAGCGCCATACAAATGGTTGTCAACTTCGGAGCTTTCGGTATCCCGTTGATCCTGTATTCTGTGTTGAATGCGTTTCTGGGTGAAACGGCCGCCTACTCTATCCTGTTCGCCATCGGGCTTGGATTCACACTGACTTCTCCGCTTTGGATCAGAAACGTCTATAAGCGTTTCATGAAACGGAGATACGAGAATATGGAAGCTTCAGAGACAGTCGCCAATAAGAGATTTACGATTGAACCGATTAATCATTTACGATAAAAATACCAAGACAATGATAAGCATCAATAATCTTCAAAAGAAATTCGGCGAAAAAGTTAGCCGTGAACATAGATCACTATGAAATCAATCAAGGCGATATGCTCGGATTGGTAGGAAACAACGGTGCCGGTAAAACAACACTTTTCCGGTTGATGCTCGACTTACTGAAAGCGGATAATGGGAATGTCGTCATTAACGAAATTGACGTCAGTCAAAGTGAAGACTGGAAAAACTTCACAGGTGCTTTCATTGACGATGGATTTCTGATAGACTACCTTACCCGGAACGAGTATTTCTATTTTATCGGGAAAATGTACGGACTGAAAAAAGAAGAGGTGGACGAACGCTTCTGCCGTTCGAACGTCTGATGAGCGGAGAAGTGATCGGACAAAAGAAACTGATCCGTAACTACTCAGCCGGTAATAAACAGAAAATCGGCATCATCTCCGCCATGCTTCATTATCCTCAGTTGCTGATACTCGACGAACCGTTCAACTTCCTCGATCCCAGTTCGCAATCCATTATCAAACATATGCTCAAAAAGTACAGCGAAGAGCATAATGCAACTGTAATCATTTCCAGCCACAATCTGAATCATACGATAGATGTATGTCCGCGTATTGCCCTGCTGGAGAATGGCGTCATCATCCGGGATATTATGAATGAGAATAATTCAGCTGAAAAAGAACTGGAAGACTACTTCAATGTAGAAGAATAAAGTTACTTATAATTTTACGATATACGAAAAGAAAGATAGCCGATGGGAGTGAACTTCAAACTAATCTTCATACTGACAGGACTGATCTTTATCCTTAGTTCCTGCCGCACGTCTGCTCCCCGTCTGGATTACCAGGCACTGGCACGCGCTCCATCCTGCTGGGCGTGGACATCAATATGGAAGATAACCACAAACTCTATCTGGAATCGGCCGAATGGATTGGTGTTCCTTATCGTGGAGGCGGTGATTCAAAACGCGGTACCGACTGTTCGGGACTCACCTACCAGATATACCGGAAAGTATACCGTACTCAGGTTCCGCGAAATACCGAAGACCTGAGAAAAGAAAGTACCAAAGTCGCCAAACGGAATTTGCGAGAAGGCGATCTGGTATTCTTCAGCAGTAGCCGTTCCCGAAAAAAGGTAGCTCACGTAGGTATCTATCTCAAAAATGGGAAATTCATTCATGCCAGTACCAGCAAAGGAGTGATTGTCAGTCGACTGAGCGAAGACTATTACACCAGACACTGGATATCCGGAGGAAGAATACGCTGATTATCAACTTAAAAACATATAGAATCATGAAATCGTTTATTGGAGCAGTCATATTTATCTGCGTAGCGTTAAGCGCAAACGCACAGCTTTTATGGAAAGTATCTGGTAACGGACTTAGCAGCCTTCATACATTATGGGGACTCACCATCTCGCTCCGTTGAGTGTCAAAGACGGCATTACCGGACTACAGAAAGCGATGGATGAAACACAACAGGTATATGGAGAACTGAAAATGTCGGATATCCAGTCTCCGGCCACCATCCAGAAGATGCAGAAAATGATGATGATAGAAAGCGATACGACTCTGACTACCCTCCTCTCACCGGAAGAATTACCGAAAACCGACTAATGAAATTCATGCAAGGAGAACCTGATGGATGGACCATCAACACATGGACACCCAAAATCTAAACCGGCTTACTTACTGACAACATAGCAGTAGTGCGTACATCAAGCACATCGGAAACTATAATC
>ENA-OQIG01001070-OQIG01001070.1-human-gut-metagenome-genome-assembly--contig:-NODE-1070-length-13074-cov-2.508535_pt1 | contig 13074 bp, 16 predicted proteins | sample MGYA00242576_ERZ504741 | MGnify/ENA primary metagenome ERZ504741 (study PRJEB26092, sample SAMD00036436) | human gut metagenome | host: Homo sapiens | study: EMG produced TPA metagenomics assembly of... | reverse complement strand
TGATATGGATGACGGATGGCTGGCCGCTGTATGAATCCCGCCTGAAGGGAAAGCTGCACGTAATCAGCAAGCGATATACGCAGCGAATTGAGCGGCATAACCTGAATCTGAGGCAGCACCTGGCACGCCTGGGACGGAAGTCGCTGTCGTTCTCAAAATCGGTGGAGCTGCATGACAAAGTCATCGGGCATTATCTGAACATAAAACACTATCAATAAGTTGGAGTCATTACCAATTAACTGATATTGTTGCAGGTAATAAAAATGAACTCTTACTGCTGGATCTATCCCATAATAAACTAACAAGTTTACACAATGACTTATTTCCCAACTTGAATACGTTACTTATTAACAACAATTTGCTTTCTGAAATTAAAATATTCTATAGCAACTTCTGCAATGTTCAGACATTAAACGCTGCTAACAACCAGTTGAAATATATAAATCTTTGATTTCCTTGACTTATCTTCCATCTATCAAAAGTTTAAGACTGGACAATAATAAAATAACCCACATTGATACTAATAATACATCCGATATTGGAACTTTATTCCCCATAATAAAACAGAGCAAAAACTTAAATTTTTTTAAATGTTTCTGGGAAGAACAATTGCCCTACTATGCAGCTCATGTTATTTAATTTATTTTCCCCAGCACTTAAGCTTAATACTGGCCTGGCAATTCTTTCGCCTGGTGCATTTGAAGTTCACTCTGACGGAATAGATGTGGATAACGAATTGTTTCACTATCCTATTAAAAAAGCATATACCCCATATAATATACACACTTACAAGACAGAGGAAGTTGTAAACCAGAGGAATATAAAAGTTAAAAACATGACCTTAGATGAAATAAACAATACTTACTGTAATAACGATTATTACAATCAGGCAATAAGAGAGGAACCGATAGACCTTCTGGACAGATCGTTTTCCTCCAGTTCATGGCCTTTTTAGTGAATAAATCATCACTAATTCTATAAGTGTCTGGTCTTGTTGATAATATAGTTAATATGTAACCCTTTAGATTCACGATCTGAAGGGTTGAAACATGACATACGTTCAAAGATTAACCCCCGTTTGAAGGTTAGCTTGTTAGTTACATTTAGTAACACATATCTGGCTACTTAATCCCCATTCTGCCCCCGCGGTTACGCTTTCTTATCTATTCTTTCAATCAGCACTTCACCCAATTCATCCTTAATTCTAATAACTGGCTATTGCGCCTTACCTCCTGTTTTGTCTTTTTTCATTACCAATGTGTGCATGTGAGGAACAATATGGCACTGCAAAATGAGAAAAATAGTCGTTATCTTTTACGCGACTGGAAACCAGAAAATCCGGCCTTCTGGGAAAATAAAGGAAAACATATTGCTCGAAGAAACCTCTGGATATCAGTCAGTTGTCTACTTCTTGCCTTCTGTGTCTGGATGCTATTTAGCGCAGTTACCGTTAATCTCAATAAAATCGGTTTTAATTTTACTACCGATCAACTCTTTTTATTAACCGCATTACCCTCCGTTTCTGGCGCATTATTGCGTGTTCCCTACTCCTTTATGGTGCCTATATTCGGTGGACGCCGATGGACGGTTTTTAGTACTGCAATCCTGATTATTCCTTGCGTCTGGCTCGGAATTGCCGTGCAAAATCCGAATACTCCTTTTGGGATATTTATCGTTATCGCTTTGCTATGCGGTTTTGCAGGTGCAAACTTTGCTTCGAGCATGGGCAATATCAGTTTCTTCTTTCCAAAAGCCAAACAAGGGAGCGCTCTTGGGATTAATGGCGGATTAGGAAACTTAGGTGTAAGTGTAATGCAGCTGGTTGCACCGCTGGTCATTTTTGTACCTGTATTTGCCTTTCTCGGCGTCAATGGCGTACCGCAGGCCGACGGTTCGGTGATGTCGCTGGCGAATGCCGCATGGATTTGGGTACCGCTACTGGCGATTGCCACGATCGCCGCCTGGTCAGGGATGAATGATATCGCCAGTTCACGCGCCTCAATTGCCGACCAGCTCCCTGTCTTACAACGCCTGCATCTCTGGCTGCTGAGCCTGCTTTACCTTGCCACCTTCGGTTCGTTTATCGGTTTTTCTGCGGGTTTTGCCCAGTTGCTGGCAAAAACCCAGTTCCCGGATGTGAATATTCTGCGCCTGGCGTTCTTTGGCCCATTTATCGGTGCCATCGCGCGGTCGGTTGGTGGTGCTATTTCCGATAAGTTCGGCGGCGTGCGGGTGACGTTGATCAACTTATTTTTATGGCGATTTTCAGTGCCTGCTGTTCCTTACCTTGCCGGGCACAGGCTCCGGTAATTTCATCGCCTTTTACGCCGTATTTATGGGGCTGTTTCTGACTGCGGGTCTGGGAAGTGGTTCTACTTTCCAGATGATCGCCGTCATCTTTCGCCAGATAACCATTTATCGGGTAAAGATGAAAGGCGGTAGTGATGAGCAAGCTCAGAAAGAAGCCGTCACCGAAACGGCGGCGGCTCTGGCTTTATCTCAGCCATTGGCGCAGTGGGCGGCTTTTTTATTCCGCAGGCGTTTGGCATGTCGCTCAATATGACCGGCTCTCCGGTCGGCGCGATGAAGTGTTTTTAATCTTCTACATCGTTTGTGTGCTGCTGACCTGGCTGGTTTATGGTCGGCGGAAGTTCAGCCAAAAATAAGAGATCGATGCCTGATGTACAACCGTGTCGCATCCGACAAGGCATCAGATCCCAATTCATTCCTGGAGCAGGAGTCATGTCATGAGTAAACTTTTGGATCGCTTTCGCTACTTCAAACAAAAGGGCGAAACCTTTGCCGATGGTCACGGACAGGTGATGCACAGCAACCGCGACTGGGAGGACAGCTATCGCCAGCGTTGGCAGTTCGACAAAATCGTGCGTTCCACCCACGGTGTTAACTGTACAGGCTCCTGTAGCTGGAAAATCTACGTTAAAAATGGTCTGGTGACCTGGGAAATCCAACAGACCGACTACCCGCGCACTCGCCCTGACCTGCCCAATCATGAACCTCGCGGCTGCCCGCGTGGCGCAAGTTACTCCTGGTATCTTTACAGCGCTAACCGCCTGAAATACCCGCTCATTCGTAAACGACTGATTGAACTGTGGCGCGAAGCCCTCAAGCAACACAGCGATCCGGTACTGGCGTGGGCATCGATTATGAACGATCGCAAAAGTGCCTGAGCTACAAACAAGTGCGTGGCGCGGCGGGTTTATCCGCTCCAACTGGCAGGAACTAAACCAGCTGATTGCCGCCGCTAACGTCTGGACCATCAAAACCTACGGCCCGGATCGCGTTGCCGGTTTCTCGCCGATCCCGGCGATGTCGATGGTTTCTTACGCCGCCGGAACGCGTTATCTGTCGCTGCTTGGCGGCACCTGTTTAAGTTTCTACGACTGGTATTGCGACCTGCCGCCCGCCTCGCCGATGACTGGGGCGAGCAAACCGACGTACCGGAATCTGCCGACTGGTATAACTCCAGCTACATCATCGCCTGGGGGTCTAACGTACCGCAGACACGTACGCCGGACGCCCACTTCTTTACCGAAGTACGCTACAAAGGCACTAAAACCATCGCCATTACCCCTGACTACTCTGAAGTGGCCAAATTGTGCGACCAGTGGCTGGCACCGAAACAAGGCACTGATAGCGCCCTGGCGATGGCAATGGGCCATGTGATTTTAAAAGAGTTTCATCTCGATAATCCCAGCGACTACTTTATCAACTACTGCCGCCGCTACAGCGACATGCCGATGCTGGTAATGCTGGAGCCTCGCGACGATGGTAGCTACGTTCCCGGGCGCATGATCCGCGCATCTGACCTGGTGGATGGACTGGGCGAAAGCAACAATCCGCAGTGGAAAACCGTAGCAGTTAATACCGCAGGTGAATTGGTAGTGCCGAACGGTTCGATTGGTTTCCGCTGGGGAGAAAAAGGCAAATGGAATCTGGAATCCATTGCCGCCGGTACGGAAACCGAATTGTCGTTAACCCTGCTCGGTCAACATGACGCTGTTGCAGGCGTGGCCTTCCCCTACTTTGGCGGCATTGAAAATCCGCATTTTCGCAGCGTAAAACACAATCCGGTGCTGGTGCGCCAATTGCCCGTTAAAAACCTGACGTTAGTCGATGGCAACACCTGTCCGGTGGTCAGCGTTTATGATTTGGTACTGGCGAATTACGGCCTCGATCGCGGGCTGGAAGATGAAAACAGTGCGAAAGATTACGCTGAAATCAAACCGTACACCCCAGCCTGGGGTGAGCAAATTACCGGCGTGCCGCGCCAGTATATTGAAACCATCGCCCGTGAATTTGCCGATACCGCCCATAAAACGCATGGGCGCTCGATGATTATCCTCGGCGCAGGTGTTAACCACTGGTATCACATGGACATGAACTACCGCGGGATGATCAATATGCTGATCTTCTGCGGTTGTGTCGGGCAAAGCGGTGGCGGCTGGGCACACTATGTCGGCCAGGAAAAACTGCGCCCACAAACCGGCTGGTTGCCACTGGCCTTTGCGCTCGACTGGAACCGACCACCGCGCCAAATGAACAGCACCTCGTTTTTCTACAATCATTCCAGCCAATGGCGCTATGAAAAAGTCTCTGCTCAGGAGTTACTTTCACCGCTCGCCGATGCCAGTAAGTACAGCGGTCATCTGATTGATTTCAACGTTCGCGCCGAACGTATGGCTGGCTACCTTCTGCGCCGCAGCTGGGGCGTAACCCGCTCGGGATTAAAGCTGAAGCCGACAAGCCGGATTATCCCCCACAGAATTTACCGCCCAGGCGCTGAAATCGGGCGATTTACGTATGGCCTGCGAACAACCAGATAGCGGCAGCAATCATCCGCGTAATTTGTTTGTCTGGCGCTCTAACCTGCTTGGCTCCTCCGGCAAAGGCCACGAGTATATGCAGAAGTATCTGCTGGGGACCGAAAGCGGGATTCAGGGCGAGGAACTCGGTGCCAGCGACGGGATCAAACCGGAAGAAGTCGAGTGGCAAACTGCGGCGATTGAAGGCAAGCTCGACCTGCTGGTGACGCTCGACTTCCGCATGTCCAGTACCTGCCTGTTCTCCGATATCGTTCTGCCCACCGCCACCTGGTACGAAAAAGACGATATGAACACCTCGGATATGCATCCGTTTATTCATCCGCTTTCTGCGGCGGTCGATCCGGCGTGGGAATCACGCAGCGACTGGGAAATCTACAAAGGTATCGCCAAAGCATTTTCGCAAGTGTGCGTGGGTCATCTTGGCAAAGAAACCGACGTGGTATTACAACCCCTACTGCATGACTCTCCGGCAGAGCTCTCACAGCCGTGTGAAGTGCTCGACTGGCGCAAAGGCGAATGCGATCTGATTCCAGGCAAAACCGCGCCGAATATTGTGGCGGTGGAGCGCGACTACCCTGCTACGTATGAACGCTTTACCTCGCTCGGGCCATTGATGGACAAACTTGGCAATGGCGGTAAAGGGATTTCGTGGAATACCCAGGATGAAATCGATTTCCTCGGCAAACTCAATTACACCAAGCGTGATGGCCCGGCACAGGGGCGTCCGCTGATTGACACCGCCATTGACGCTTCAGAAGTGATTCTGGCACTGGCACCGGAAACCAACGGTCATGTTGCAGTCAAAGCGTGGCAGGCGCTGGGCGAGATCACCGGGCGCGAACATACCCATCTGGCGCTGCACAAAGAGGACGAGAAGATTCGCTTTCGCGATATTCAGGCGCAGCCGCGTAAAATTATCTCCAGCCCCACATGGTCCGGTCTGGAAAGCGATCACGTATCCTATAACGCGGGATACACCAACGTTCATGAGTTAATTCCGTGGCGCACGCTGTCGGGACGCCAGCAACTCTATCAGGATCATCCGTGGATGCGTGCTTTTGGTGAAAGCCTGGTGGCTTATCGCCCGCCTATCGACACCCGTAGCGTCAGTGAGATGCGCCAGATAGCGCCAAACGGCTTCCCGGAAAAAGCACTTAACTTCCTGACGCCGCACCAGAAATGGGGCATTCACTCAACCTACAGTGAAAACCTGCTAATGCTGACGCTCTCTCGCGGTGGACCGATTGTCTGGATCAGCGAAACAGATGCCCGAGAACTGACCATTGTCGATAACGACTGGGTGGAAGTATTCAACGCCAACGGCGCGCTGACTGCCCGCGCGGTGGTTAGCCAACGTGTACCGCCGGGCATGACCATGATGTATCACGCCCAGGAACGCATTATGAATATTCCTGGTTCGGAAGTAACTGGCATGCGCGGCGGCATTCATAACTCGGTCACCCGCGTTTGCCCGAAACCGACGCATATGATTGGCGGTTACGCGCAGCTGGCCTGGGGCTTTAACTACTACGGCACCGTCGGCTCGAACCGCGACGAATTCATCATGATCCGCAAAATGAAAAACGTTAACTGGCTGGATGATGAAGGTCGCGATCAGGTACAGGAGGCGAAAAAATGAAAATACGTTCGCAAGTCGGCATGGTGCTTAACCTCGATAAATGTATCGGCTGCCATACCTGTTCGGTGACCTGTAAAAACGTCTGGACCGGACGCGAAGGCATGGAGTACGCATGGTTTAACAACGTCGAAACCAAACCGGGCATTGGTTATCCTAAAAACTGGGAAGATCAGGAAGAGTGGCAAGGCGGCTGGTCCGCGATGTGAATGGCAAGATCCGTCCGCGTCTGGGCAGCAAGATGGGCGTAATAACCAAAATCTTCGCCAACCCGGTGGTGCCGCAGATTGATGATTACTACGAACCTTTCACCTTCGACTACGAACATTTGCATAGCGCACCGGAAGGCAAACATATCCCTACTGCTCGCCCGCGTTCACTGATTGACGGCAAACGGATGGACAAAGTGATCTGGGGCCAAACTGGGAAGAACTGCTGGGCGGCGAGTTTGAAAAACGTGCCCGCGACCGCAACTTCGAGGCCATGCAAAAGGAGATGTACGGGCAGTTTGAAAACACCTTCATGATGTACCTGCCGCGCTGTGCGAACACTGCCTCAATCCCAGTTGCGTGGCGACCTGCCCAAGCGGCGCTATCTACAAACGCGAAGAAGACGGCATTGTGCTGATTGATCAGGATAAATGCCGTGGCTGGCGTTTGTGCATTAGCGGTTGTCCGTACAAAAAAATCTACTTCAACTGGAAAAGCGGCAAGTCAGAAAAATGTATCTTCTGTTATCCGCGAATTGAGTCAGGCCAACCCACCGTGTGCTCAGAAACCTGCGTGGGTCGCATCCGGTATCTGGGCGTGCTGCTTACGACGCCGACCGCATTGAGGAAGCGGCGAGCACCGAGCGCGAAGTTGACCTCTATGAACGTCAGTGCGAAGTGTTCCTCGATCCACACGATCCCTCAGTGATCGAGGAAGCCCTGAAACAAGGTATTCCACAAAACGTGATTGAAGCTGCCCAGCGTTCGCCTGTCTACAAAATGGCGATGGACTGGAAACTGGCGCTACCGCTGCACCCTGAATATCGCACCCTGCCAATGGTCTGGTACGTTCCTCCGCTGTCGCCGATTCAGTCCTACGCAGATGCGGGCGGTTTGCCGAAAAGCGAAGGCGTGCTGCCCGCCATCGAAAGCCTGCGTATTCCGGTGCAATATCTCGCCAATATGTTGAGTGCCGGCGATACCGGTCCGGTACTGCGGGCGCTGAAACGGATGATGGCGATGCGCCACTATATGCGTTCACAAACCGTGGAAGGCGTTACTGATACTCGTGCCATCGACGAAGTAGGCTGAGCGTCGCCAGGTCGAAGAAATGTATCGCTATCTCGCCATTGCCAACTATGAAGATCGTTTTGTTATCCCGACCAGCATCGGGAAATGGCGGGCGATGCCTTCGCAGAACGCAACGGCTGCGGTTTTACCTTTGGCGACGGTTGTCACGGCTCGGACAGCAAATTCAACCTGTTCAACAGTAGCCGTATCGATGCCATCAACATCACCGAAGTGCGCGACAAAGCGGAGGGCGAATAATGCAGATCCTCAAAGTGATCGGCCTGTTGATGGAGTATCCGGATGAGCTGTTGTGGGAATGCAAGGAGGACGCGCTGGCGTTGATCCGCCGCGACGCGCCGATGCTTACGGATTTCACCCACAACCTGCTTAACGCGCCGCTGCTGGATAAACAGGCCGAATGGTGCGAAGTGTTTGACCGCGGGCGCACCACGTCGCTGCTGCTGTTCGAACATGTTCATGCCGAGTCCCGCGATCGCGGCCAGGCAATGGTGGACCTGCTGGCGGAGTATGAAAAGGTCGGCCTGCAGCTGGATTGTCGGGAACTGCCCGATTATCTACCGCTGTATCTGGAGTATTTAAGCGTACTGCCTGACGATCAGGCGAAAGAAGGATTGCTCAATGTTGCGCCGATCCTCGCCCTGCTTGGCGGTCGCTTAAAACAACGCGAGGCACCGTGGTACGCGTTGTTTGATGCTCTGCTGCAACTGGCGGGAAGCTCCCTTTCAAGTGACAGTGTCACAAAACAAGTAAACAGCGAAGAGCGCGATGACACCCGCCAGGCGCTTGATGCAGTGTGGGAAGAGGAACAGGTGAAGTTTATTGAAGATAACGCCACGGCGTGTGACAGCTCGCCGCTTAATCAATATCAGCGACGCTTTAGCCAGGATGTCGCGCCGCAATATGTCGACATCAGTGCGGGAGGTGGGAAATGATTCAGTATCTGAACGTCTTTTTTTACGATATCTACCCGTACATTTGTGCGACGGTGTTTTTCCTCGGCAGCTGGCTGCGCTACGACTACGGGCAGTACACCTGGCGCGCCTCCTCAAGTCAAATGCTCGATAAACGCGGATGGTGATATGGTCGAATCTGTTCCATATCGGCATTTTGGGGATTTTCTTCGGGCACTTGTTCGGCATGTTAACGCCGCACTGGATGTACGCGTGGTTTTTGCCAGTGGCAGCGAAACAACTCATGGCGATGGTGCTCGGCGGTATTTGCGGTTTGTTGACGTTGATTGGCGGCGCAGGACTGCTGTGGCGCAGGCTGACAAATCAGCGCGTGCGTGCCACTTCCACTACGCCGGATATCATCATCATGAGCATTTTGCTGATCCAGTGTCTGTTGGGGCTAAGTACCATACCGTTTTCAGCACAGTATCCTGATGGTAGCGAAATGATGAAGCTGGTGGGTTGGGCGCAAAGCATTGTCACTTTCCGTGGTGGATCGTCAGAGATGCTCAACGGCGTAGCTTCGTCTTCCGCCTGCATCTGGTGTTGGGAATGACCATCTTCCTGCTCTTCCCGTTCACCCGACTGGTGCATGTGTGGAGCGCGCCGTTTGAGTACTTTACTCGTCGATATCAAATTGTGCGTTCGCGGCGATAATTTCACCCTGCGGATAGCCCTTCGCTCTCCGGCCACTTGCAGGCTATGATAGTTCTCCAGTCACAGGAGAACGTTAATGAAACCGCAGGTGTACCACGTCGATGCTTTTACCTCACAACCGTTTCGCGGCAATTCTGCCGGTGTTGTTTTCCCCGCCGATAATCTTAGCGAAGCGCAAATGCAGCTTATCGCCCGCGAGTTAGGCCATTCGGAAACTGCTTTTCTGCTGCACAGCGACGACAGCGATGTGCACATCCGCTACTTTACGCCAACGGTTGAAGTGCCGATTTGCGGTCACGCGACAGTAGCTGCGCACTATGTACGTGCGAAGGTGTTAGGTTTAGGAAATTGCACGATCTGGCAAACATCGCTGGCAGGAAAACATCGCGTGACTATCGAAAAGCACAACGATGATTATCGTATTTCGCTGGAACAAGGTACGCCGGGCTTTGAACTGCCGCTGGAGGGTGAAGTACGCGCGGCGATTATCAACGCATTGCATCTTACTGAAGACGATATTCTGCCGGGTTTGCCGATCCAGTCGCGACGACCGGGCATTCTAAAGTGATGATCCCATTGAAGCCGGAAGTGGATATCGACGCTCTTTCGCCTGACCTTAATGCGCTGACCGCTATCAGTAAACAGATTGGCTGCAATGGTTTCTTCCCGTTCCAGATCCGTCCAGGCAAAAACGAAACCGATGGTCGCATGTTCTCGCCTGCGATTGGTATTGTGGAAGATCCGGTGACTGGCAATGCCAATGGCCCGATGGGTGCATGGTTGGTACATCACAACGTATTGCCCCACGATGGCAAGGTGCTGCGTGTTAAAGGCCATCAGGGGCGCGCATTGGGGCGTGATGGCGTGATTGAAGTGACGGTGACAATTCGTGATAACCAACCGGAAAAAGTCACCATTTCTGGCGCGGCGGTGATTTTGTTTCATGCCGAATGGGCAATTAAACTCTGAAATCGTTGCCTGATGCGCTTCGCTTATCAGTCTACAACCGAGCTAATGTATGCCGGATAAGGCGTTTACGCCGCATACGGCAACCTGACATAAATTATTTTCCCGCCTCCGGGTGCGTATCAAACGCCGCCATCACCAGCGCTAACTCATCCACGGTAAAGCCATGTTTCGCATCATCCACGCCCAGACCAAACTGTTCTTGCATCACAGCATATAATGACGCCACATCCGGTAGATTTCGCTGCTCCACCGCGTGCCCATTTTCATAATGGGTAAAATGAAAATTGGTCAGTGTCAGCTTGCCGCCGTCCGGCAAATGGCGGCACATCAGCAAATGATGGCGAAAATGCGACTGCGGCCAGTGCGCCGACCAGAAATTGCCCATCACATAATCGCTTTGTTGCTGCTCGCAGAGATCAAAACGGTACATCGACTGCCAGTGCTGATGATGATTAAACTGCAACACCCAATCATCACCCTCCTGCAACAACCGATACTCTCCGTGTGGCGTGGTCTGCACGAGATCGGGAACTAAACGAATCGGCGCGGTTAGCGTCTGCCCACCGAAACCGACATCAGCAATCCATTTTTCCTCTTCCAGTTCCACCAACAGCAAACGATGGGTGCGCGGCGGTAATGCTGGCGGATTTGATAACACTACGCGCCCTAACAAGCTGCGAACGTTAAACCCCAGCTCGCGTAACACCCGCTCAAACACGCCATTCTGCTCAAAACAGTAACCGCCACGACGGGCTATCACCAGTTTCTCTTCCAGCGATTGATTATCAAGCTGTATTTCCCTCGGCAGCAAAACGTCGAGGTTTTCAAACGGAATGGTGCAATTGTGTTTCAGGTGCAATGCACGAAGCGTATCAATATTGACCGCAGCAGCTCCCGACCAGTTAATACGGGCAAAATAGTGATTCAGAATGGGCGTCATCAGGCGTTTCCCTTAGTGGTTTTCTCAACTTATAACCTGGAATAGACGCCGCACCGGCTATTTTGTGCGATCGCGGACATGCATCACGTTTGCAAATCGCCAATCCCGTTAATTTCGTTACTTATTGCGTTACGGACTACGCTTAAAAAAACCTTCTTCGCGAGGCGATACCATGAGCCGATTCATCCCCATAGAATTACACCATGCCAGCCGTCTGTTAAATCATGGCCCAACTGTCATGATCACCAGTTTCGATGAGCAATCCCAGCGGCGTAACATTATGGCAGCAGCCTGGTCAATGCCGGTGGAGTTTGAACCGCCACGCGTGGCGATTGTGGTAGATAAATCGACATGGACTAGGGAGTTGATTGAACGTAACGGTAAATTTGGCATCGTTATCCCGGGCGTTGCAGCAACTAACTGGACGTGGGCAGTGGGAAGCGTGTCGGGTCGTGAAGAAGATAAATTTAATTGCTATGGCATTCCGGTGGTGAAAGGTCCGGTGCTTGGTTTGCCACTTGTTGAAGAGAAATGCCTGGCGTGGATGGAGTGCCGCCTGCTACCTGCGACTTCTGCGCAACAAAAATACGACACGCTGTTTGGCGAGGTGGTATCAGCAGCGGCAGACGCACGGGTATTTGTCGAAGGCCGCTGGCAGTTTGATGATGATAAGCTCAATACGTTGCATCATTTAGGTGCTGGCACGTTTGTTACCAGCGGCAAGCGAGTTACGGCGGGTTAAGCATTACATGCTGTAACCAGGTTTCTTTATCAAAGCCTCCATTTGGGGTGCGATTTCGGCATCCCAGATAGCTTGCCAAGATTCTGGTTGAATCTGCTGTAGAGCAATGCTTATCGAACTGTCTTTACTGTTCAGATGGCGAATAATAACGTCGGTAATATCTGCAGCAAGTGCTGCTTTTTGTTGTTCGTCCAGTTCACGCGGAAAACATTTAATGTCGATGTGCGGCATGATTGTGCTCCTTTTGAAAGATGTCAGTAAAATTAACACACATTGTGAATTTTCAGTCCTTTCCATTCAAACGTGAAATCAATAAGTTCATCAGGGACATCGCAAACAATATAAATACGGATTTCTTCTCTGCCCTCTGCCGTGACTCTTTTCACAAATTGCGTAACTGTCATGCTCTGGATTATTTAATTCTTTCAGCGGAAATTTTTCCTCAAAGGCTTTATTTAGCCACCCCTGGTTTCCTTTCACCGCGAATAAATAATCACCTCCCTGTTTTTGTATCTTCTCTGCTATATCTTTCTGGCAACCCATCGCATCAGTTGTGATGATTTTTCCTTTAATATCCAGCATGTTAAGAAGTTCTGGGATAGCTGTAATCTCATTAGATTTATCATCCGTCTTGATCTGTCCGATGACCAGACTGTGCATTGTTGAGAACGCACTAATGACATGAATCGCTCCCCTGCGGCGACTCTTATCATAAGAATGCCGGAGCGTTTTTCCATCAATTGTAATGACGTCTTTATCATCTGAAGAATGACAATCACGCATCCAGTTAATAAAGCACTCATGAAATTTTGTAGGGCTGATACAGGATACAACTCTGGCAATGGTATCGTGAACAGGAATACCATTTTCAAAATCACCATATTGCTTCAAAAAATCGAGATGTGTTTCCCCAAAAATCCTCTATATCTTCCCAACCTTCTGTACCCGAAATAACGGCACAAATAGTCAACAGTAGAATATCCGATAATTTATGTTCCACTTTCCAGGCTTGTCTGTAATCGGGGATAATAGAAAT
>ENA-OQIG01001069-OQIG01001069.1-human-gut-metagenome-genome-assembly--contig:-NODE-1069-length-13074-cov-4.105044_pt1 | contig 13074 bp, 14 predicted proteins | sample MGYA00242576_ERZ504741 | MGnify/ENA primary metagenome ERZ504741 (study PRJEB26092, sample SAMD00036436) | human gut metagenome | host: Homo sapiens | study: EMG produced TPA metagenomics assembly of... | reverse complement strand
GTTGTATCTTTGCACATGAGAACGCCGGTATTAAGTTTATTTTTAACACCTTAAAGTTAATGCTTTTCTTGCAAATATACAAGAAGGGCGTTCTCTTTTTTGTGGAGACTATGAATTATTCAGGTTAGGATTCTGTATCTCCTGCACTTCTCTTTCGCGGATACATACCCTGCAAAACACATCATGAATGGCATCCATCGCTGTCTGTTTGTCAAACCCGAATCCCAAAGCATACGAAAACAAGTCGTCAACATAGTCCTTATAAAGACTATCAACCGTATGTTTCGCTCTCTCTTCTTCCAGGTTTTTTTTCTTTGGCAGCATTGTATAAAGTTTGTAAATGATAAATTTAGCTTTTCAGGGCCTGTATGATATCGTCCAACAAGTCATCAGCCCGCTCCAGCCCCACCGAAAGGCGAATGGTTTTCTGGCTGACATCCATACCTCGACGCTGATCCTCGGTAAACGAACCGTAGATTGTACTTGCCGGATGGATAGCTAACGTTTTATTATCAAATAAGTTCGTTGCCCTACGTATGATTCTCAACCGATTTATGAAACGAAAACATATCTTACGCGACGGAAGATCAAACGTCAACATCGCTCCCGGAAGAGAACCAAACTGGCGGTACTCAATTCATAAAACGGATTAGATTCCAATCCGGTATAGTTCACCGACTCAATCTCTGGCAGTTCTTGCAAACATTGTGCCAGTTTCAGGCAGGTTTCTGCCTGACGAGCAAACCGTACTTCCATCGTTTCAAGTCCGAGTGTCTGCATATAAGCCACCTGCGGGGTCATATATGCTCCAAGATTACGGTGAACCTCTTTTCTGAGTTTGACAGTAAAAGCCTCCTTCCCGGTATCTGCACTCAGAGCAGCCAACTTAGCGGAATGCTCCCAGTCAAAAGTGCCGTAATCTATAATCAGTCCTCCTATACAGGTAGCTCCTCCCGAAATATATTTCGTACTGGACACAATCTCGATATCAACTCCGAAGTCAGTCGCATGGAATACATGGAAAGGAATCGCTGTCGTATCTGCCAGCAACGGTACTCCGGCCTTATGTGCTATGTCGGCAAGAGCCTTCAGATCGGCCACTTCCAACTGCGGATTGGTAATAACTTCCAAAAAAAGCGCACAAGTATCTCCATCAATCTGTTGCTTCACTTCTTCGGGACATGTCAGGTCACAGAAGCGTACTTCTACCCCAAAAGCTTCCAATGTACTTTTCAGGAATGAATAGGTATTGCCAAATAAATGTGTCGAAGTCACCACATTAGCTCCCGCGCTTGCCAGTGTGATCAAAGCATTGCTTATCGCAGCCATCCCGGAGTTCAAAGCTGTCACACTCAGCGCTCCGGTCACTCTTTGCACACGCTGCTCAAAGTACTGTACCGTAGGATTTGTTATGCGTGAATAAGCATGCCCTGCTTTCTGCCCACAGAAAGCAGCTTCCATCTCTTCTGCAGTCTCAAATTCGTAGGCAGCAGTGTGGTACACCGGCATTGAAAGAGAATGATATGCATCCTCTTTTTCAAAAGGAGTATGCAATATTTGTGTCTCAAAACTATTTTTTTTCATCCTGAAAGTCTTTTTATATAAATTCCACAAATTATGCTATTGTGTCATGCTTCAACTCGTATGCCTCCTTTATCTGATCCAGTGCCTGTCTTAGCACACTCCGCGGACAAGCCACATTAAGCCGCATAAATCCCTCGCCTTCCTTACCGAACATAGCGCCATCGTTTAATGCCAGATGTGCACCGTCAACAAAAAAGTCAACTAATTCTTTCTGCGAAACACCCATACCGCGACAGTCCAGAAAAATCAGATAAGAAGCTTGAGGACGAATCATCCGGATTGCGGGAATATGTGTTTTTAAATATTCATCTGTAAAATCAATATTCTCCTGAATATATTCCAATGCCTGATCCAGCCACTCCGTTCCGTTGCTATACGCGGCAGCCACTCCAAGATATGCAAATAAATGGCCTTCACTAAATTCACTGGCTTCCATATAAGTCTGAAAACGATGACGAATGGCCTCATCTTCTATAATGCAGTACGAACTGGCAAGTCCCGGCATGTTGAAAGCTTTACTGGGAGACATAAACACAAGTGAATTCCGTCGAGCCTTTTCCGATACCAATGCAAACGTAGGATGCGTGTATCCCGGCAATGTCAGATCGGCATGAATTTCATCCGAGATGACCAATACTTGATTATCAAAACAAATCTCTGCTATCTCGGCCAACTCCTCCCGAGTCCAGACACGCCCTCCCGGATTATGAGGATTACTCAAAATCAACATTTTACAGCCCTTTACATCAGCACGGAAGCGTTCAAAGTCAATCTGATATTGCCCGTCTTTCAGCAATAACGGACTGTAGACTACCTCCCTGTGGTTGTGTTCTGTCACCAGAAAGAAGGATGATAAACAGGAGGCATCACCATCACTTTGTCCCCTGGAGCCGTAAAACATTGCAGGGCAAAAGCCAATCCACGCACAATACCCGGCGTAAACGTCAGCATCTCCCGGGTAACATTCCACCCGTGACGTTCTTTCTGCCAATTGATAATGGATGTATACCAAGCTTCGCAAGCGAAAGTATACCCCAATACTTCATGATCCAATCTCCGACGGATAGCCTCTATCACAAAAGGAGGAGTACGGAAATCCATATCGGCCACCCACATCGGAAGCAGGTCGCTCCGTCCCCAACGTTCCGATACTGCGTCATACTTCACCGAGTCTGTTCCCCGGCGCTCTATCACTTCATCAAAGTTATATTTCATATAGGGTTCTATTTTTAGGTTCAGCCTGCAAATGTACAATTCATCTGTTTCATAATGAAACCAAATGAGCTATTTTAGCAGACAGCAGTTAAAATTTACCATCATTGTGGTATTCAGTTACTCTATATCAGGCTTTTTCAGTACATTTGTGCTCCATTAAAGAAAAGACGTATGATAAAAGCCCTGTTTTTCGATATAGACGGGACGTTGGTTAGTTTCAACACTCACGAAATTCCTTCGTCTACCCTCGCAGCCATAGCCGAAGCAAAAGCTAAAGGTATCAAGATATTCATCGCTACCGGACGCCCGAAAGCGATTATCAACAACCTCACCGCCCTCCAGGAACGGGAACTGATAGACGGCTACATCACCATGAACGGAGGGTATTGTTTCGTTGGAGATGAGGTGATTTACAAACATTCCATCCCGGTACAAGATGTTAAGGCACTGGCTGCACTTTCGGACGAGAGAAACTTTCCCTGTATCTTTGTAGCCGAACATACCGTAGCTGTTTGCAATACCAACAAGCTGGTTAACGAAATCTTTCATGATTTCCTGCATGTAGATATCCTGCCCATCCAAACTACAGCCGAGGCTACGCAGCCCGAAATCTTTCAGATGACTCCATTCATCACTACCGAAGAGGAGAAAACGGTATTGCCTTTACTCCCGAACTGCGAATCCGGACGCTGGTTTCCTGCATTTACAGATATCGTAGCTAAAGGTATCCGCAAACAAAAAGGAATAGATGAAATCATTCGCCATTTCGGTATCGGACAGGAAGAAACAATGGCATTTGGTGATGGAGGCAACGATATCAGTATGTTGCGCCATGCAGCCATCGGAGTAGCCATGGGCAATGCGAATGACGATGTCAAAGAAACCGCCGACTACATAACCACTTCTGTAGACGAAGACGGAATACAAAAAGCATTAAAACATTTCGGGATCATCTGACGTGGAATTTACAATAGACACCGGTAATAAGGAGTTTCAGGATGCACTGAATCTGATTCAGTATACTCGTCAATCAGTTTTCCTCACGGGGAAAGCGGGAACGGGTAAATCTACTTTCCTGAAATACATCTGTAAGAATACCAAGAAGAAACACATCGTGCTGGCACCCACCGGAATCGCTGCCATTAATGCCGGTGGCAGCACTCTGCACAGCTTCTTCAAACTTCCTTTTCATCCGTTACTTCCTGATGATCCGAATCTGAGTTTGCAACGGGGACGCATCCATGAATTCTTTAAATACACCAAGCCACACCGTAAGTTGCTGGAACAGGTAGAACTGGTCATTATCGACGAAATATCAATGGTACGTGCCGATATGATTGATGCCGTAGACCGCATTTTGCGTGTATACAGTCGTAATCTGCGCGACCCCTTCGGAGGAAAACAAGTTTTACTGGTAGGCGATGTATTCCAGCTTGAACCGGTAATCAAAGGGGATGAACGGGAAATTATCAACCGCTTCTATCCCACTCCTTATTTTTTCTCGGCACGGGTCTTCAACGAGATCGAATTGGTATCTATCGAGTTACAGAAAGTATATCGTCAGTCAGATGCAGTCTTTGTCAGTGTACTCGACCACATCCGGAGCGGAGCAGCAGGGGCAGCCGACCTTCAGCTGCTCAACACCCGCTATGGCGCTCAAATTGATGCTTCGGAAGAAGATTTATACATCACTCTGGCTACACGCCGCGATACGGTAGAAACCATCAATGAACGGAAACTTACCGAACTCCCCGGCGATCCTGTAGTGTTTGAGGGAGAGATCAACGGCGACTTTCCCGAAAGTAGCTTGCCCACCTCAAAAGAACTGACCCTGAAACCGGGAGCACAAATCATCTTTATCAAAAATGACTTTGAACGCCGTTGGGTAAACGGTACCATCGGTGTAGTAAGCGGCATCGACAACGACGGTATCATCTACGTCATCACCATGATGGCAAAGAGTGTGATGTCCACCGGGAATCATGGCGCAACATTCGTTACAAGTACAACGAAGAGAAAAAGGAGATTGAGGAAGAAGAACTGGGTACTTTCACACAATATCCCATCCGCCTGGCATGGGCCATCACCGTGCACAAAAGCCAGGGTTTGACCTTTAGCCGTGTAGTCATAGACTTTACCGGAGGAGTGTTTGCCGGCGGACAAGCTTATGTAGCTCTCAGCCGTTGCACATCGCTTGAAGGAATTCAACTGAAAAAGCCTATCAGCGCGCGGATATTTTTGTCCGTCCCGAGATTGTCAGTTTTTCCGGAAGATTCAACAACCGGCAAGCCATCGACAAAGCATTAAAACAAGCACAGGCCGATGTGCAGTATGCCGCAGCTGCCCGTGCTTTCGACAAAGGAGATTTCGAAACATGCCTCGAGCAGTTTTTCCTGGCCATTCATTCCCGTTATGATATAGAAAAGCCTGCCGCCCGAAGATTAATTCGCAGGAAATTGGGAGTCGTCAACCTATTGCGGGAACAAAAAAGGAAACTACAAGCACAGATGGAGGCACAGAAAAAAAGCCTGCAAAAGTATGCCCGAGAGTATTTGCTAATGGGAAACGAATGTATCACTCAGGCGCATGACGTTCGGGCCGCCCTTGCCAATTATGACAAAGCGATTGAGCTCTATCCCGAATACATCGACGCTGGATACGAAAAGGAATCACGCTGTTCAATGAAAAAGAGTTCTTCGATGCCGAGAATTGCCTGAACCGGGCAGTCAGCCTGCGTCCTTCAGAGTTCAAAGCACTCTATAACCGAGGCAAACTTCGCCTGCAGACAGAAAACATAGAAGGGGCTTTATCAGACCTCGACAAAGCAACTAGCCTGAAACCTGAACATCCCGGAGCACACGAACTTTTCGGAGATGCATTATTAAAAGTCGGTAAAGAGACAGAAGCAGCCATCCAATGGCGTATAGCAGAGGAACTACGAAAAAAGAAGAAATAAGGTAAGTTTATTTCTGTAATCTATTTCACCACAGGATTACACAGATCTTCACAGATTAATAATTTATTTCATTGTCAATATATAAAGTATCTGTGTTAATCTGCATAATTTGTGATGAGATGGATTCGCCCTATTAAAAGAGGACTATACAGTAAAACATAATCCCCGATAACCTTGGACTTCTTGTCTTTTATTACTAACTTTGTTATCACTATAAACCTAACAACCAGTGCAATTATGAAGAAAGGATTCAAAATTACAGCAATCGTCATCGGCGTCATTCTGATACTGATGTTTCTCCTTCCCTTTGCCTTCCGTGGCAAGATTGAAGGTATCGTAAAATCGGAAGGCAACAAAATGCTTAACGGTCATTTTGATTTTAGTAGCCTTGATATCAGCTTATTCCGCAATTTCCCCAAAGCTTCCGTCACCCTGAATGATTTTTGGCTGAAGGGAACCGGAGAATTTGAAAACGACACATTGGTGAAGGCCGGTGAGGTAACAGCGGCTATTAACCTGTTTTCGCTTTTTGGAGATGACGGATACGATGTATCCAAAGTATCTGTTGAAAACACCCGGTTACACGCCATCGTACTTCCGGACGGAAAAACTAACTGGGATATCATGAAACCCGATTCATCCACTGCCAGCGAAACCCAAGAAAGTGGTGAATCTTCTACTTTCCGAATTAAACTCCAGCGTTTTGTCATCAAAAACATGAATGTGGTATATGACGACCGGCAGTCCGCGATGTACGCCGACATACACAATTTCAATGCGCTTTGTTCGGGTGATCTGGGTAGCGACCAGACTTTACTCAGCCTGGAAGCCGAAACTGAAGCCCTGACTTATAAAATGAACGGTATCCCTTTCCTCTCACAAGCTAACGTCTACGCCAAGATGGATGTAGATGCCGATCTGGCACACAACAAATTTACACTGAAAAAGAACGAATTCCGTCTGAACGCCATTAAAGCCGGCATTGACGGATGGATAGAGTTGAAAGACCCTGCTATCGACATGGATTTGAAACTCAACACCAGCGAAATAGGATTCAAAGAAATCTTGTCACTGATACCGGCCATTTATTCCAAAGAGTTCAAGAATCTGAAAACAGATGGTACAGCAACTCTTGAAGCTACAGCGAAAGGAATACTGCAAGGTGACATGGTTCCACAGTTCGATGTCCGACTGGCTGTAAAAAACGCCATGTTCCGATATCCATCCTGCCGGCGGGAGTCGATCAGATTAACATCGACGCACAAGTTCGGAATCCGGGAGGTAACATTGACCTGACCGAGATAAGCATACATCCTTTCAGTTTCCGACTGGCGGAAAATCCGTTTAGTCTGACAGCCGACATAAAGACACCTGTCAGCGACCCGGACTTACAGCCGAAGCCAAAGGGGTACTTAATCTGGGCATGATCAAGCAAGTCTATCCGCTGGATGATATGGAGTTGAATGGTACCGTTCGTGCGGATATGACAATGGCCGGACACCTGTCATACATCGAAAAGGAACAATACGATCGTTTCTCCGCTTCGGGAACCATTGCCCTCAGTGATATGAAGTTGAAAATGAAAGAGATGCCGGATGTAGAAATAAAAAAATCCCTGTTCACATTCACTCCGAAATATCTGCAACTCAGTGAAACGACAGTAGCCATCGGAAAGAATGATCTTACTGCCGACTGCCGGTTCGAGAACTATATGGCTATATTCTTAAAGGGAGCACACTGAAAGGTACCCTGAATGTCCGGTCGAACCATCTGAATCTAAACGATTTTATGACGGCCACAACTGACAGTACCGCCCAAACATCACAAGCATCTTCGACCGAAGAAACCGCCAGTATGATCGAAGTTCCGCAGAATATCGACTTCCAGATGGATGCCGGCCTGAAAGAAGTGTTATTTGACAAGATGACTTTTACAAACATGAATGGCAAACTTATTGTGAAAGACGGAAAAGTCGATATGACAAATCTGTCAATGAATACCATGGGAGGAAGTGTCGTTATGAACGGATACTATTCGACCGCCGATCCGAAGAAGCCGGAAATGAACGCAGGATTCCGTATGGAAAATATCGGTTTTGCACAGGCTTACAAAGAACTGGATATGGTGCAGCAAATGGCTCCTATCTTTGAAAACCTGAAAGGCAACTTTTCGGGTAATATGCATATCCGGACTTTACTCGACAACCAAATGAGCCCTGTCATGGATACGATGCAGGGAAACGGAAGCCTTTCGACCCAAGATCTTAGCCTCAGCGGCGTAAAAGTAATCGACCAGATAGCCGAAGCCGTAAAGAAGCCTGAACTCAAAGAGATGAAGGTGAAAGATATGGCACTGGATTTCACCATCAAAGACGGAAGAGTATCTACCAAGCCGTTCGATATCAAACTGGGTGACTATGTCATGAATCTTTCCGGAAGCACAGGACTCGACCAAACCATCGACTATTCGGGAAAGATCAAATTACCGGCATCGGCAGGTGATATCGCCAAACTGACTACCCTCGACCTGAAAATAGGAGGTACTTTCTCCTCACCCAAAGTATCACTGGATACGAAAAGCATGACCAATCAGGCAGTAGAAGCAGTGACAGACAAGGCAATCAGCGAAATCGGGAAAAAGCTCGGGCTGGATTCGGCTACAACGGCCAACAAAGATTCCGTGAAGGAGAAGGTAAAAGAGAAAGCCGTAGAAAAGGCACTCGATTTCTTAAAAAGAAAATAAAATAACGTGAATCAGGAGTGAGAGAAGTGATTCGCATAAATAACAGACAATTATGATACTCAAACTTTACGAAAAAAATAATAATCCTCAGGACCTGCAACGGATTGTAGACCTACTGAACGACGGGGGATTGATTATCTATCCCACAGACACCATGTATGCCATCGGTTGCCATGGCCTGAAGGAACGTGCCATCGAACGCATCTGCCGGATCAAAGAGATTGACCCGAAGAAAAACAATCTCTCTATTATTTGCTATGACCTGAGCAGCATCAGTGAATATGCCAAAGTGGACAACAACATTTTCAAGTTGATGAAACGTAACCTGCCCGGACCTTTCACTTTTATCCTGAACGGAACTAACCGGTTGCCCAAAATCTTTCGAAACCGGAAAGAAGTAGGTATCCGTATGCCGGATAACAGTATCATCCGTGAAATTGCCCGTCTGCTGGATGCTCCGATCATGACCACCACGTTGCCTTATGACGAGCACGAAGACATAGAGTACGTCACTGACCCGGAACTGATCGACGAAAAACTCGGTGACGTAGTGGACCTCGTGATCGACGGAGGTATCGGAGGGATTGAACCTTCGACAGTTGTGAACTGCACTGAAGGAGAAGCCGTCATCGTCCGGCAGGGAAAAGGGGAACTGGAAGAGGCCTGACCCATCAAACATTTTTCAGATGCAGGGTGTTAGTATATAAAACCCAAACAATAGCATTTGATTATGAAAAAAGTATTATTCTTTGCATTGGTGCTGACCATTGCCACAGCATGCAGCCAAACAAAAGATTCGTATCTGGAGGGCTTTAAGCTTTTTGTCGAAAGCGTACAGAAAAACGCTCAAGACTATACAAAAGCCGACTGGGAAAAGGCTGACGAACAATTTACGAAACTGAAAGACAGTTATAATAACTTCAGTAAACAAATGACTTCGGACGAAAAAGGAGAAGTGATAAAACTGGAATCCACTTATGCTGCCCTAAAGTTAAAGAAAATAGGAGATGACCTGAAAGAAAGCACCAAAGATGCATTTGAGAAAGTCAAAGATACAGCCAAAGATGCAGCCAAAGACGTAAAAGAAGGTGCGCAAAAGGCTGCTAAAAAAGGTGAGAAAGCAATGGAAGGGATCAAAGACGGTCTGAAAGATTAGTTCCTCAACAGACTTTCGTGTCAGACTGATAAAGAGAAGAGGATAAGCCAAAAGTTCTTCCGGCCTATCCTCTTCTTTATTTTTATGCCTATATTACTTCAGCAATGACTGCGGATCGAGGTGATCTGCTTCGATATCCTTGAAATAACGATAAGTACCAACTTTCAGTTCGGCAGTAGCAGCATCATCGCAAACGATGATACCTTTTTCGTGCATCTGCAATGCACTGATCGTCCACATCTGTGTAATGGCACCCTCTACGGCATGATACAATGCACGTGCTTTGTTGTGTCCGTTTACGATAATCATCACCTCACGGGCAGAAAGCACAGTACCCACTCCCACAGTCAACGAAGTCTTGGGAACCTTGTTAATATCATTGTCGAAGAAGCGAGAGTTCGCAATGATCGTATCTGTTGTCAGTGTTTTCTGACGGGTACGAGAACTCAGCGAAGAGCCCGGCTCGTTGAAAGCAATGTGACCGTCAGGACCAATACCTCCCATAAACAGGTCGATACCGCCATACGATTTGATCTTTTCTTCATAACGTGCACATTCAGCATCCAGATCGGCAGCATTTCCATTTAAAATGTTCGTGTTCTCCGGTTTGATGTCGATATGGCTGAAGAAGTTGTTCCACATAAAAGAATAGTAGCTTTCCGGATGTTCTTTCGGCAGTCCTACGTATTCGTCCATGTTGAAAGTAACAACATTCTGGAACGATACGATTCCTTTTTATTCAGGTCGATCAGTGCCTTATACATACCCAGTGGAGATGATCCTGTGGGGCATCCCAGAACGAAAGGTTTTTCCGGAGTGGGATTGGCAGCTTTGATCTTAGCAGCAACATAATGTGCCGCCCATTGAGAAACGGACTGATAGTCCGGCTGAATGATTAGTCTCATGTTCGATTGTTTTATCAGGTTAATAAATTAGGGTAACTTATACTCTGTCTTTTTTTAAACGGCCGGCCATAGCACGTGCCAGGTTCTCACACTGTTGATATGTGATCTCCTTCATGGCCTGTTTCATTTCTACAGGATCACCGACCAATTCAAATTTACTTTTCTCTGCAAACTCGGCCATACGTTTCACGGCGGCACCTGCCCACGTGAACGAACCGAAATACCCCAGATAACGTCCTTTCAATTCACGAACCAATATCTTGGACAGAAGCGACTCCACTTCCGGGAAAATCTGGTTACTGTAAGTAGGGCTACCGATAATCAATCCTTTATAACGGAATATATCGGCAAGGATATAAGAGGGATTACTTTTGCTGACATTGTGCATCACAATGTTTTTGATGCCCTGTGCTGAAAGCTCAGCTGCAATGGCTTCTGCCATTTGTTCGGTATTACCGTACATACTGCCGTATGCAATTACCACACCTTCATCTGCGTCATAACGGCTAAGTTTATCATAAATGCCTACCACTTTCGTGATATTCTCAGTCCATACCGGACCGTGCGTAGAACAAATAGCCGAGATAGGAAGTCCACCCAACTTTTGCAAAGCTTTCTGTACCGGTGAACCGTATTTGCCGACGATGTTCGAATAATAACGAACCATTTCGCCCCAATAATGGTCGATATTCATGCGTGTATCCACGAAGCCGCCATCCAGCGTACCAAAACACCCGAAACCATCACCGGAGAAGAGTATGCCATCTGTTTCGTCAAATGTCATCATCGTTTCCGGCCAGTGTACCATCGGAGTCAGGTAAAAGCGCAGTTTATGACGTCCAAGAGCGAGAAAATCACCATCCTTAATCAGATATTGCTCGCCGGTCACACCATAAAAACCTTCGATCATACCGAAAGTCTGTTTATTGCCAACGATCACAATGTCGGGATAGTGTTGCTTAATCAATCGGATAGAACCTGAATGGTCCGGTTCCATGTGATTTATAATCAAATAGTTGATAGGACGGTCGCCTATGATATTTCTGATTTTTCGAAGATATACTTCGAAATAGCAAATATCCACTGTATCGATCAGTGCCACCATTTCATCATCAATCAGATAAGAGTTATACGAAACTCCATAGGGCAAAGGCCACATTCCCTCAAAGAGGTGCTTGTTACGGTCGTTAACTCCCACATAATGAACGTTTCCTTTAATTCTTGTTTTCTGTTCCATTCTTTTTTTTAGTTTAATTTAGCTACAGGGTACGAGTAACAACAATACCAACGGTACCTTTCAGCTTGCAACTCGTAACTCGCAACTCATTCGCTTCGCAAAAATAGTTCTTTTTTTCTAAACCAGGTATGCCTTTCCCTGATAAGCACCCCTTTCTTTCATTCTTTTTTGCACGCGGGCAGTAAATTCATAATTCTTCAGCCCCCAATCGGGTGCAATCAGAAGTTCTTTCGGTGATTGTGAAACAAATCGCTCAAGTATCAGATCGGGGCGCAGGTGTTCCACATAGTCGATTACCAGATCGATATACTCGTCCACACTAAAGAGATGAAAATCCTCGGGGCGGCACTCAAACTCACGTGCCATTTTCGTACCACGTATCAACTGCAACTGATGCATTTTAAGAGTGGTCAATGGCAAACGGGACAATTCGGCCGCCTGAGCGATAATTTCGTCATGGGTCTCTCCCGGAAGACCGAGGATGACGTGTCCTCCGGTCAGAATCCCGCAAGCAGCCGTCCGGTTGACAGTTTCTACCGTATCGGCATAGGTATGCCCACGGTTGATACGTTTCAAAGTAACATCCCGGGTGGTTTCAATACCATATTCTACCAAAAGGAAAGTGTGCTTATTCAGTTCTTCCAGATATCGCAACAGGGGATCAGGCATGCAGTCCGGACGTGTGCCGATGACCAGTCCCACCACCCCGTCCACACTCAAAGCCTCTTCATATTTCCCTTTCAGTCCTTCAAGCTCGGCATAGGTATTGGTATAAGCCTGAAAATAAGCCAGATATTTCATATCCGGATATTTATGGGCAAAGAATTGCTTTCCTTCCTCAAGTTGCCGGGTGACGGATTTCTCCGTTTTACAATACTCGGGATTGAATGTTTGGTTATTACAGTACGTACAGCCTCCCAATCCCTTCGTTCCGTCCCGGTTAGGACATGTAAAACCCGCATTAAGAGATATCTTCTGTACCTTATAGGGAAAGTATTTTTTCAGAAAGAAAGTAAATTCGTTATATAAAGCGTCGGAGCCGGTTTAGTCATAGAATATCATGCTTTTGTAAACAGTACAAATATACATAAAAAGTTATAGAAAAGAGCCGTTAGCTATTTTTTTCTGTATCTTCGCTCTTATACTGCTCTTTAAATTTATATGAAAGCACGTAACATCTGTAGATTGACGTTAACTTAGAAGAATCTGAGAAAGTGTACTGAAAAGATTATATAAATAAAGAAAATGTGAGCAATGTCCACATGAAGCATCTTCTCCA
>ENA-OQIG01001067-OQIG01001067.1-human-gut-metagenome-genome-assembly--contig:-NODE-1067-length-13080-cov-2.127461_pt1 | contig 13080 bp, 20 predicted proteins | sample MGYA00242576_ERZ504741 | MGnify/ENA primary metagenome ERZ504741 (study PRJEB26092, sample SAMD00036436) | human gut metagenome | host: Homo sapiens | study: EMG produced TPA metagenomics assembly of... | reverse complement strand
CAACTTCACTAAATCGTTCATCATCCATAAAAGAGACATCTGCATCTCCATTGGCGGAAAAGGCGGATTTGCTATTACTGTTTCCATTGTGATTTATTTTTTTGATAATACATTTTCATATACTCACGTATTTCACTTTTGTGAGCTAATTGATATTTTCTATTTTTCTCTAATATTTTTTCCTTATTAACCTTATATCTACGCTTGTAACTAGCCCTCTCCAATTCTCTATAATGTTCAATATTGGCATTTCGCAATTCTTTCCTACGGGCAAGTAATTTGTCTCTGTTACGAATCCGATATGCCTTATTATTCTTCAGTATTTTTTCCCGATTTTCAATATAATAACATGAATTACAAATTTTCGTACTTAAATAGAATTTGCTTTCAGGTACATACTCCCCACATTTATTACATAATAAAATATTTTCAGGAGCATTTCTAATTGCTAAATCAGCTTCCGCAAAACGGTTGTTTCTTTTTATAAAGGAAACCTCATCGTAAATCAGGCGATCAACCAAATCCCGCCAATTTTCAATAGAAAAACGTTCGTCAGCTATAACGGAATGAGAGATATCCATGTAATTAATATCAATGCCAGGAAACAAGAAATTGATTCTTTTCCTAGTGTATTGGTACAGATTCTTTATAAAATTATCGTCAATCATAACTAATCTTTTCTATAATGGAAAAATCGAATGGAATATCTTTCACGTTCAGCAAGCGATATTTCACTTTTTATTGATTTTACAAGTACATCACCATGATACACAGTTGCATTAATACCACGTATCGATAAATTAAGCAAGAGTAACGGAATAGACCTATCAGACAACTCCCAGCATTCAACGGGGTGTTCAGACGGTTTGAAATCAGTTCCTAAAGTTTTAACTCTATGCCACCAGTTAGAAATAATAAGGGAACCATTCCCGGCAGTAGGTTCGTAAATCACCCCTTTGGAAACCCCTGTCAATCTTGATAGTAGTATTCCTACTACATTAGGAGTAAAATCCTGCTTTGTTTTGGTTTCTTTGAGCCAATTCACCCTCATATATATCTTGAAACCAATCTCTTGAAAGATCATGAGTATTGAGTTGTAATAACTCTCGATATATATGATGCAATCTTTCGTCATTATCAAAGATTATTTTAAAAATCGCATTAGGAAGTGATAATATATCCTCTATTTGAAACAACTTCTTTAATTCTACTTCACTCATATTTACTCTGTATTTGAATATTAATCTCTTGCTTCAGCCATTCTTCGGCCTTTAGCCGTTGCCGAATAGATATTCGGCTTACCACCGCTGAAACATTTAGTTTTTATCCATTCATATCTTTCAGCTTCCCGGAGATAGAATAATATTCCGTATTCAGATGTATTTTTCAACCAATCTAATTTCTTGATTTGCTCAAATGTCATAGGACCGCCATATACAAGCGATGATGTTAACATCTGAACTCTTTCTTTCAATGAATATTCACTCATAATCAATACGGGTTTATGCAATTCTCCATAGCGTTCCGCCACTCATCCTCCGTTATCGGGATCATGTCATCATAAAGGTTGAACCCTATGATGTAGCACCCGCTTTTATAGTTGTTCTCGATACATTCATAATGGAAAGTCCGGGATTCCTTGTCAAACATGCTTTCAGGAGTCAGCCGGAACACCTTTCTTCCATGTCTGTACCACCTGTGGGGTACCTTCTTGCTGAAATGCTTTACAAAAACGCTCATTTCTATTTTTATTTTGAGTGTTATCATTTTTCTTCATCCTTCAAAAAGCCACTCCGGTCAGGATATACCTTTTGTTCCAGTTTCTCCATTTCCTCAATAGCTTTATAGGCATTATTTATATCATCTTCACGATATGGATTATTAGGATTATCGCCAAATAAACCATATAATGACCTTGTATGAGAGCATGTGAGCATGTTGTCTATCAATATATTTTTGTTCACAGGTCGCAGTTCCGTCAAGCGATCCTCCAAGACTATTTGTGACAGCCATAAGCCTTGCTAACAATTCCTTTTGAGTTTTATTCATTACTGTTCTTGTATTGAGGGTTATTTCCACTTGGTGATTGTTGAAAAATCACAAGGGGAATTGAATCTATTAGTTAATATATATACTGCCTTATACTCATTCCTCAAAGTATCTCCGTGGAATACTATACCGGATATTCCACGAATAGATAAATTGAATAGAAGAAAAGGTACTGTTTTATCAGACAGCTCACCACACACTATCAGATGGTCATTTGGTTTATAATCAATAAAACTGATAGCATTCCGGTGATTGTACCAATTTGAGATAAGCATCCCGCCAGTTCCGGCAGTTGGCTCATAGGTAACGCCAGTGTCAGAACCTAATAGCTTAGAAACCAAAGTTGAAAGACATTTAGGAGTAAAATCCTGCTTGTTATTCTTCCTATCAGCATGTTCATCTTCAAAGTATTCATGAAACCAGTCGTAGCTAATGTCACATTTGAAATAGTTTAGAAACTCCTTAAATACTCTTATGCACTCTTTTTCATCTCCTGTTAGAATATTCATAATCTTTTCAGGAGCCTGATAACTATCAGTTATTCCAAGCATTCTGTTTATATCAGATAATATATTTTTCATGGGCTAATTTAACTTCGTCATTGGTTGATTGTGCATAAATAGTAGTTGTCTCAATGCTCTCATGCCCTAGCATCTTCTGTACTTGTTCTATTGGCATTCCTCGTTTTAGGGCTGTAGTTGCCGCCGTTCTCCTGAGTCTATGTGGATGTACATTGGATATACCCGCCTTCTTCCTAGATTCCTTAGCATGATTTCAACAGCCCCCCTCGATATACGGGATAGTTTATTCATATCTTTTATCTGTTGGCACATACCCTCATAATCAGACAAAAACAAGGCGTCTAAATTATCAGTCCTTGAATCAACATATTCCTGAAGAGCTATTTTACAGCGAGCAGACAAGTAAACAGTTCGGTACTTACGCCCTTTTCCAAGTACATCAATCTGCCATTTTGCCAATCTACATCATTACGGTTCACGTTAACCATTTCAGAAACACGGCAGCCGGTAGAAAACAAGAACTCGATTATCGCCTTATTTCTCTTTGTTTTTGCCAAAGACCTTAGTTTCTCCATGTCATCTTCACTTAAAGGTTTCTTCAATTTCTTCACTTGTCTCACTCCCTTGATTCTAAGCATTGGATTTCTATCAAGGATACCTTCTTCTGTACACCAAGTAAAGAAACTGCTTAAAGTTCTTCGAATGTTGTTAAGAGTATTATCACTGCATTTATTAATCTTCTTATAGGCTAAATAGACACGGACATCATCGGTGACGATTTCCTTGATATGTTTTCCTACTTGTATGATAAACGCTCTTAATATGATACGATAGTAATCTAATGAACTTTGGCATAATCCTTCCACAGCTTTAGCTATGAAAATCGGTTTATGATCTGCATATCGGAATTATCATAAACTACAACAGAAGTTTCTTTTGCCGTAATCTCATAATTTCTCAAACAAAATGATATGGAATCAATTACGGTTGAGATTTCCTCATTGGAGATTTTACCAAATAAGGTATTACGTATTTCAGTTAAAATATATTCTTTCATTTAATTTCTTTCTTGTAATTAAAAAATAACCTTTGTAAATTCATATGAACTAAGTGCATTCTCTACTATCAAAAGAGTCAAATTCTCTTTTAATACGTCCAAACTGATATGAATATACTTCTTCACCTCGTTTACGCTCCATGCTAATAATATATCTGAAACCATCTTCCCGTATAACTGTAACAGGATAACCTTCTGTTATACTATCAACTATTTTTTGTCCGTTTAATGTCACTTTATTCATACTATTCTATGTATTATTGATATATTTATTTGACTTTTAGTTCTTTACATCTATAAAGGTAATCGTTATTGACAAGTTTTACAAACAGAAACTTCGCCTTTTTAACGCCATTTTACCCAGTCTTTTTCTTCAATAATTCAAGTATGTTTTCATATTACGTAAATAACTAAGTTGGGTTGTAAATTCGGGTTTATAAATTCTAAACTTACGGCTAAAGAAAGTCTCAAAGGCTGTTACAATTTCAGAGATGGTATTATCAGTAATGCCTAACAACTTGTCATCGGCAACTATAAGGGACAAAGCCTTGTCAAGAGTCATCCTCTTCTCAATAAACAGGGAATATACCAAATATCTATGAGTGTATTCTCCTGCCTTGAGTGACGCTACTTCTTCAGGTGTAGCCTTTCTCTTGTATAGCACTTTGTACCAGTGCGTTTCAGCAGTACGAGCACGCTTTTGTCTCGGTAACAAGTCATAAAACACAGCTATTTCATTCTTCTTAATAGACTTGTGTTTTTTACGAACTCCATACATTACGTAGGGAATATCCCAATCTGGATGGGTTCTTCGATATTCAAGCTCTTTCTCCCGGTCAATAAGGTCTTGCTCAAAGTCTTGTTTCATCAACCATTCTTTGAACCAGGCAGCAAGTGCTTCTTCTCGATCATAATAATCTTTTCCATTTACACATATGGGAATCATAATAACCCTTTTTGTTGCATTTCACGTTTAAATCTTTCCTCTAAATCAAAAATGTTTTCTCCACTATTACGCCGATAAGGTCTATCAGTATTTAACTGAAGTTCTTTCAACTTTTTCCAATACCATGGAAGATACAAATACATATTCTTCAACTCCTTCAAGTTCTTATTTCCACAACACCAGCAGCTCACACGATCAAGTAGCTCATATAGCCTTACTCCATCCTCATGCCAAACAAAGCCTTTTGTGTAACAATACTGGAGTGCATCTGCTTCAGTAATGCCCCAATCACGAAGTGGTAAAACCCGATTGGGTCGTTTTTCCTTTTCAAAGCGATGGGTCTCATCGGCAGCAATACCGACATAATCAATTCCGTCTTTTGTGTGAGTTTTCAATGCACGAAGTTTTTCACTCGTTCCCCACCGACATGTTCCCCCACACCAACTATATCCTTTTTTATGGATAATATTGGTCCCTCTTTTCTTAACCGGCCTTTCAAACATTGTCCAAAGAAAAGGTTGCTCCGGATGTAGTTCTGTATATTTAATGCCAAGTTTTTTAAGAATTGGAAGAACAGCATCACGAGTGTTATAGATTGCCTGAAATTCCATACCTGTATCATAGAAAACGACTTCATCCAACTGATATCCTTTATCTATTAGCATGAAAAGCATTGCCAAGGAATCCTTTCCAAAGCTGACTGAAGCATAATATTTCATACAAAAAATTTAATAGACAAGTCACTTTTTCTTCTTTGCCCTCTGATTATTAATCTGTGACATACACATACGGCACCAGGAAGTCAACAAATGATATTCCTTACCTTTTCTCACCACTATACGATTGTAGAACCGGTTCAAGTAGAAGTAATTTCCGCAATGGGTACATCTTTTCATTTCACGTCCTGAATCATCTATAATCCGATTACGCGGCTTACGACGAATTAGAGTACAACTTTTACACTTCTCATCAGTTTCGCGGTGCCGCCGGCAATGTGATAAGGATTTTGCTCCACATTTAGCAAACACCTTACAATCTCTACGAGGTATTGATTGACACACATTCATGGCTTCCTCGCATTCAAGAATTTATTTACTACACGAGAAAGTACATCCTCATTCTCCGGCATCAGCCATTCTTTTGCAACGTTCCAAGCAATACTCATAGCAGGATTGAAGTTATCCTTCCTGACAGTGTGATGAGACAAACGTCCTTCAGTGGGCTTCAAACCCTTATCATGTAAGATACACAGTCCATTCTCGAAAAAAGCACAATACTCCTTACCAGCAACGGGCTGAATCATCGGAATAGCAATATTAATAACCCCTAAGAATATACCAGCAGCCCAGTTCGTCAGCGCTAACCTGTCGGCATAACCTGCATCAATAATTCGTTCAATATCATCAGGAGTACCTAACATGGCGTATGACATTGTTGTTTACAAACACTGCATGAGCATTGTACAGGTACACGACCTGAAGCCCTCATTACCCTTTGTAATGAGGTTTCTTTTGATAATTCTCTCATAGTAAATTATTTGAGATACTACAGATTATTAAACATCGCCCCACAGCTTTACTGCAAGGTCATAATTTTTTTTAGCCTCTTTTACTGCTTTATTGGCATAAGCCATAGCGTATGTATGCTCGCGTCGGTACTTACCGGACTTCAATCCTTCGTGATATTCTTTTGCTTGTTCCAACTTATGTTCGTAGAAATCTATACTTTCCGGCATGGACAAGTTTATCGTATTAGCCCTTTTTTCCCAATACTTCGCAACTCTTTCATGTTCGGCAGCCTTATCGCTAAACTCAACGCTTTTCCCCATGTTATTCCAGGCATCATCTATCATTTTGCGATGTCCTCGTTCGCTATGGTGTCCAACTTTGATAGGCTCACCCAAAGAAAGGAAATCGCGATGTTTATTTGATTTCTGAAAATACTCATTGCTTTTTTGTACTGCCGATGACGCCCATTCATGCCTGCGTTCCGCTCTTTGCTTAGCCCATTCTTGAACATTAAAGCCGTCAGCTCTAACGATGGAATAATAGTAAAACCCATCTTTTTCGAAGATTAGGTTAAATACTATACTTTCGTTCTCCTTACCATACTTGGTGGTAACTTCAATAGTTTCACCTTTTTCGTGCTTCTCATCACACTTTGCCAAAAATACATTTGGCGCAAATTTGTAATACGTGTTCATTTTCTAAATTAAATTGGTTTGACTTATATGAAAAATGAGAAACCACAGCTACTTAGCCGTGGTTTCATCATTAAATAACTTTGGTTGACTGGGTTGAACCAAATCATCGAATAAACCAGGAACACGAGGTTGTAACGCCTTGTATTCTTCCTGAAAGAATTCTTCTTTGGTTCTCCCATGTTTTTTCCCCTTTCGTGTATGTACATCGAAAGTGTAATCTGGAATAGGAATAGGGTAACGCCTGACATCATTTATCCACTTTTCTATATCAATATCCTTCTATCATAGATGAAGTTTGCAAATGATCCGCATCACGATTCTTTCTACATTCACAAAGGAGAATAACAGCTTTACTGACAAATATCCTCCTTTGGGTTCAGTAGCAGTCTTGTTTACCAGCTCATGCCCCTGCCACAATGCTTCTATCTCTTTAGTAATGTATTCCATAGCAATCTTCAGCACTAATGGTAAACAGACGCTTCCACACATAGTCGCGGTACCCACTCGCCCAAAGTTCCAATGCAAAAAAGCCGGCTACCCCGGTGTCGGCTCGCCTAATGGCTTTCTGCATTGCAGAACTCACCTCAAAGAAATCATATCCGCAAACTGTTCTTATAATCATAATTCTAATTTAATGGTTTGACTTTTAGTTTATTACATCAGTAAAATTAGCTAAAAAAGGCGAATATGACAAACAGAATGGACACCATTTAAACGCCTTTTTTACAGACTATTAGAATTTGAATTTGCATGATATATTATATTGAACGAGCTGCTTTGTTTTGTCTTTCCCATTAGTGGTTGCACTCTTTAGCAAAATACTATCACCAAAATTCTTTTTGATAAAGAGGATAGATTTACGTTCCTCTTCCTGATTCCTTATAGAAGCAAGCCCACCAGCGTTTACAAAAGTGTTCTTTTGCTCAAAATTATACCGCAAATCGGTTAAAACCTTACGTTCTTTGTACTTCATGTAACAAGAAATCCAAAAATCTTCTTTCAAACGTATTTCCTCATTCCACCAAGTGTTTTTGTTATAGATTACTCCATAACTGCAACCGGTTATCATTTCGAAAGAGAAAGAAAAGCGGATTCATCATACATTACCGGCGATATCCGAGCGGTGAAGCCAAACAGATGTACATCCATCATACTGGCTATCTCAAATAATGACTGAATGATATTAGTTATCTTATCTTTATCCTTTATCCGGCTAGGTTCTCCTTTTTCCACATAAATAGGTTTGCAGGCATGGACATCATCATCAAGCATGAAAAGTTCTCCAAAATGCTTTGCCATCCAATTACGTTTCGGGATGAGGCCCATAACGTCGTCAGGATGAGTAACAATTTCACATTCCGGGTTAAATTGCTGATATAAGTCAGCTTGACTTTCAGCAACGCAAATGATAGGATCGTTCACCAACTTTTTAGCGAACACCCGGTCATGGCGTTTATGACTTGGTATTACTATCTTGCAGGGCATGGCGAACGTCTTTTATATCAATTACATTGGATTTACTTATTTTCCCGGTTTTGTACGACTTCATGTGCTGCATGTCCAGCCTTTCACGAAGCCAGTTGCTATCTACCTCATTACTTGAGTGATGATAAACAACTCATGTTTTTCGTCATACTTTGGAATGAGAGGATAAATGGCTGTATCATCCGTGATGGCATCAAAGCGCTCTTTAAATTCATCCTCTTTCTTCTCCGGAGCAAATTCGATGCCCCAGTCTTGGAGTTCCGCCTTATTCCACTCGTTTTCCATAACGTCCAAATCATTCTCACCAAAATTGACATTATCTTTAGTGGCATATTCCCTCAACTTCTTAACGGGGATATCAGGTGCCAGAATTTTACAAGGCAGTTCTTTATAACCTAACTCCTTGCAAGCTCGCAAACGTAAATTACCACAAACAACAATATATCTGCCATCATTGTAGGGAAAAACTATAAGTTCCCGAAGCTCAAGCATCTCTGGCGAATCCTGAATGCTTTTCTTCATCGCTTCAAAGCGGTAATCACGAAAAAAAACGTGGATTTTTCGGCAATCCCGTGAGCTGCCCCTTATTAAAATCAAGTAGGCAGACTTGAATAATCTCTGTCATAACTAACTATATTAAAATCAACAACACAAAATCAACAACACAAACAGTCAGTAACAACACCTAATCATTTTTTCTATCATCGAACTCTATCTTATCTTTGATAAGCTGTTCAATGTCCTCACAACCAAATCTTTTTAAATAGGCAACAAGGTAAATTATCATCTCGGCTGCCAATTCTTCATCTTCCGAATATTTAGGAAGATTATCACTCCTATATTTAGAAGCAATATCGAATTTTCTCCAAACGGCTTCAATTCTTATGCTAAACGCTTTTCTTGAGCTATGCTCATTCATCTTAAAGCGCTTCCTCATGATATTCAAGCATCTCTGGGCAAACCTATTCAATGTTATCATATCGATCGGGTTAAATTGTTAGACTATGAATAATCTCACACGATTCTATTAGGTTGGTCTCTGATGCGAAACCAATGAACATATTCTTTATATATCAGCATACTAATTATTTATTTTGAGGGGTCTGTTGTATCTAAATATTTCCTGTACTCTAATTCAGTCTTAGCAAGATTGATTACGGTATTAACCCCTTGGAAAACTTGTTTTGCTTGGCTCACTTTACTAGGATCTTCTTTCACATCCTTTATTTGTTGAAGAACCAAATTCCTCAAATCTTGTAAATGGTAGGGTTCACTGTAGACACCTTATTCAACCGTTCATTAGCTAACACGACAACTGTATTTGTTATTGGCCGGAAACGGTTCAATTTGGAAGCCAAATCAAACATACTAAATACCAACACTTTGCCATTATTCAAGTATATCTCAACTTCGGTACCATCATCACCAGTACCGTCACAGTAATTAAGAATTACAACTTCTTCATTCTGATAAAGGAATGGTTTATTAACCATTTCTTTCAATCTATCTATTGCTCCATCAGTCATGATTCATTCTTTTTCGTTACTTTATTAATTTGTCTATTCAAAGCTCCTTTTAGCTTGATTAGGTACTGAACATCTTCCGGATATCGGGCATACAAAGAATTCTCTTTTTTTAATTGTTCAGAACGACTAATCATGTAAAGGTTCTCAATGGAAACGTTTTGCCTGTTGCCATCCTTAAACTGAATATTATAACCAGGAGGGATTTCTCCATTATGCTCAACCCATACAAGCCGATGTTTAAGTTCAAAGACATTCGGTTCAGCAGTTTTCACTTCAATGTAACCGTCACGAGTTATGCGTTCATAACCGACTGGTTTATGATTTTTGGGGATATGTCCTTTCTTAAATCGAGTAGCTTTCGTTTTTGCCAATTGTTCCTCTGACATATATTCCGTTTGCTTACGTCCCTTGTTCATCGGTTGGTGGCCTTTGGGAAAGAAACTTTTAGAAGCGCATTGAAATTTAAACTCTTTAGATTTAAAGAGCCGTAATTTAAATGCAATTCTATTTACAGCAGAATAAGTGGTACCTAATATCTGTGCTATTTCCTCATTAGTATGATTGGAATATAACTTTTTCAATTTATCAAGCCTCTCACTATTCCAAAACGAGATTCTCGGAGAGCGCCTAAGTTTTCGAATCAAGGCCTTTGTTTTAACAGCACTAAGTGTTTTATCAAGACGCCTAGCAAGTTCTTTTAAATCAGCAGTCGGGTACTCACTGTCAAGTATAGCAAGTTGTTCGTCAGTCCACGTTTTCATAAGTGCGTCAATAAAGAGAGGAAACCACTAGGCTTCCTCTGTGTTATCGTTATTTAGTTCTTTCAGTCTTTCTTTGAGCTTCTTTTCTTTCTTATCATATGAATCCGCAAGTTTCTTAGAGAGCGCTTTGAAATCATCCGGATATTGTTCTGCAAAAAGGATTTTCTGACACTTTTGCAAATAGGAGTAGAAATTCACATTATTCGATGATAAGCATTCAGCAATAAAGGCTCTATACCATTGGTGTCGGTCAGCTTGGTTGTTCTTGACATAATTTACAAAATCACTCTCACCATTCCATTTTTTTAAATTCAGTTTTTCAAGATAAGTACTGCTACAACCGCTAAGAACCAGCACATCAAAAACAAGTTGTTCATTTTCAGAGAATTCTTTTGTTCTCTGATAATATGTTTTCTCTTGCGCCCACTTGCGCATTTCTTCAGCAGACTTCTCCTTGACTATATCCTTCGCTCTTTTTAATTGGGCGTTTATTTTTTCCCTTTCTATCTCTTTTAGATCGGCAACGGCGGAAGTAGAGGAAGCCGTTTCTTTTCTAACATAATAGAAACTAACGTTAAATTCGGGAGAATAATGTCCAAAAAATGAAAGACAACGATAAACTTCTCCATCTTCAAGCATTTTCAAAGTGCGTTCATCATCTTCTGAATACCAGCACTTACATCTAAAGATTTCATCAGGATCAACTATTTCAAATCCAAGTTGTTTAACAGCTTCCAAAGTTTTTTCATAGAAAACCTTTCTATCTTCTCCCCAATATGTATCGGGACGTCTAGCGATAATTACTGTTTTTCCAAATGAAAGAGGTTCGCCAACTTTAACAAGATGTTCATATTCTAGTTGAATTTTCCGCGTCACATAAGCAATCTGTTTTTTCTCATAGCAAGCAGCATTGATACATCTAGCATCCTTACTATTCATTTCATAGAACAAACAACCATGATTACACGTATTATTCTCACATTGAGAACATGATTTAATATCGGTATTTTCCCAATTATCGGAATCATCTTTAATCCAAGGTGCGTTACCAAGCTCCATGAAAGAATTACTCACAAATTCTCGAATCATAGCAGTAGTACATTGTTCTTCCTCCTCCTCATGAAACTCTTTTTGAGTATCTTCATCCAATTTAGAAAGAATCATAGCACCGGACAATGGTATATCTCCATTTCTTACCCGCTCTTTTAGTTCAGGAATAAGAGAATTCAATTTAATACGGTCAAAAACAAACCGGGTAGACTTTCCTATTTTAAGAGCGATATCTTCCAAAGTTCGTCCTTTTTCAGCCAACTGCGCAAAGGCAAAAGCTTCTTCGATGGGATCAACATCTTTTCTTTGAAGATTCTCGGTAATCATCGCTTCAAAAGCCTCATCATCTGTCATTTCTCTGACAATGCAGGATATTGTCTGAAATTTTTCCGACTTTTTTCGATGGGCTTTGATTTTTGCAACATTCGCTTCATCTTCCTTTGCTTTCAAAAGTGACACAGCCCGGAAACGACGCTCACCGCAAACAATTTCGTATGTGTAAGGTAATGGGGTAACATCTCCGGTTTCTAGGTTAGTCATCTCCTCGGATTTAGCAACTCTGACAGTGATAGGTTGCAATAAACCTTGCTTTTCAATGTTGCTTGCAAGCTCTTCAAGAGCTGCTTCATCAAAAGTCTTTCTCGGATTCAAAGGAGAAGGACTGATAAGGTCAATTCTAATGTTTTGTACTTCCATAATTTAATTATATTGGTTTGACTTTTAATTCATTACATCAGTAAAGTTATCGTAAAATGACAAGTTATGCAAACAGAAACTTCGCCATTTTAACGCCATTTTCATGCGGGCTTATTACGTATTTGAATGAAGCCACGTTTTTCCGTTTCCCGAAGCAATTCCATATCTTCCTCACGGATATAACAATCCGTTTCACCATTAACAGTTGTGTGATTAGGAATACCAAAACGCTCCCGTATTCTTCTTTTCACTTCAGGAATATCTTCAAGTTTGATATGCCTAGTGTTCCAGTAAATTGTCACCTTCTGCTTCTTGTTTGCCATATTCTCTTTTGTTTAGATAAGAGATTATTTCATTTGAGAGACTTAACGCTTTAGCAGCTTCTTCATCTCCTTGCTCAACTCTAAGTTTGAGTTCGTTCCGGTATTCTTCATACGACAAGCCACTTGTAAAACTCGTTTCCCCTGACAATTTAGCCTTATGAGTATTCCATGACTGATTATCAGCAACAGCACAACGTTCTTTGTTGTATTCACGAAGCCATCCCATAATGATAGAACCATCAATACGATTGTAATTTTCACCATATTTCATTTTCATTGCATTCTTGAAACACAGTTTAAAATCATCAGTTTCATATAGGGATATTCTTCAATGATTAAATCTACTGTAGTAGCAACTTGGGTAGCAGACATTGATATTACTGACATTGAAAAACTCCAAGGCATCCAGCTATCAATATGACCAGCACTGCCATCTTAGCCTGCTGGTTCACCCAAACTTCTT
>ENA-OQIG01001066-OQIG01001066.1-human-gut-metagenome-genome-assembly--contig:-NODE-1066-length-13103-cov-1.631088_pt1 | contig 13103 bp, 13 predicted proteins | sample MGYA00242576_ERZ504741 | MGnify/ENA primary metagenome ERZ504741 (study PRJEB26092, sample SAMD00036436) | human gut metagenome | host: Homo sapiens | study: EMG produced TPA metagenomics assembly of... | reverse complement strand
CTTCTGGAAGTCATCCGGGCTGGCACGCCAGGCAGCCGGACTCCACCCTGTGGTGGCCTGAGCATACACAACTCTACAATGACGGCTGCATGCACGGCATTGAAGTAGCCAACGGTGGTCTTTTCATGCCCGAAGCCATTCAATGGTGTCTGGACAAGAATCTGACCATGATAGGAACTTCCGATATCCACCAGCCTATCCAGACAGACTATGATTTTTCAAAAGGCGAACACCGCACGATGACGTTTGTCTTTGCCAAAGAACGTTCTCCGGAAGGTATCCGTGAAGCACTCGACAATCGCCGCACCGCCGTTTATTACCGCGAACTGGTGATCGGGCGTGAAGAAATCCTCCGTCCCTTCTTTGAAAAATGCGTAGACATAAAAGAAGTGAAACGCACCGAAAAAGAAGTGACATTTTCTGTCATGAACGCTACCGATCTGGTACTGAAACTGAAAAAGACCGCACATGATCCTTCTTTGGTCTATTTCCGCGAAATGACATTGAAACCACATACGCAGCATACAATCTCTGTGAAGTTTGACAACGGTATCAAAGGAGGCGACTGCAATTTTGAAGTTACCAACTTCATCGTAGCCCCCGATAAAGGTTTGGATTACACCATCAAACTATAAAGTTCCAGCCATCAAAGCCATGTAATATCAAGATATCCGACGAACTACATGCGGATAATCGTTTAATTTTAAATTATTACTTTATGAATCGTTACTTATCCCTAGCCTGCTCGCTGGTAGCTTTCTTCTATTTATCGAGTTGCGAAAGCTACAGTGAGCCCACCGAGAAAGCCCACCAATCCGATCAACCGATTGTACTGACCTCCTTCTATCCCAAAGAAGGCGGAGCACGTGACAAAATTCTTCTGGACGGAAAAAACTTCGGCACCGACGTGAGTAAAATCAAAGTATATTTCAACAATGCCAGGGCCTCCGTCGTTTCATCAAGCGGAAGCCGTATTTATGCCATTGTACCGCGCCTTCCGGGCGATAATCCCCGTATCTCCGTAGTGGTCGACACCGATTCTGTCGCTTACGAAGAAACATATGCTTATCATACACAGGCATTGGTCAGCACGGTCACCGGAAACGGTGAAACGAGCTTCCTTGCCGGAACACTCTCCACCGCTCAGGTATATGGCAAATATCTTGATCTGGATGCCGAAGGCAATCTTTTCATGTCATGGCGTGACGGCGGCACATTTGGAATCGCCCGGATAAACGAACAACAGAACATTGTGACTCCTCTCATTGAAGCAGATGCCGCCAACCGTATCTTATATGCCAACGGCTTAACGGTGGACCGTGCCACCGGAATGCTGACCGCCGCACACGAATCGGTCAAAGAAGTGACGTTTACCTTCGACGCGTGAAGCCTGGTATCCCCGCCAGCGTAACATAAAATACTCACAGTCGGATCTGAACTCAATCGTAGATGCCGACAGATACAAGAATTTCGTCACCTTCTGCCTTATGACGGCTATCTATATACACGATACCGTGATGGAAAGATCGCTAAAATAGATCCCAACACATTCGAAGGACACATTATCCATCAAGGTCCCAGCGGATCACAATACGGACAGGCGATTAATCCTGCGAAGCCCTGGCTTCTGTATATAACGCTTCACTCCAACGCCCCTACCGCATACAGACAAGGGATTTCGGTGCTCGACCTCCGCGATCCGGATGGAACAGGCGGATTTAAGCGTCTCAATGCTCCCGGCGGCAGCGCTTTCCGCGACGGTCCGATTGAAGATGCCCTGTTCAATTATCCCAAGGATATCAAGTTTGACAACGACGGCAATATGTTCGTAGCCGACTATGGCAACCATTGCATCCGCATGATATCTGCCGACAATATCGTCACGACAGTTGCCGGACAGCCCGGCGTCGCCGGATACAAGGACGGAGGACCGGTAGAGTCTTATTCAAGAATCCCTGGGGAGTGGCTGTCAATGAACAGGGAGACATTTACATTGCAGACTGGGGCAATGCACGCATTCGCAAATTGGTTATCGAATAACAAAGTAAACTCACAATGAAAATCAAACAGATTTTATACTTAATGTCGTTCTGCTTATTGCTTTCGGCAACAACCTTCGCGCAGCAAGTTCAGGAATTTACCGTTTCAGGAACTGTCGTGGATAAGGACAAGCTATCCATGCCCGGCGTATCGGTATACATCAAAGACAAGCCCTCCAAAGGTACCACAACCGACAATGACGGTAATTTCAAGCTGAAAGTGGTTTATGGAGACAAAATGATATTTTCTTTTTATCGGCTTCAAACCGTCGGAGCACGTGGCCATCAAACCCCAAACCGACTTAACGGTCACACTGCTTGAAGACAACAATTCCCTTGATGAAGTGGTTGTCGTCGCACTGGGAAACGTTCAGCGGAAAATCAGTTCGGTAGGTGCCATTACGACGGTCAGCACTAAAGATATCCAGTCCCCCTCCCTTCCATCAGTAACTTGTTGGGAGGCAGGGCAGCCGGTGTCATTTCCTTGCAGAGCAGTGGCGAGCCCGGTCAGAATATCGCCGATTTCTGGGTACGTGGTATCGGTACGTTCGGAGCCAACAGCAGTGCCCTTGTACTGATTGACGGTCTGGAAGCGACCTCAACACCATCGACCCTGCCGATGTCGAAAGTTTCTCCATCCTGAAAGACGCGTCGGCAACTGCCGTGTACGGAGTAAGGGGAGCCAACGGAGTCGTATTGGTCAACACCAAGAAAGGCCTTTCGGGCAAAATTCAGATTACCGGACGTTTCAACACCACGCTGTCCGTCCTCAACCGTCTGCCGAAATATCTGGGAGCTTATGAGTATGCGCAGTTAGCAAACGAAGCCAGAGCAGTACGGAACGAAACACCTTTGTATGACGATACGGAAATGGGAATTATACGCGACGGTCTCGACCCCGACCTCTATCCCAACGTAAACTGGCAGGATGAGATACTCAACAAAACATTCTGGCGGCACACTTATTATGTAAGCGGACGTGGCGGAAGCGATGTGGCACGTTATTTTCTGAGCCTGGGAGGTAAAAACGAAAGTGCGGCCTACAAGGTAGACAAGAACAGTATATACAGTTCGAACGTCAGCTACAACACCTATAATTACCGTATCAATCTAGACGTGAACCTGACCAAATCAACGAAAGTTATTTGGGTTCTGACGGATTCCTCTCCCAGTTGAATCAGCCCGGCGTAGCCAATACCGAATATATATGGGGAGCACAGTCGCGGCTTACTCCATTGTCCATTCCCACCCAATATTCCAATGGTATGCTGCCCGGACGCGGTGCCGGAGAGCTGTCATCGCCTTATGTCATGATCAACCATACGGGAAAGGCTGCCAACGAAGTGTACAAGGGCAAATCAACTTTGGCAATCAATCAGGACTTTTCCGAATTGATCAACGGGCTTAAATTACGTGTACAGGGAGCATACGATATCCACAGCTACTTCAATGAACGGAGAAGCGTGCAGCCGGCCCTCTACAATGCGCTGGGCAGAGCAAGCGACGGATCACTCATCATGCAGGAGACCGTACAGGAGAAAAAAGCCTCGTACAGCAAGTCCACCCGCCAGTACCGCAAATACCACTTTGAGGCTACGCTCAATTATGACCGGCTTTTCGGTACAGATCACCGGACATCCGCGCTGGTCTATTATTACATCAGCGATTCTAAAGACACGGACGACGCTACAAGCAACTTATCAGCATTCCCTTGCGCTATCAGGAGTATCCAGCCGGTTTACATATGGCTACAAGGATACTTACCTGCTGGACGTCAACTTCGGATATACCGGTTCCGAAAACTTCCAGCCCGGCAGACAATACGGTTTCTTCCCATCCGTCGCATTGGGCTGGGTGCCTACCGGCTACAAGTTTATACAAGAGGCGCTCCCCTGGCTCGACTATCTTAAAATAAGGGCTTCGCATGGTTCGGTAGGTAACGACCGGATTACCGACGTCCGCTTCCCTTACCTTACTAAAGTGAACGAAGGTACCGGATCAGCTTGGGGCGTTCCCGACATCGAGATTATTGGCGAGACACGTATCGGAGCGATAACCTGGCGTGGGAAAAGGCCATCAAGTCCAATGTGGGTATTGAAGGAAAGTTGTTTAATAACAAGATCGATTTCGTTGTCGATATTTTCCATGATCAGCGTAACGGTATTTTCCAGCAACGGGTACAGGTGCCCGAGTTCGTAGGAGTGGTCTCCAATCCATACGCGAATGTGGGTAAAATGAAAAGTTACGGTGCCGACGGAAACATCAGCTTCACGCAGGATTTCACTCCCGATTTCGGCTTCACTTTACGGGGTAATTTCACTTACTCTAAAAATAAAGTACAGAACTGGGAGCAGGCTTATCTGGAGTATCCTATCTGGAATACAATAATTTCCCGTACAATTCCATCCGCGGATATCAGGCAGTCGGACTGTTTAAGGACGAAGATGACATCAAATACAGTCCCAAGCAGACTTCGGAGAGGTAATGCCCGGTGACATCAAATGATAAGGATATCAATGGAGACGGTATGGTGGACAAGCTGGACATGGTGCCGTTGACGCACAGCACTTATCCACTGCTGATGTACGGCCTGGGAGCAGAAATCCGCTACAAGAATCTGACTCTGGGTGTATTGTTCAAGGGAACCGGCAAGACCTCTTTTTTCTATGTAGGTCAAAAGACGACAGTGAACGACGAAACCCGCCTCAACGGAATGGGTACATGCCTTTCTTCGAGGGTAACACCGGAAACGTACTCACCCTGGCAGCCAATCCAGTCAACCGATGGATTCCCAGAGATTATGCCATTGCACACGGGATCGACCCATCCCTTGCCGAAAACCCGAACGCGCGTTTCCCCCGCCTGCAATATGGAAATAACAGCAACAACAGCCAGTTATCCACCTTTTGGCAGGGCGATTCACGCTACATACGCCTGCAGGAAATCACCCTGAACTACCATCTTGCGACAGCTTTCTGAGACGCATAGGTGTTTCTTCACTGGATATCCAATTCGTAGGTAACAACCTCTATGTATGGGATAAAGTGAAACTCTTCGATCCGGAGCAAGCACGCTGGAACGGCCGTGTATATCCCATCCCTTCCACCTATTCCCTGCAATTATATGTCAATCTCTAATAAATACATCATCCGATAAACGATAAAATGAAAACATCCTTAATAAAAAAAACAGCAAGAACGTTCTTCTTGGTTCAGGCAGTCATGTTAGTAACGTCTTGCAGCAACTTCTTAAACATAGACAATTACTTTGATGATGAATTCAACATCGACTCGGTTTTCACCAATGCCCGATATATGGAAGCGTATATGTGGGGAGCGGCAGCCATGTTCCCGGATGAGGCACAGACCATCCGTAACGGGTACACACCGGGACCGATGGCGACCGACGAAGGATTTAACGGACTGACCGGAAGCGGAACGGCCAATATCTATCACGGCATGGATTTCGCCAACGGAAAGATCACACAGGATTTCCTCGGAGACGGCTCCCCCAACCTGAACCAATGGGGCAAATACTACAAAATTATCCGTAAGTGCAACAGCATCCTGCAAAACCTCGACCGCCCGAAAGACCTGACAAACTCGGAACGGCTCAGATTGGAAGGATACACACGTTTTATCCGTGCCTTCGCCTACTACAATCTTTTGGTCGATTACGGTCCGGCAATCTTGCTGGGAGACGAAGTAGTGAATACCAACGAACCTATCGAATACTACGACCGCCCCAGAGCCACCTATGACGAAACAATGAACTATACTTGTGAGGAGTTCGAAAAAGCGGCACGGCTGCTGCCCTCGCCTCAGGATGTTTCCACGCTGGACTTCGGACGCCCCACCAAAGGAGCCGCACTCGGCCTGGTAGCCCGCCTGCGATTGATACACGCCAGCCCGCTATTCAACGGGGGGCCTGGTTGCCAGCTCCTATTTCGGCAACTGGAAACGCAAGACCGACGGTGTGCATTATGTCTCCCAGCAATATGACGAAAGCCGGTGGGCAGTAGCTGCCGCCGCCGCAAAACGGGTGATGGATATGGGAGCGTACAAGCTCTATACATATGCAAAAGACGACAATACGCCGGAACTTCCCGCCGGAGTCACTTCCGACCCCAATTTCTATGACGCCTACCCGAACGGAGCCAACGGAATAGACCCTTTCAAATCTTATTCGGACATCTTTACCGGCGAAGCGTAGCGTCCATCAACCCGGAATTGATCTGGGGAAGAAACACGACGTACCTCAACGAAACCATCAGCAAAGGTTCTTTCCCTCCCTCGATGGTGGATGGGGACGTTTCTGCGTCACTCAGAAAGTGGTAGACGCCTATCTGATGGACGACGGGCGTACGAAAGAAGAAGCCGCCGCCGACGGATATTACTCGGAGACAGGCTTCACTTCCGAACCGCGTAACTTTTCCGGCTATCCCCTCAACGCCGGTGTATATAAGATGTACGCCAATCGTGAAATGCGGTTCTACGCATCTGTAGGATTCAATGAGGCAGTATGGCAGGCATTGTCCAGTTCGACTCTCAACAACCACACAGCCAAGTACTACTATCAGGATGAAGACGGTCGTGGCGGTGTTACAGCCACTTCGCCCAACTATCCCATCACCGGATACGTAATCAAAAAGTACAATAACCCGATGGATGCCTGGACCGGCACCGGAGCCCGCCATATCCAGAAAGCCTATCCCATCATCCGCTATGCGGAAATCCTGCTATCGTATGCGGAGGCACTCAACAACCTGACCGGCCCCCACACCGTAGAACTGGACGGTCAGCCTTATACCATGAGCAGAGATAAAGCGGAAATTAAAAAAGCATTCAATCAAGTCCGCTACAGGCCGGACTGCCGGGGCTGACAGCCAATCAACTCAACAGTACGCCGGAAGTACAGAAACAGATAGAACGCGAACGTATGGTAGAGTTTTTATGGGAAAACAGACGTTTCTATGATGTTCGCCGCTGGGGTATTTATGAAGAGACAGAGCAGGAACCTATCCGTGGAATGAATCCCGACGGCGCAACCAAAGAGACCTACTACCAGCGTGTCATCCCTAGTTCTTCCTCATTCCTGACGAGGGTGGTTGACAAAAGGTCTGTCTGGGTGCCCATACCACGCAACGAAATGAGAAGACTGCCTTCTCTCGACCAGAATCCGGGTTATTAATCTAAATAACAAAAAAGAAAATGAAACGAGATTTTATAACGATACTCGCACTTATGACAGCGCTTTCGTCATGCAATGACGATGCGCTGTTTGAAAAGGAAATGTACAAGAATGTAGTGGCCCTGATCAGCAGTGACTACTATAACACGTTTGAAGAAGTGGTCACCTTGTCCCCTACCGGAGAAGAGGCGACAGGATATATCGCAGCCTGCACCGGAGGTACCCATGCCCCAAAACAAAACATGGTGATCGGGCTGGAAGAAGACCTGACTTCACTGGAATTCTACAACCGGTCTCTTTACGACGTCGATGAAGCCTGCTATGCCAAATTCCTGTCCAGTGACAAATACGAGATCGTAGATTACAAGATTCAGATCAATGCAGGCGAACGGACAGGCAGAACCATGATCAAGATACGTCCCGAAGGACTGTCGCCGGATTCTACCTACTTCGTAGGATTAAAAGCTACGGATATCTCCGGTGTCGAGATTAATGAAAGCAAAAACACCATTCTATATCAAATACTTATCAAGAACGATTATGCAACGCAGGGCGAAAACGTTTACTATTCAATGACCGGTCTGGCAGACGGGATGGCAACCGCAGGTAACAAGAAGATGTTTCCACTCACCCACAACAGCGTACGCGTGATAGCCGGAACGGAGTCTTTTGAAAGCAATGTGGATCACATCAACAAAACCGCCATCATACTGCAAGTGGAGGAAAACAATCATGTCACGATAAAGCCGTACAAGGATATTGAGGTAACTCAGATAGACGGTGACTCCAAATACCCCAATACATTCAAGGTAGAGGAATCTTTCGGTCATACTTATAATGTATTTCTGCTGTCGTACCGATACACAAAGGATGGGAAAAGCAAGGTGATGCAAGAGGAATTGCGGCTGGAAATAAATAATTAACGCAAAAACCTCGTAAGGTTAACCCTTTTCTCTTTAATATTAATAACTTTGTATGCAAATCTTTCGTACCACTATAGTGGCACGAAAAAAGAACTATAGTTCCCTTGTGTCCCACTCTAGTGGTCCGCACGGGGAACTGTAGTAGAACGAATTAATATTTAAGCCGGATTCCTTAGTTTATAGGAACGGAAACATTAATAACACAACAAAATAACTTAAGTTATGAGCGCACAGTATGACCTTTACGAGACTCCCGATATCAAGCAGACAGGAGAAAAACAGCCCCTTCATCCCCGCATTGTTCCCAAAGGGACTATCGGTCAGGACGAATTTCTAGACCGCGTGCGACAATTTAACGGGAATTCGAAGCCGTACGTTTGCTTGGCAGGAGCAATGGCAGTCTTTTCAAAATGAGTTAAAATGATTTACTGGCTAACGGCTGGATTGTAGAATTAGGCGAGATCGGCTATTTCTCCGTATCGCTGCAAGGACCACCCGTAATGCACAAGAAAGATGTGCGTGCACAATCAATCAAACTAAAAAACATCAACTATCTACCGACCAAACAATTCAAGCGGGAAGTAGGGTATGACATGAGATTGGAACGTACCGAATCTCTCACCCGCCCCAAAGGTAACGGACGTAGCGAAGCGGAATGTCTGGCACTAATAACCGCCCACCTTGAAAAATATCCTTGCATGACTCGCACTGATTATTGCCATATGACCGGTCACGACAAAAAGCGTGCACTAAAAGAACTGAACGCTTTTATCGAAAAAGAGATACTGATGCGCTACGGAGCAGGAAAACAGGTGGTTTATGCGAAGAAAATGATTTGATGCATATAGCTTATGTCCCTAATTGAACTCATTAGATGAATAAGGAGAATATGTTTTATAGATAGCCAATATTTATAAAAGTATATTGGATAGGAAGGCTTTTAAACAGTACACTTAGAGAAAATAACAGCGGAATATTAAATGACCGCTGTTAGTATAATGTTAGTAACAATAGAATTATGAGAAAAGAAGTTGAACAATTAGCTTTAATGGGTGCAATGCCCGATGAAACAGACGAACCAACAGATGTATTGATTGATAAATATGCAGACTTATTAGGTAAGATAACTAAGCCTATCACTTTGGATGAAGCGCATATTTTAATCAAGCTCTTTCCACCTACTGCTTTATATGGGATAGAATGGACATTGTTACATTTGATAGAGTCTGTGTATCCGGAAACAGAATTTATTAAATACAAAGAACTTATAAATGAATGTAATAGTGTTGAGTTCAGAGAAATGTTAGTTCAACGTCTCAATAACTCACAACAAAACAAAGTTACTAACAAGTAAGATAAGCAGCCCTAACGGTCAGCTATCTACAACCCATTAGCTTTAAAATAAAAACAATGAATAAAAGAATCATTTCATTTATCTGCGCAGGACTGATTGCTATAAGCTGCGTGTCCTCACTCTGTTTCTATGATTACTTTTCCACCGACGGTATTACCCCAATGCAATATATTGGATATTCTATTTTTTCCAGATTTCTATATTGCTGGGGCAAGCAGGAATGGGGATTTACACCATAAATGCACTCTTACGGCAGAAAAAAGAAGCTGTTTCCTTTATGAGCTATTTTGCAGCCCATCTCCTTCTGCAAAACATGACTCCTCTGCTCCAAACATGGGCTGTACCTTCCATTACGGAATATCCCGTATGGCTACTGATGTGTCAGGTCATTTTTAGCATACTCCTCCTTCTCTCCTTATTAATCAACGAACCTTCATCCCTGTTCAGAAAGTCAGAATATATTCCCCGAATATTGATGGCAACATTCTATATTAACTGTACATACTTGGCACTTACCATCATAGGGACAATTGTCGCCCTGTGATGGTATCGAAACGACCCTCAAAACCATACTTTAGCAATAAATACCGGACAAAGCCTGTTTCCAACCTTCTTCGGGCAGAGGCAACAGGCATCTATATACAGATACTTAAAACATCTTCTTTCGGAGACAATACACCCAAAAGTCGATCATTTTTCCGACAATGATGCCGAAGGAACTAAGCGCCAAAGCGATGTAAACAGCGATAATCAACGGCTGTTCGTCTATCCATTTATTGACAAGTCCGGACATCCGTGCAAAAACACCGCCCGCAATAGTCAGGACAATGGTGAGATAATATGTATTTGTATAAACTTGTCTTTCTCGTCCGAGTCCAGCCTCTTATCTTTTAAATACCGGACAAGCCACAGGCACGGAACAAAGATGAATATCGCAATAAGCGCAACCGTCATCACTTCTTCCACAGGAACCTCATGCAAGCCTCCGTCGAAAAAACGTAAACTGTGTATTCTTAATAAACAGGAAATCATCATTTATACTACATCCGTTAATTCTTTATTCATATTCTTCATTCCCTTTCCATCGCCTAGCCGGTCGTTCTCCGGACATCCCGCTCCTGAGTCACCGGAGCCACGTTGGGTTCTTGAATCTACAAAGGTATGGATATGATATGAAAAGGACAATCTTCAATCGGAAAAAGATGAAAGGAGAAAAACAAAAAAACATCTGACCATTTCTTTAGTTGAAGAAACTTATTAACGCACTTTGAGTTTTTTGCTTGGCAGTTTCATTTGGAAACACATACATTGCATCGTGATCACAAAACAAAAGAAACAGATTTACTAACTATTAAAAAACAAAAAAGATTATGGCACTTAGGTATGTCGTTAAAAAAAGAATGATTGGTTTCGGTAAAGAGAAAACCGAAAAGTATGTAGCACAGAATTTTATTACCAATACGGTTAATTTCAAGGATTTGTGTGATGAGATTTCAAAAGTGGGAATGGTTCCCAGCGGAGCGGTCAAGTTTGTACTCGATGCACTGATCGATACGCTGAATATAAACTTAAACAAAGGTATTTCCGTACAACTGGGTGATTTCGGTCAATTCCGTCCCGGCATCAGCAGCGAAAGCCAGGAGACAGAAGCGGCAGTGGATTCCGACACGATTCGTCGGGTGAAAATCGTATTTACTCCGAGATACAAGTTTAAGGATATGCTGAAAAAGGCAAGTATTCAAAAACTGGTAACCGGCAGCGAGATCGTTGACAACGGAAACACTCCTACTCCTCCCAACCCCGACGGCGGTGGTGACGGCGGCGATGAGGAAGCACCTGACCCGACAGTATAACAACAGGAACAAAAAAAGCTCTGCATGAGCTGAAACGCAAAAATGACCGGAAGCACTGCTTTCCGGTCATTTTTTTAATAATCTCTTTCTCTCTCTTAATTTTTTATCCTTCGTACGGTTCAAAGTCCTCTTTTCCGACTCCGCAAAGTGGACAAGTCCAATCATCCGGAATGTCTTCAAATGCTGTTCCCGGTTCAATTCCGCTCTCGGGATCTCCTTGTGCGGGGTCGTAAATGTATTCACAGACTGTGCAAATGTACTTTTTCATAACGTTCGTTTTTTTTATTGGTTTACTAAATAATATAACGCAAATAAAATGCAAATTGTTCAAACTTCTTTCTTATCCCAAGTAAAAAAGTTATCTTTGCAACATATTTGTAGAACAAAACCAACAAGTTACATCATGCTAATAGCATTGCTTTCTATTCTGCTAATTTTATGCGCAGTTCTCCTCCTCAGTTACTTATTGGAACGGAGAAAATGTCTTCGGATGCAAAAGCGACTATTCCGGGAGTCCAGAAAACTGGAACATACCAACCACATCGCCAGCGCCATTCTGAAAAATGTCCATGCCTATATCTTATTAATAGATAATGACTTCAAAGTATTAAAAACAAACTACTATCAACTCACCGGAACTCAGAAAGGTCTGGAAGAAAAGAGAGTGGGCGACTTATTGCAATGCCGCAACGCATTATCGGCAGAAGGAGGTTGCGGTACTCATGCTTACTGCGGTTCCTGTCCCATACGTTGCGCCATCCGTCAGGCTTTCGAACAAAGAAGAGGCTTCACAGACCTTAATGCAACTCTGAATGTGCTTACTTCCGAAAAGAAATCCGTAGAATGTGACGCCGTAATATCCGGTTCCTATTTTCTCCTTAACGAAGAAGAGAATATGGTACTCACCGTGCACGATATCACCCAACTCAAACAAGCAGAAAAGCAACTGGCACTTGCCAAGGAGAAAGCAGAAAATGCCGACCTTTCGAAGTCTACCTTCCTCGCCAATATGAGTCACGAAATCCGCACGCCTCTCAACGCCATCACGGGATTTGCAGAAATACTTGCCAGCGCCAATACGGAAGAAGAAAAGGCACAATATCAGGAAATCATAAAAATGAATGCCGATCTGCTGCTGCAACTGGTAAACGATATTCTGGATATGTCGAAAATAGAAGCCGGCACACTGGAATTTGTATATACAAAGGTAGATATCAACCTGTTACTATCCGACCTGCGACAGCTTTTCCAAATGAAAGTCAACGATGCAGGAGGAAATATTCAAATAATAGCAGAACCAAGCCTTCCCTCCTGTAGCATAGAGACCGACCGGAACCGTGTCGCGCAGGTGCTCTCCAATTTTACCACCAACGCCATTAAATTCACGCAGGAGGGAACGATCAGCATCGGTTATGAGGCAAGAGATACCGAACTTTATTTTTATGTCACCGACACCGGAGCCGGAATCCCTGCCGACAAACTACCGGAAGTTTTCGGCCGCTTTGTGAAACTGAACAAAGACAAGAAAGGAACGGGGCTGGGACTTTCCATCTCTAAAACCATCGTAAACAAATTGGAGGGGCAAATCGGCGCAGACTCCGTAGAAGGCAAGGGATCAACGTTCTGGTTTACCATTCCCTATCGTACTTGCGGACGTCCCGAATAAAGTAACTTCATAAAAAGTTTTAATTAAACATTCTATCACAATTTTATGTTGTATTTTTGCGGTCCTAATCAAACGCAT
>ENA-OQIG01001065-OQIG01001065.1-human-gut-metagenome-genome-assembly--contig:-NODE-1065-length-13166-cov-1.735716_pt1 | contig 13166 bp, 21 predicted proteins | sample MGYA00242576_ERZ504741 | MGnify/ENA primary metagenome ERZ504741 (study PRJEB26092, sample SAMD00036436) | human gut metagenome | host: Homo sapiens | study: EMG produced TPA metagenomics assembly of... | reverse complement strand
CAAGAACTTCCGAGAACACAGTGGCATCTTGCGAATAACAGTTTTTTGCTGCATGGATTTTATAATTACCATCATCTTCTGTATATTGAGGAAGGGGAAAATCGATGGATCGGTGTGCCTGGAATTTATCATGAAAAAGAACAGGCAGCAGCAAGGGCATTTGGATTTCCGCAATTTCACCGTGTTATGGATGCGGAACTTGAATTGTCAGCAGAAGAGAAGAATACGTTTGATGATTTTGGATATTGGTGTCGACAGATTTAGAAGAAATCAGTATAATTAAGAACGAGTTCTATTTGGAAGTCTGAATTTGCAAGATACAAAAGGTGAGTGTATGATGAATAAAGATGAAAAATATATGAAAGAGGCGATTAAACAGGCGAAAAGGCATATGCACTTGGAGAGGTTCCAATCGGGTGTGTGATCGTCTACGAAGATAAGATTATCGGACGCGGATACAATCGCAGAACCATTGATAAGAATACGATTGCGCATGCGGAGATGATGGCAATCAAAAAAGCGAGCAAGAAAATGGACGACTGGAGACTTGAGGATTGCACAATGTATGTGACACTGGAGCCGTGTCAGATGTGCTCGGGAGCGATTGTACAGTCCAGAATGAAGAAGGTTGTTGTAGGATGTATGAATCCAAAAGCGGGATGTGCAGGGTCGATTTTTAATCTGCTGCAAGTACCGCAGTTCAATCATCAAGTAGAACTGGAGATTGGAGTGTTGGAGGAGGAGTGCAGTCAGTTGATGAAATCTTTCTTTCGGGAGCTGAGAGAAGAAAAGGCGAGAAAGAAAGCGGAGGAAAACTCCGTGGAATAAGAGGGCGATTTGTGGAAAAGAAAGCAAAAAACAGAAGGTACGTGGATAACTTTCCAGTACCTTCTGTTTTTTAAAAATTATAATGCGAGTGAGCCCATTGGATCCCAAGGTTCGAGGAGGATCGGTTCAGATTCATATTCTTTGACAAATTGTTCCGGAAGGTATTTTTTATTGACAACAACCTGGTACATATATTCGTCAAACCATGCATCACTCATGACATAGTAGCCTTTCTTACCGGATTTTTCTCCCCAACTGTTCTCGACACGCCAGCGATCTGGGTTTCCGTTCTCGTCCAGATTGACACCCATAAATGTCATTGCGTGTGTCATAAGGCTCTCATGATAGTCCAGACGCTCGGCTTTTGTCATATGGTAGGTGGTACCGAGAAGTTCTTCCGTCTGATAGAGGTCAAGATCCATCACACCGTTCTCGCCGCAGGAATATTTTCCGACATCACAGCCGAACCATACCGGGGAACCGTCCTGCATCTGTGCGATTGCGGCTTTCTTTAACTCTTCAATTTCCAGGTTTAGGTAGCGCACCGGGCGTCCTTCTTTGACATTTCCAAGATATTTGACGCTGTAGCTGCGGTGGTATGGTTTGTCGCTGGTTGGAGCATTGATCAGGCTAATATAGTCATCGAGATTCAGACCGATGTACTTTTCGTAAAATTGCTGAGGAGTGATCTGTGTATCGCGATGGAAGTTCTTATCTTTGTCGCGCACTTCAAAATCGAATGTCTTCGGAGGTTCACCGAGACAGATGCAGAGAATGCGGTAGATTTCATTCATCATAGATTCTTTCTGCATGCGAAGTTCATCGATAGAAGCCCCGGATTCGTTCGCTTTGCGGAGGGTGCAGGCAAATTCACGAAGTTTTTTTGTCATATATCCTGCCATTTCGCGTGTTGCAGAAGAGCAGGCTGTCTCCGGCATCGCATCCTTCGGGACGAGACCGTATTTGCGGATAATGCTGCACAACATATCCCATTGACCACCGTCTCCGAGCGGGTCTGTAAGAAGGTGGGAGATCAGTCTTCCATTTACAGGTTCCTTAAGTGTGTCAAGAATGCTTTCTAAGAAATAATTTGCTTTCTCAAGTTTGTCGTAGAATAAAGTATAATTCTGTGACAGCTCAAATGTCTCGAGATTCAGTTTTTTCATGACTTCAAAGCGGAATGTGTTGAGTGCGGCGAACATCCAGCAGCGTCCACTCTGCATCTGATTGGTAATCTCTCCTTGTTCAAGGGAGATGGAAAATTCGTGTCTTGTGCTGCGGGCTGCCTCGCTGTTTCTGGATGATTTTAAGAGTCCATTTACAGTGACGGCATTTTTCGCAACAGTGTGAAGTGTGTTTGCGCGGAAATCATTCTGAAATGCTTCCAGTGTTTCTTTTGTGAGTGATTCCTTCATTTGATAACCTTCTTTCTGCTCATTCGTTGTGTTAAAGATTTTGTCTATCTGTATTTTACCACCGGAGAAATCTAGTGTAAATGAGGAAATAAAAAACGGTGAGCATCTGAAAGACACTCACCGCAAGTAAGTCCATATTTTTTCGTGCGTTACACTTCGAACTTACCTCCGAACGTTACCTCGGTAGTTAACTCAGCCAGGCACCCTTACGGCACCCGGAGGTCTCTGCTTAGTGCTGCTTCGTTCCCGACCTGACACGGTTCACAGAGTTCCGTCGCGTAAGACCCAAGCCTCAACGCCACTTTCCGAGGGCAGCTTCACAAGCATAAGCCCTCCGTGTAACATCACCCCCACTATAGCGGATTGTGGTACAAGGTACCGCTAACACCCCGGCTGCACGAGTCTATATTTTACCTTGTTTATGTGAAAATGTCAACTGGGAATTGCGAAAAAGTACAATATATAGTAAAATAAAACAATATTTCAGGCGCAGATTTGCCGCAAGGTACAGTTGGCGCAGAAAAGAGGCGTATATGAACATTTTATTAACAGCGATTAATGCGAAATACATCCATTCCAATCTGGCCGTGTACAGTCTTCGGGCGTATGTGCCGGAATATCGGGAAGAGATACAAATTGCGGAGTATACGATTAACCAGCAGGTAGATAATATTTTGATGGATCTGTACCGGAAGAAACCGGATATTCTTTGCTTTTCCTGTTATATCTGGAATCTGGATTATGTAGAGCAGCTTGTGAGGGAGGCAGGAAAGATTCTTCCAGGAGTGCCAATCTGGATCGGAGGCCCCGAAGTATCTTATGACAGTCCGACAGTTCTTCAGAGACTTCCGGAAGTATTCGGAGTGATGAAGGGAGAAGGGGAAGAGACATTCCGGGAGTTGGTACATTACTATATGGAAGGTGGAAGTCTGGAGAAGATTGACGGGATCACTTACCGGGGAGAAAAAGGGCAGATTCTGGAGAATCCATGGCGCCCGGTAATGGATCTGAGCAAAGTCCATTTGTCTACCATGACATGAAAGATTTTCAGAATAAGATCGTTTACTATGAGACAAGCAGAGGATGTCCGTTTTCCTGTAGTTACTGCCTTTCTTCAGTAGACAAGTGCCTGCGTTTCCGTGATTTAGAGCTCGTGAAGAAGGAATTACAGTTTTTCCTTGATGAAAAAGTGCCGCAGGTGAAATTTGTAGACCGGACGTTTAACTGTAAGCACGGACATGCGATGGAGATTTGGAGATATTTGATTGAGCATGACAATGGGATTACGAATTTTCATTTTGAAGTGTCGGCTGATCTCCTGAATGAGGAGGAACTTTCTTTGATCAGTCAGATGCGACCGGGACTGATCCAGCTGGAGATCGGCGTACAGTCTACCAATGCGAGGACGATCCGGGAGATCCGCCGGACGATGAAATTTGAAGAGGTGGCACGCATCGTCAGACAGATCAATGCTTACGGAAATGTCCATCAGCATTTGGATCTGATCGCGGGGCTTCCGTATGAAGATTACGAGAGCTTCCGAAGATCTTTCAACGATGTCTATGCGCTTGCACCGGAACAGCTGCAGCTAGGTTTTCTGAAAGTGCTGAAAGGTTCCTATATGGAGGAACAGAAGGAACAGTATGGGCTTGTGTATAAGAGCAGACCACCGTATGAAGTGCTTTACACAAAGTGGCTTCCTTACAGCGATGTGCTTCGCCTGAAGAGGGTGGAAGAGATGGTAGAAGTTTACTATAACAGCAGACAGTTTTCGTACACACTTGGGGCGCTTGAAAAGGCATTTCCGGATTCCTTTTCGATGTATGAGCAGTTGGGCGCATATTATGATGAAGAGGGACAGACCTTTTTAAGTTACGCGAGGGTGACACGGTATGAGATTCTGTATGCATTTGCGAAGAAGATAGATCCGGAGAGGGAAGAATTGTATCGGGAACTGCTTATTTTTGATTTTTATCTCAGGGAAAATGCAAAAAGCCGACCGGCATTTGCGGGAGAAGAGACAGTGAAAAAAGAAGAGCAGCAGCAATTTTATGATGAAGAAGCAAAAGCACATAAGTATCTTGCAGGATATGAAAAATGGGACAAACGACAGTTGCGGAAGATGACACATATCGAACGGTTTTGCTATCGAGTGACCGAAGATGCTGCCAGAGGAGAGACGGTACTTTTATTTGATTATCAGAATCGGAATCCACTGAACTATGAGGCACGTGTGTAGAAGTTTGTGAGATGGAAGAAGAAACAGTATTTTAGAAAAAGATTCGGAAAATCCGCTTTTGGTTTCTTGCAAAACAGGAAGAAACGGTATAGAATGAAGAAATATCTTCCGGCAGGAAGGGAAGAAATGTGCAATAGTAGTTGGTGGAAGAAAGGAAGAAGAACAATGAATTTTTATAATAAGAAATTTCGAAAGATTGCATCGGTGATCATTATCGTAATTATTGTAGCAATGATTCTGACCGGAGTTGTGCCATATTTGTTCTAATCATATAGGAGCAGAGAACAGATGATGGGCAGAACAAAAGAAAGGACTGGGAAAGCATGAAAATAGGGAATGTGTCAGGAACTGTGCTGAAGCGTTCTATTTTAAAACAATTACATACTGTCAGAGATGAGTCGATGTTTGAACCGACTTCTGAGGAAATGTGTGCGGGGATTCGCGTAAAAGAGTCGGCTCCGGTGATTTTTTCCGGGACTTCGGTGTATGGAAGTGCGAAAAGTATCGGCATATTTGCGATGGCGCGAGCGGTAAATGATATCGCTGCCCGAGGTGCAGATCCAATCGGTGTGGATGTGCAGATCCAGCTTCCGCCTTATGCATACGAATCCAGATTGAAGGCGATGGTAGAATGGATGGAGCAGGCGGCAGAGAGGCAGAATCTTCAGATTCTCTGTGCTAAGGCAGAAGTAAGTCCCGCCATCTGCGAGGCGATTGTGCATGTCAATGCAGTTGGAACGGCGGAAGAAGAGATTCATCAAAAGATGGTAGCAGAAGCAGGGCAGGATATTGTGCTTGCAGGATGGATCGGGCTTGAGGGAATGCTGCGGGTTGCAGGCAGGAAAGAAGAAGAGCTGGCGAAGAGATTTGTTCCGGCATTTTTAAATCGAATCAAAGGGATGGAGCAGGAATTGTTTGCGCTGGAACAGATCTGGACTGCCAGAGAGCATGGCGCTTCGGCAATCTATCAGATCGGTCCGGGAGGAATTCTGGCGACACTGTGGGAAGCAGCCGAGGCAGCTGATGTAGGGCTGGAAGCAGATATGAAGAAGATGTCTATTCAGCAGGAAACAGTAGAAATCTGCGAATATTTCCGCTTGAATCCGTATCAGATGACGTCAGTGGGAAGTCTTTTGATCTTTACACAGAATGGAGAGGCGCTTGTGCAGAAACTTCAGGAGGCAGGAAAGCAGGCAGCGGTCATCGGACATACGACGAACAGGAAGGAGCGCGTGTTGTCTGGGGGAAGCGAGCGGCGTTTTCTGGACAGACCTCAGCCGGATGAGCTTGCAAGGATCTATGAGTCATTTATCGAACAGGACAGGAAAGAAGGGAAAGTATAATGAGAAGAGAGATTTTAAAATATCTTGAAAGGAACAGCAAAATAAATCTGCAGGAGTTAGCAGTACTGCTCGGCTCAGATGAGGTGATGATTGCAAATGAGATCGCGCAGATGGAGAAAGAGAAGATCATCTGTGGCTACCATACGCTGATCGACTGGGAGAAGACCGGTGAGGAGCAGGTGGTTGCTTTGATCGAGGTAAAAGTGACACCACAGAGAAATCAGGGATTTGACAGGATTGCAGAGAGAATTTACAACTATCCGGAAGTCAATGCGGTGTATCTGATCTCGGGGGGATATGATTTTCTGATCACATTGAAGGCAAGGACTTTAAAAGAAGTGTCTGAATTTGTGTCAGGAAAACTGGCGCCGCTGGATGCCGTGCTGAGCACAGCGACCCATTTCGTATTGAAGAAGTACAAAGATCATGGAGCAGTACTTGTGGCAAAGACAGAATCAGAAAGGATGTTGGTGACACCGTAATGAGGAATCCGTTAGCAAAAAAAGTAGTAGAAATAGAGCCTTCGGGAATCCGTAAGTTTTTTGATGTCGTCAATGAGATGAAAGATGCCATTTCTCTTGGAGTTGGGGAGCCGGATTTTGACACGCCTTGGCGGATCCGGGAGGAAGGAATTTATTCTCTGGAAAAGGGAAGGACATTTTATACATCAAACTCTGGACTGAAGGAATTAAAAGAAGAAATTTGTAATTATATTCAGAGAAAAACATCTGTCGTATACGATCCAAAGTCAGAGGTAGTCGTGACAGTCGGCGGGAGCGAGGGAATTGATATCGCAATGCGTGCAATGCTCGATCCGGGCGATGAAGTGCTGATCCCACAGCCGAGTTATGTCTCGTATCTTCCGTGTGCGGTACTTGCAGGTGGTGTGCCGGTTGTGATCCCTCTTCAAAATAAAAATGAGTTTAAGCTGACAAGAGAGGAGTTGGAGGCGGCAATAACACCTCGCACAAAGATTCTTGTCCTGCCATTTCCAAATAATCCAACGGGGTCGATCATGACGAGGGAGGATCTGGAACCGATCGCAGAAGTGGTAAAAGAGCATGATCTGTTTGTGATTTCGGATGAAATTTACTCAGAATTGAGCTATCAGGGAGAGCATGTATCGATCGCAGAGTTTCCGGGTCTCCGGGAGCGGACGATCATGATCAATGGATTTTCCAAAGGGTTTGCGATGACCGGATGGAGGCTTGGGTATGCGTGTGGTCCGGCGGAGATTATTGAGCAGATGATTAAGATCCATCAGTTTGCGATTATGTGTGCGCCGACAAACAGCCAGTATGCAGCGATCGAAGGACTTAGAAACTGTCAGCCGGAAGTTGATGAGATGCGGGAAGCTACAATCAGAGAAGAAGATTTCTCATGCATGAGTTCAGAAGGATCGGGCTGAAATGTTTTGAGCCGTACGGAGCATTTTATGTGTTCCCGGATGTTTCCGAGTTTGGAATGACATCAGAAGAATTTGCCACGAGATTTCTCGAGGAAGAGAGGGTGGCAGTTGTGCCGGGGACTGCCTTCGGGGCAAGTGGAGAAGGATTTATCCGTATTTCTTACGCGTATTCTCTGGAAGATCTGAAGGTGGCGCTTGGAAGGCTGGAAAGATTTATTGAACGTCTGAGGGAGCAAAAGAGATAAAGGAGGCAGAAGAAATGTTAAATATCGTGTTATTTGAGCCGGAGATCCCGGCGAATACAGGAAACATCGGGAGGACGTGTGTGGCAACAAAACACACGACTGCATCTGATCGAACCGCTTGGATTCCGACTAAATGAAAAAGCAATCAAACGGGCCGGTATGGATTACTGGGATCAGCTGGATGTGACAACCTATATTGACTACAATGATTTTCTGGAGAAAAATCCAGGGCAAAGATCTATATGGCGACGACAAAGGCTCCAAATGTCTATACGGATGTAAAGTATGAGCCGGATTGTTATATCATGTTCGGGAAGGAGAGCGCAGATCCCGGAGGAGATTTTAGTCCACCATAAAGAAGACAGTATCCGTATTCCGATGGTAGGGGATATCCGCTCACTGAACCTTGGAAATTCTGTGGCGATCGTACTTTATGAGGCACTTCGTCAGAATCAGTTCGCAGGAATGAATTTAGAGGGGCATTTACACCGGTTAGAATGGGATATATAATCATAGGAAGATTCACTAAAATTATAGACAGAATTAATAAAGAAACTGTAAAAAAACTAGACAAGAACCCTAAAAATGTTATAATAAAAAGGACAGGAAAATATGAATTGAAAGTAGGGATCGAGTTATGAAGTATAAAAGAAGTGTGTATCGTACATTTGCACTTATTACACAGCTTGGATTAAGTATGATCACCCCTATTTTTTTGTGCGTTTTTCTTGCGGTGTTTTTGGAAAAAAAGTTCTCCATTTCACTGTTTATCCCATTGGTGATCATGGGTGTGCTGGCCGGAGGACGCAACACATATTACTTGGCAAAACATGCAAATGAAGATCCAGAAGAGAAAGAGGAACATAAAGATGAATAGTGCAGACAATACAGTGAAGGAACTGGCGGCTGGCATAATTGTATATGGAATTCTGGCACAGATCATCTGTCTGGTCGTGACGGATAATACGTTGTCTGTTGCGGTTGGTCTCTGGATCGGAATTGCAACGGCACTCGGTATGATGATACATATGAAGCGGTCGATCGAGGATGCTCTTGACTTTGGGGAAGAGGGTGCACCGAAGCATATGCGTAAGACATATGTGATCCGTCTTTTTGTTGTTGCAGTCGTATTTGGAGTGACAGCTTACTTTCAGGTAGGCAACATCATTGCGGCGCTGATCGGCGTTATGAGTCTGAAGATCTCGGCGTATCTCCAGCCGTGGACGCACAGAGTATTTGTAAGACTCCAAAAATCTAAGTAAAGGAGGGTGATCATGTGGGAACTGGCTTAGGAATTTTAGCTGCAGACGGACTGATTTTATGATACACGGGCTTGTCAAATTTCACTTGTTTGGGCAGGAACTGTGGCTGACAACGACACATGTCAGTGTACTGGTTGTGTGCGTACTTCTTATCATTTTTGCACTCATTGTCCGCAGTAAGCTCCGGGATACCGAAGGGGAACCTGGAACATTGCAGAACATTGCAGAGATGGTTGTGGAAGCGCTGGACGGCATGGTAAAAGGCAGCATGGGGAAAAATGGAATCCCTTACCGGAATTATATCGGAACGCTGTTTTTATTCTTGATCGTCAGCAACCTGTCAGGGCTTCTTGGACTTCGTCCACCGACAGCGGATTACGGTGTAACACTTCCACTTGGTGTGATAACGTTTATACTGATCCAGTATAATAACATTCGTTACAACAAGGTCGGAGCATTCACCGGATTGTTTAAACCGCTGCCAATTTTATTCCCGATCAACTTGATCGGTGAGATCGCGGTACCGTTCTCGCTTTCATTGCGTCTGTTCGGAAACGTTGTATCCGGAACAGTTATCATGGGTCTTTTATATGGCCTGTTATCGAAGTTCGCAATCGGATGGCAGGTATCTTGCACATATACTTTGACATCTTCTCAGGATGTATTCAAACATATGTGTTCTGTATGCTGTCAATGGTATTTATCAATGATAAATTACCGGAAGCAGAATAATCAGCCTCTTAGCAGGCAGGGAAATTTTACGAAAATGAATTGTAAAACAGGAGGAATTTATTATGAGTCAAATTACAAACGAAGCATTAATCTTAGCGTGTTCAGCAATCGGTGCAGGTCTTGCGATGATCGCAGGTATCGGACCTGGTATTGGACAGGGTGTTGCAGCAGGTCATGGTGCATCTGCAGTTGGTAGAAACCCGGGAGCAAAATCAGACATCACATCCACAATGCTTTTAGGACAGGCCGTAGCAGAGACAACAGGTCTTTATGGTCTTGTTATCGCGCTGATCTTATTATTCGCTAACCCATTATTAGGTCAGTTATAAAAAAGAGATTCCGTACAGAAGCAGATTGAAAAACGGAAGAGATGAAAATAATAGAAGGAAGGAGGCTGAACCTTGGAACGTTTATTTAACCTGGATGCACAACTGCTGTTCGATGCGTGTACACTTGCAATTGCGATGTTCGTACTTTTCACACTGTTGTCCTACCTGTTATTTGAACCGGTCAGAAAGATGCTTGACGAGCGTAAGAGACGGGTAAAGGAAGAACAGGATACTGCAAAGAAAGAGAGAGCAGATGCTGTCGTATTCAAAGAAGAATATGAGACAAAGTTAAAAGAAGTGGACAAAGAAGCGCAGGTCATCCTGAGCGAAGCCGCAAGAAGCATGAAGACAGAGTCACAGATTGTTGCAGAAGCGAAAGAAGAGGCAGCCCGTATTATAGCGCGTGCAAACGCAGAGGTTGAATTAGAGAAGAAACGTGCATTGGATGAGATGAAGCAGGAGATGGTAGCAATTGCTTCTCTTATGGCAGGAAAAGTCGTAAAGGCTTCAATCGATACAAATGTACAGGAAAGTCTAATCGATGAAACATTAAAAGAAATGGGTGAACGTACATGGCTAAGTTAGTTTCTAAAACATATGGTGATGCATTGTTTGCCGTTGCTGTTGAGGAGAACAAGATGGATCTGTTCTTCACAGAGGTTCAGGATGTGCTGGAAGTTTTACGCACAAACGAAGAACTGAGCAGATTAATGAATCATCCGAAGATCATCAAAGAAGATAAAGTGAAGATCATCGAAGAAACATTCGGCGGTCATGTATCCCGCGAGATCATTGGACTGATGACATTATTGATCACAAAAGGTCATTACCCGGATACAGTGTCCGTATTTGAATACTTTATCGGACTTGTAAAGGAAGAAAAGAAGATCGGTATCGCAAATGTGACGACAGCTTTTGCGCTGAGCGACAAACAGAAAAGTGATATCGAGAAACGTCTGCTTGAGACAACACAGTATGAGACATTTGAGATGAATTACGATGTTGATGAAAGTCTGATCGGAGGCATGGTGATCCGTATCAAAGACCGTGTTGTGGACAGCAGTATTAAGACGAAGCTCTATGAATTATCAAAACAGTTGAGAAAGATCCAGATTCACTAGAGCACAAAAAATAGAAGGAAGGTGGATTCGCTCCATGAATTTAAAACCAGAAGAAATCAGCTCTGTCATTAAAGAACAGATTAAAAGATACGCATCGGAGTTAGAAGTATCGGATGTGGGAACGGTTATTCAGGTAGCCGATGGTATTGCACGTATCCACGGACTGGAAAATGCGATGCAGGGAGAGCTGTTAGAGTTCCCTGGCGAAGTGTATGGTATGGTGCTGAACCTGGAAGAAGACAATGTAGGTGCAGTTCTTTTAGGGGATCAGAGAAATATCAACGAGGGAGATACGGTAAAGACGACGGGAAGAGTAGTGGAGGTTCCGGTAGGGGACTGCATGCTTGGACGTGTCGTGAACGCATTAGGACAGCCGATTGATGGAAAGGACCGATTCAGGCGACAAATTTCAGACAGATAGAAAGAGTTGCTTCCGGAGTTATTGCGCGTAAATCTGTAGATACGCCGCTGCAGACCGGAATCAAGGCGATTGATTCTATGGTTCCGATTGGAAGAGGACAGCGTGAGCTGATCATCGGTGACCGCCAGACAGGAAAGACTGCGATTGCGATTGATACGATCATCAATCAAAAGGCAGGGAGTAAAATGTATTTACTGTTGCCATTGGTCAGAAGGCATCTACAGTGGCAAATATTGTGAAGGTATTTGAAGAATACGGGGCGATGGATTACACAACCGTTGTCGCATCAACGGCAAGTGAGCTTGCACCGCTTCAGTACATCGCACCGTACTCAGGATGTGCGATGGGAGAAGAGTGGATGGAAAATGGAGAGGACGTACTGATCGTGTATGATGATTTGTCCAAACATGCGACAGCTTATCGTACTCTTTCCTTACTTCTTCGCAGACCGCCAGGACGTGAGGCTTATTCCGGGAGATGTATTCTATTCTGCACTCCAGATTATTGGAACGAGCAGCCAGATTATCAGATAAATTAGGCGGTGGTTCATTAACTGCGCTCCCGATCATTGAGACACAGGCAGGTGATGTATCTGCTTACATTCCGACGAATGTCATCTCAATCACGGACGGACAGATTTTCCTTGAGACAGAGATGTTTAACGCCGGTTTTAGACCTGCGGTCAATCCGGGGATCTCTGTGTCGCGTGTAGGCGGTTCGGCACAGATCAAGGCGATGAAGAAGATTGCGGGACCGATTCGTATCGATCTTGCACAGTACCGTGAACTTGCGGCATTTGCACAGTTTGGATCTGAATTAGATGCAGATACAAAAGAACGACTTGCACAGGGAGTACGAATACAAAGAAGTAATTAAAACAGCCGCAGTACAAGCCGATGCCGGTAGAGTATCAGGTAATCATCATCTATGCGGCGACGAGAAAACATCTGCTTGACATTGCGGTGGAAGATATTTACGTTTTGAGACAGAACTGTTTTGAATTTATCCAGACAAAATATCCGGAGATTCCGGAATCAATTAAGACGGAAAAGGTTATCACAGAAGAAAATGAAGCTGCGCTTGTAAAAGCGATTGAAGAGTTCAAGCTACAGTTCACACATCAGTAAAAAAGGAGGAAGACGATCATGGCATCCATGAGAGAGATAAAAAGACGCCGCGGAAGTATTCAAAATACGCAGCAGATCACCAAAGCCATGAAGCTTGTTTCGACTGTAAAGCTGCAAAAGCAAAGAATGCGTGCAAGAGAACTCGAAGGCGTATTTTGAATAATATGTATCAGACAGTGACTTCCATGCTTGCGAAGGCGGGCAATATAGAGCATCCGTATTTGCGAAAAAGTGATTCCAAAAATGTTGCGGTTGTGGCAGTGACCTCAAACCGCGGTCTTGCGGGCGGATACAATGCAAATATTGCAAGACTAATTGTGGAAAGCGGGATAGAAAAAGAACGTATCCGGCTTTACACAGTCGGCAGAAAAGGTGTGGAAAGTCTTGCAAGAAAAGGATATCAAATTGCAGAGGATTACTCGGATGTCATTGACGAACCGACGTATGCAGATGCACGCCGGATCGGAGAGCGGCTGCTTGATGATTTCTCAAAAGGAGAAATCGGAGAAATCTATGTGGCGTATACAGAGTTTAAAAATACGGTCAGTCATATTCCGAAGCTGATGAAACTGCTTCCGGTGAGCACAGAAGCTGTGCCTACAGAAGAAAAGAAAGAGTCAGCATTGATGAATTTTGAGCCGAATGAAGAGGAGGCGATTGGTCTTCTCGTTCCGAAATATATGACAAGTATTTTGT
>ENA-OQIG01001064-OQIG01001064.1-human-gut-metagenome-genome-assembly--contig:-NODE-1064-length-13171-cov-3.677093_pt1 | contig 13171 bp, 17 predicted proteins | sample MGYA00242576_ERZ504741 | MGnify/ENA primary metagenome ERZ504741 (study PRJEB26092, sample SAMD00036436) | human gut metagenome | host: Homo sapiens | study: EMG produced TPA metagenomics assembly of... | reverse complement strand
TGCATGTCCGCTATCACGATCCCTGAATCCAAGCAGATAGTTTCTAAGTCCGATATCAACGATGTAATACTTTCCAAGAGTTACGTAAGAATTCCTTTCCTTTAATATCAAATCTCTTGATGTCATAGAAGAAGTATGCTTCCAGTAGCGCATTCACATAGGCCTGAACAGTGTGAGCGCTTGGAGTTCATAGTGTTCGCCGGTTTTATCAAATGCTTGCTTGCGTGTGCCACCTAACGCACTTTTGGTTTCTCTTATTTCAAAATCATGGAATGTTAAAAATTCAGAGAAGGACAATGGAAGCATCTTTATTTCTACGCATCTGCCTGATAAATAGGTAGCATATTCAGAGGAGAGCATATAAGCATTCGAAACCAGTAACATAAATATCGCAATTGAAATCAACATGGAAAGAGTAAGCATAAACTCATGAAAAAAATTAAGTTTATGCACTGAAATGCAGAAACTATTAAAAATTTGACAATTTTTGTATTTTACAAGAAGAGAATGCCTCTATCATTGTAGACAGAAGCACCGGTATTATTTCCACAGCGGATAGCACGGTCGAGCTCATGATGGGGAGATTATTTGATGAATTATGTGCTAATATTCTGCAATTCTACTGCTAGTCGATTGATTTATGCGTACTCCCATTATAATATGTGTGCAGGAGGTGTGCGCCAGTTCGGTGCCAAATATATAACTGGTGGGAATCCAGTCTGGTAAGACTTAGCAAGTCGCCAGTACCGAGTCCTTGGAGCGTCAAAGGCTAACAATGGTGTTTAAGCGTAGGACAGGGAACAGGAACGCCGTAATGCGAAAGCGTGAAGTGATTGAGCTTCGTTAGAATTATCGATTGTGTGGGGTGGTCTGCTACCTCCTTGGGTCACCAATAAGGAATAATCGCTAAGCGAGATTATGAAAACACACCGGAGTCCCAGAGCACGGCATACCTGATATAGTTATATTCGACATACCTGGGAGACCTGGACAGTTCTGGACATGAGCCAGTAGGGAGTATCGGCCAATGCAATGGTGAGTACGAACGAAGACTGTTGAGGAGTCGGATTCATCCATAGTACCGATGAAGGAAGTAATGACTCTGGAGGGAAGGGATGGACAATAAGTCGCTTTTGCAATCAAAACATAGAAAGCACAGGAGGCAGACATTCTATGGAAAAAGAGAAAGCAGAAATAGCCAGTCTCGTAGAAAAATATGGAAGAGTCCAGTCGTTAATGAAATACGTCAACAAGGATACGCTCAAAGAATCTTACAGCAAACAGCCAAAAGGTAAAGCGGTGGGAGCAGACGGAGTTACAAAGGAAGAATACGGGAAGCGGTTGGAAGAAAATATTGAAAATCTGATAGTAAGAATGAAGAAATTTTCCTACAAACCATACCCGGTACGCAGAGCCTATATTCCAAAAGGAAATGGGAAAATGCGAGGACTGGGAATCCCGTCATTTGAAGACAAAGTGGTTCAGGGTGTTTTCAAGGAAATACTTGAGGCGATATATGAGCCGAAGTTCAAAGAGTTTTCCTACGGTTTTCGTCCAAATAAGAGCTGTCACGACGCAATCCAGAGGGTAAATAAACATATCATGGCAGATAAGGTAAATTATATAGTGGACGCTGATATTAAAGGCTTCTTCGATAACATAGACCATGAGTGGATGATTAAATTTCTGGAACACGATATAGCTGATAAGAACTTTATACGATATATCAAAAGATTTCTGATAGGCGGAGTCATGGAAGACGGAAAGCGGCTGGAAACAGAATCAGGAACGGTACAAGGCGGGCTGATTTCGCCAGTGCTTGCAAATGTGTACCTGCACTATACGTTAGACACATGGTTTGATTATGTGAAGAAACACGAGTTTAAAGGAGAAATGTATATGGTACGCTACGCAGATGATTTTGTTTGCCTGTTCCAATACGAGAATGAAGCACGAAAGTTCTATCAGCTTCTGATTGAAAGACTGAAGAAATTCGGACTGGAAATCGCAGAGGACAAAAGCAGGATACTACCCTTTGGCAGATACAAGGGAACAAAAGAAAGCTTTGATTTTCTGGGTTTTACGCATTACAATGCGAAAAGCCATTGGGGGAAATACTGTGTACTGCACAGAACAAGTAAAAAGAAGCTGAAAATAAAACGAGAGGAAGCCAAGAAATGGATATGGGAGCACATGCATGAAAGCATAGCCGACACGGTAGAGACACTGAATATAAAGTTAGCAGGCACTATCGCTACTATGGAATCTATGGGAACTATATAGGACTCATAAAATATTTTGTGTATGTGAGGCAGGAAGTCTGGAAGAGTAAACGTCGCAGAGACCAGTCTTATTGGCTGACATGGAAAAAGTATCGGGAGATTTTAAAGATACATCCATTGGAAACTCCGAAGATATATGTAACAAGTGCTTATTAGGCGAAAGGCTTATTGAAGAGCCGTATGCTTAATAGGGCATGTGCGGTTCTGTGAGGGGCTTTTGAGACTTGAACCTCTCATCGCAAAAGAATATAGATGAAAGGAAGTGAAAAAGTCGAGACAAAGTCTACTCGACGGTTTGGATGAAATACAAGATTTTAGTTGTCGATGATGATAAAGAATTGGTGAAAATGCTTTGTAGTTATTTTAATATGAAACAATATGAAACCATTACGGCTACAGATGGAATGGAAGCATTAAATAAAATTAAAAATGAAACCGGATATTATTTTGTTGGATATCAATATGCCACGCATGGATGGGATTGAAGTATGTCGTCTGATACGCAGTAAAGTGTTATGTCCAATTTTATTTCTGACAGCAAGAGTTGACGAAGATGATAAAATTAATGGGTTGCTTTCAGGTGGGGATGATTATATTACGAAACCATTTAGTCTTCGGGAGTTGGAAGCAAGGATTGTCACAAACATAAAGAGAGAAGAAAGGCATCAACAAAAAACGGAATACCGTTTCATGGATGAAATGCTGATTGATTATTCTGAAAAAATAGTAGCTATAGCTGGACACAGGATGGAGTTCACAAAAATTGAATATCAGATTATTGAATTCTTATCCATGCATCCAGGGCAGGTGTTTGATAAAGAACGTATATATGCACAAGTCTGTGGATATGATGCGGAAGGGGACAGTAGAACGATAACGGAATTAGTACGGCGTATAAGGAAAAAAATAGCGGATTATTCAGAAAAAGAATACATAGAAACTGTATGGGGGATTGGATACCGATGGAAAAAATAAGAAACTTGTCACTGAAAAAAACAATTCTGCTTTATTTTGTGATCAGCTTAACGGCAGCATTTCTTTTATCTGGATTTACAGTTCATTTTGCAAGAAATATGCAGAATAAAATATGGGAAAAATATATTGATTATGCAGATTATACGGACGTGTTTCAGCAATATGGAAAGAAATACGATATTGAGATATCAAGACCTAATCAATCGCAGATGAATCGTTTGGACTATCATCTTTCGGAAATGTGTGACTTTATGGAAACATATTCGGTACTGATTTTTTCGATTGTTGGGAGTGTTGCTGCGGTATTCTTTTTTTATAAAAATAAGTTAAAGACACCTCTACAGGAACTAAAAGATGCCTCACAAATGATTGCAGATAATGAACTGGATTTTCATGTGTCCTATGAAAATAAAGATGAGATGGGAACTTTGTGTAAAGAATTTGAAATGATGCGAAGTGATTTAGCAGATAACAACAGAAAGATGTGGCGAATGATTGATGACGAGAAGGCTTTGCGGAATGCAATTGCACATGATATACGTTCTCCACTTTCCATATTGCGTGGGTATCAGGAAATGCTCTTAGAGTTTGTTTCTGCTGAGAGTATAAAAACAGAGGATGTTATCGATATCTTACAAACAGGCATGTATCAGATTGACCGTATAGAGCATTTCACGGAAAACATGAGAAAAATGTCCCATTTAGAACAGAGGGAACTGCAATGCTCAGAGATAGAATTATCGGAACTGGCAAAAAAGATTGAGGCAGAAGCTGCCATGCTGTCCAAGAAGGAAAGTAAATTATGTAAGGTAGAAAGAGTGCAGGAACAAAACATTGTGAAAGTGGATGAGGAACTTGTCATGGAAGTGACAGACAACTTACTGGAAAATGCGGTTCGATATGCACAAAAAAGTATTGCTTTGCAGATAAAGAAAAAGGATGGTTTTCTTATAATTTCTGTTGAAGATGATGGAATAGGATTTGTGGATACTGAGGAAAAAGTAACAGAACCATTTTATCATAAGAATCCACAAGATGATTTAAAGCATTTTGGCCTTGGTATGTATATTTCTCGTATTTTCTGTGAAAAGCATGGAGGAAATTTGAAAATATATAATGCCAGACAAGGCGGTGCTCATGTAGAAGCTCTTTTCAAAGCTGAATAAAAATACTTTATAAGGCTGAAATCACAAATAAAGTGGTTTTAGTCTTTTTTGTTGTGAATTTATTGAGAATTGATTTGTATGATGTTGTTAAAGAAATAAAGAAAGGAAGAGATACAATGAAAACAATCATAAAAAGAAGTATACTTGATTATTTAAAGAACCCTGTTTTGTGGATTGGCTTGATTATTATAGTTGCCAGTATGTATCAATGTCTGTCATCGTATTTGCAAATTCATTATATCAAACAGAATGAACAGATCACACAAAATGACGTAGCATTGGAAGATGCTGATGTCATGGATGGGTACATTCCCACATCTGATGATAAAGAAAGAAGAAGGGAGTGGGAAGATACGATCAAAGAGACGTTAATGGACACCTCCAAAAATGGTTTTGGATTTAGCAGGCAGGAAGCAGATCATGTAATGAAAGAAATTCAGAATATGGATGTAAAGACTGCTTCTGAGTTTTTGGAATCCCAATATGGCTATTATAATGCAATATATGCTTATGAGGACCTTGAAATTCATAAGGGGACAGCAGAAGAAATCAATCATTATATCGAGCGGAAATTATCCGAACATTCTTTTTCCTGGTACTTTGCCAAAAAGTTCACGGATTTTGCAGGATTGCATATGGCCTTTTTTGCAACCGTATTGCTATCATTTTTATTTATTCAGGATACACGAAAAAATACCTATGAATTATTACATACAAAGCCTGTTACGGCAATCCAATATATATGCGGGAAAGTAATAAGCGGACTCATTAGTATGTTGGGCGTATTAGTGATTTTGAATGTTATATTCTTTATGCTGTGTTTGAAAACGTCTTTAGAATCGGGCTTTCCGGTAACACCAATTGATTTTTGCGTGAATTCTCTGATCTATATTGTGCCGAATCTTTTGATGATATGTTGTGTCTATACAATTACAGCATTAATATTTAAAAATCCGCTTCCGGCAGCACCAGTTTTGTTTTTACACATTATATATTCAAATATGCTGACCAAGAAGAATGATATTTATTATATGAGACCGTTCTCTATTATGGTGCGATTCCCTGGCAGGTTTTTTGAAACACATGCAGCCAAAATGTCAAATATAAATCAGATTATGCTTGTGATCTCATCTGTTATATTAGTATGTATTTCTGTTACAATCTGGAAAAGGAGGAGGGTTCATTGAAAACGGAACTCAAAAACTGCCTGTCGTTATATAAGATTTTTTATTCATGTGCATTTATACTGATATTGTGTGTTATTCATCCGATTATATACTATGAAGAAATCGGTTCAGCAATTCAGTCTCCAATAGCATTTTTAACAATTATTTTTTGTAGTGACACATATTTGATGGAAGTAAAAAGTAAGCGTGCCGATGTATTTCATTTGTATGATCAAAAAAAGCAGTTAAAAGTAATATCGCAGAGAGTAGGCGTTCAAATATTATATTTATTAATACTTTCCTGTGTTGGATATGTTTTGTTTTTCTGGCAAAAACCGGGCAGTGTAAACGAAGGCATTTCGGGTATTCAGATATTTCTTTTATATTTCATTGCAATGTTTGGAACTATCTGGCTTTGGAGTATATGCTCTGTGATTTTGTGTACATTGCTTCGAAATATGTGGGCAGGTATTGGATGTTTATTTGGAATTGTCATTGGACTTATATCAAAAGCGGGAAGTTCATTTTTCGGAAATCTGGGATTGTTTTCTTTCAGCTTTTGTGAACCTACTCAATTAATGTCCGAGAGTTGGATTTATGGAACGCTTGTGTCTTTTATAGCGGGGCTGTTTTTATTTGCAGTATTACCAATGGCTTTAAAGAAAAGAGGATAGATTATGAGTATTAGAATAAATGATTTAACAGTTAGATTTAAAAATGGTGTAGTTGCAGTAAATAAGGCATCTCTTGAAATACCTAAGGGAATTTACGGACTTTTGGGTGAGAATGGTGCTGGAAAAACCACTTTGATGAGGTTCTTACAACTGTTTTAAAACAAACGGAAGGAATGGTTTCCCTTGATGGAATTCTGTATAACGAGGGAAATTATGAGAAAATACAGAAAAAGATTGGTTATCTTCCACAGGAAATCGACTTATATCCGAATCTTACGGTGAAAGAATGTCTTGTATATATGGGGGGACTGTCAGGAGTATCCAGAAATGACCTCGAACAAAGAATTACCTATTATCTGGAAAAGACTTCTCTTACAGAGCATCAGAATAAAAAAATGCGGCAATTATCTGGTGGTATGAAGAGACGTGTCGGACTCATACAGGCACTTCTTAATAATCCGGATTTTTGATTATTGATGAACCTACCACCGGGTTAGATCCGGAAGAAAGAATCAGGATCCGCAATCTTCTGGTTGATTTTTCAAAGGATAGAACTGTGCTGTTTTCCACTCATGTAGTAGAAGATTTAGCAGCAACCTGTACACAGCTTGCCATTATGAAAAAAGGGAATTTTTTATATTCCGGAAGTGTGAGTGGATTGCTGGAAAATGCAAAGGGCTGTGTTTGGAATTGTACGGTACAAAATGCAGAAGAAGCCCGTTTGTTAGAAGCCAATTATTCTATTTCATCTAAGCAGTATGTAGAAAATGGAATTCATATGAAAATATTAAGCAAAGGAAAGCCAAATGAGAAGTGTGTCCTGGATAATGATATCACTTTGGAAGATGCATATATTTATTTGACGAATAGTTGAATATAACGGCGGGCAAGTTGCCCGCCGTAAATTATGTTTGTTTTGTTAAAAGACCGGATAGAGTTTTTCCAATGGAAAATCCAATCTGTGGATATAACTCCTGATCAAGAAAATGCGGATATTTTTAAATTGATTGTGTCAATTTAAAATCAATTTCTATTCAATGTGGTTTTCCGGTAGGTTCTGTAAAATAAGCTCAGATTAAAACAATGACGGGAGGAGCTTATGCAACAGAATATTGAATTTGAGCGGTGCATTGAATTTCTGGTACGGATGATTGATAAGTACGGCGAAGAAGTCCTCCGGGAGTTGGAGGAAGAAAAATAGAATAAAGAAGAAAAAACAGCATAGAATACTTCTTTTCATAGCATTTGTAAGACCGTCGAAGTCTCCTTTTCACAGGTTCGGCTTGCTATTCTCCATCGGAAACAGAGTCTTTCTTTTTTTAGACTTACCAGAAATCATTTCATGCCCAGAATAGATAGCTATGATCATGCAGAACAGAGAGCTACAAGCAAAATACTTATGAGCGGATTTCATATTTTTATAGCCAGTATAAAAGATTCCAATCATTGCTGCCAATGCACCAAGTGACCAATATTTATGTGCTTTCATCTTAGATTTCTCCTGCGTTTTTTTATTATGATTCAGTTTTTTTCTTTTATTTATAAAGAAATGAGGAACACATCTGGATATAGCGAGATGGTTCCTCTTTTTGTTATGCGGTTTTTTGTACAGCCAGCGCTTCGATTTCTTCTAAGGTCAGGTCTGTAAAAGCGGCAATATCTTCGTAAGTGAGTTTACCGGAGGCCAGCATACGTTTAGCAATTTCAATGCGTTCAGCTTTTCGCATATTTTCCATTTCTCTGCACATAGTCAAAACTCCTTCCTCATCTTCTTTAAAATAACGTACTCTGTCAGCAAGGATTTTATAATACATGTCTTTCGGATTGGTACAGGAAAAATCGTGCATTAGTTTTCCGAGTTCTGTTTCATCTTTGATTTGAGAATTTATATAAATAATATGAGCTTCATCACCGAATGGTTCACCGGTTTCCTGGATGATGCGGTCAACATGATAAATTGGAAGCCCGGCTTTTAATACATCATTTTCGGTAATAAAAATCACATAGGTTTCAGTGAGAGCATCATATTTATCGCCAGCTTCAGTTATATTGGCATCTATAAGACTGCTATTGTATCTTGCACGTTTTGCATCAGCACCACGATCACTTCTTTGAATTTCTATATTATAAATGCGGTTATTGGAATCAACAGCTAATATATCCAAGCGAATAGAACGTCCCTGTAAATTTTTTATATCGTATTGTCCCTGCACAGATGTACTTTAAGGTCATGTCTTTGCAAAATAATTTGAAGTAGAAATTCCGCACATGCCTTATCTTCAAAAACTTTACTCATAAAATCATCATCTAAAAGACGGAACCCCCTGAGGCGTTGTAGATCTTCTTTATGTTTTTGCTCAAAATCTAATGTTTCTTCTGTATTATCCATTGTAAAAACACCACCTGCTTTCCTTTAGAATGGGACATAGTAAACATGGATTCCTGTATCATTATTTTAACATGGCAAATAGTAATCCTCAATACCTGAATTTTGAAATGACAAATGCCGATAAAAAATAACAGTCTATAAATCTTTTACTTTTTCAATCTGTTCATTCACATCTTTAAGTTGCTGTTCAGTATCTTTTAAAGATTTTCTGGGAGCACTGGTCTGGTCTGATGCCTGATTGAGTTCTACATGGAATCATCAAGAGAATCATAGCCATGTTCCTGTATGTAGGCAACAGTCTGAGCCATCTGCTTCAAATTGGTGAGCTTTACTTTTTGAGCATAGGCTCCACTTTGCTGTGCTTTAATACAGGTTTGCAGATCTATGACAAGCCGGAGATCTGATTTTATGAAAATGAATGGTGTAGAGATAGCAGAAGTATCAGAGAAAGGAACAGTTGGTAAATCTGTGGAAGTATTCGGAGACTGCTGTTCCAGAATTTCTTCTTTCTGTTCTCTATGGGATTTCGTGTTTTCCTCAAATGCTTTCAAGAGAAAATCTTCTGTGTATCTGGTTCCAAGATTCCTTTCAGTGATATATTTTTTTCTGCCAGGGTGAAGATAGCTGTATCGGTTTCGACTGATCTTGAAGATGATGTGATATTTTCATCAAGGATTTTTGAAAATTCCTCTGGTGATTGGGCGGTGCTTGCAGCATCATCAATAGCGTCACGAAGAAATTGTTTTTCTGTCTGGTAACGTGTTTCCTTTGGTGTGATTCCATCTTCTTTCATTTTCTGATTCAGTTCATCGAGCTTTTCCTGTCCACGGCGTTGTGCCCAATATTCTTTTTCTGTGATTTTTCTTTCAGCAGGAGTGAGCAGATCAACCTGATGTAGCGGGTGGATTACTCCACCCATTGCTGTTAACCGATTGTTTTAATTGGACAATCTAACCGCTTTTAACCGAGCATTTTAACTGGACGCTCTAACCGCTGCGCAGATATTTCTATCTGTGTTTTTATTATATGCAATTTACAGTAAAAAACCAATGCCTTTAATTGCTAAAATTTTATGAACTTTTTTCGATATCTATGGAATCGTTTTTATCACAGACAGGAACAAAAAGAAAGAGATAGCAGATGGGTATAAAAAGTTTGCTTGGTTTCGGTCAGGCGAGGGATAAGCCTGTACGGAATTACAGTAATGGTGAGTATTCGTTCAATTTCGGACAAAGCACCAGCGGAAAGAGCGTCAATGAAATAAGAAACATTGATAAAGGTTTATCTGATGGCTTGGAATGCATTGGTTGAGAACCGAGAGGGAGAAAATTTAACTAATGCTATTGAGTCTTCAGACATTGGGAATAAAACCTTATGTTTGCAGGCTTTTTGTTTACAGAAAAATTTTTCGTGGATATAATAAACATGACATATAGTTGTCGTGTTGTGTTAGATATGATATGTATGGAGTGTGGAAACTATGAAGACAGATAGGCTTATTGGGATATTGTCAATCTTACTGCAGGAAGAAAAGACAACGGCTCCTGAACTGGCAGAAAAATTTGAGGTATCCCGCAGGACAATAAACCGGGATATTGAAGACCTTTGCAAAGCAGGCATTCCAATAAGGACGGCACAGGGGACCGGTGGTGGTATTAGTATTATGGACGGATATCGTATGGATAGGACGATTCTGACATCCAAAGATATGCAGATGATCCTTGCGGGGCTGAGAAGTCTTGACAGTGTGAGTGGAAACCGATACTACGGTCAGTTGATGGAGAAAATCCAGACCGGATCATCAGAGTTTATCAGTGAAAGAGACTCTATGTTGATTGATTTGTCTTCATGGTATAAAGGCTCTCTTGTTCCGAAAATCGAAGTAATCCAAAATGCAATAGAAAACAGGCATACTATACAGTTTAAGTATTATGCTCCATCTGGAGACAGCAACCGAAGGATAGAACCGTATTATCTGGTTTTTAGGTGGTCAAGCTGGTATGTATGGGGGTGGTGTTTAGAACGTGAAGATTACAGATTGTTTAAGTTGAACCGTATGGATTGCGTTACAGAATCGGAGCAGTTTTTTATGTGCAGAAATGTACCAATGCCGAATTTGTCAAATGAGAAGATATTTCCGGGCGGGATAAAGGTAAAAGTCCTTTTCGCCCCGGATGTAAAGTGGCGGTTGGTTGAAGAATTTGGACCGCATTGCTTTACCAGGACGGATGATGGAAGGCTGCTTTTTTCGGCGGATTATACAGATATGGAAAACCTTGTGACATGGCTCATGACATTTGGAGCAAAGGCTGAGGTGCTTGAGCCGAAAGAAGCACGGGACATTATCCGCAGGAATGCGGAAGAAACATTAAAAAGCTATGGAGGATTAGGAAAATGACGTTTGATTATAAAAAGGAATACAAAGAGTTTTACATGCCGAAGGGAACACCGTCTATTGTCAGAGTCCCGAAAATGAATTATATAGCGGTGAGGGGAAGCGGTAATCCAAATGATGCAGATGGAGAATATAAGCAGTCTATTGGACTTTTGTATGGAATTGCATTTACGATAAAAATGAGTAAAAAGGAAGACCATCAGATTGACGGATATTTCGATTATGTGGTGCCGCCATTAGAGGGATTCTGGTGGCAAGAAGGCGTGTCAGGAATCGATTATGCGCGCAAGGAAGAATTCAAGTGGATTTCTGTTATTCGCTTGCCTGATTTTGTTAGCAGGGAAGATTTTGACTGGGCAGTCAGAAAAGCTACGGAGAAAAAGAAACAGGATTTCTCCAAAGTTGAGTTCTTTTCGTATGATGAAGGTCTGTGTGTACAGTGTATGCATATCGGATCGTATGACGATGAGCCTGCTACAGTAGATGAGATGCACAGATTTATGGAAGAACAAGGATATGCACTGGATATTACTGATCAGAGAATGCACCACGAAATTTATTTGAGTGATGCACGGAGGGTGGCACCGGAGAAACGCAAGACTGTGGTCAGGCATCCGATAAGGAGGGCTTAAAGGTATGGAATATATTAGAGTTACGAAAGAAAATCTTGAAAAGGAGCACATTTGCTGCGCCATTTCCAACAATAAAGATATTCAGGTATCATCAAAAAAGGCATGGCTTGCGGATAGATTTGATGAAGGTCTTGTGTTTCTTAAGAGCGTAGAACGCGGCAAGTGCTTTATTGAGTACATACCTGCGGAGTGTGCATGGAATCCAATCGAAGCACCTGGTTATATGTATATTAATTGTTTGTGGGTGTCCGGATCTTTCAAAGGCCATGGATATTCAAGTGACTTACTTTCCGAGTGTATTGAGGACAGCAAAGAAAAGGGGAAGAAAGGCCTATGTATTCTTGCAGCAGCAAGGAAAAAGCCATTTCTGGCCGATTCGAAGTTTCTAAAATATAAAGGATTTAAAGCTTGTGATGAGGCTGATAATGGAATCCAGCTATGGTATCTGCCGTTTGAAGAGAAAACTGAGCCACCGGTGTTCAAGGAATGTGCAAAACACCATCATATAAATGAAAGCGGCTATGTTCTTTATTATACAAACCAATGTCCTTTTAATGCAAAGTATGTACCAATCTTGGAAGAAACCGCTCAGAAGAATGGTATTCCACTCAAAGCTGTGAAGATTGAAAATAGGAAGGATGCTCAGAATGTACCAACGCCAATCACGACTTATGCACTATTTTGTGATGGGGAGTATGTTACGAATGAGCAGATGAATGATAAGAAATTCTTAAAGCTGGTGGGAAGATAGGAGAAAACAACATGGCATCAACAAAGGTATATTTGAATTTATGTTTCTCTCTTAATTTATGGCAGGTTTTATCGAGCTGAAGCCGGTAATAAAAAAATACTATAAAACAAAACAGAAAAGCTGACGTAAAAATAGCAGGTACCATAAGGCCTGCGAGCATTTTTTCTTATATTTAACTGTCAAACTCCCGTGTATTGATTTTCTGGTACGGATGATTGATAAGTACGGCGAAGAAGTCCTCCGGGAGTTGGAGGAAGAAAAACAGAATAAAGAAGAAAAAATAGCATAGAATACTTCTGAGCGGATATGGCTGAGAATGTTTTGACATATTGACAGGACATTTAAAATGACGTATACTAAGCTCAGTGATCGTTCTGTAGAAACTTGAGAAGCCTACAGGCGGGGGAGAGCCTGCGGGTCTCTCCCTCTTTTGTTTTAAGGAGAAATGAGATGCAGACACCGAAAAAATTCTCTTCTTTTAGTGACCAGGTTTCCTGGATCAGTGATGAAAAGGGAATAAAAATAAAAGACAGAGAATATGCGGAAGAGATGTTACGCCAAATAGGATATTTTCCTCTTATGGGAGGATATAAACATCTTTTTAGAATATCAAACACAAAAAAATATAAAGCAGGAACAAGTTTTGAAGAAATAGTCAGTCTGTATAAGTTTGATGCAGAGCTTAGAGAGTTGTTCTTTAAATATTTACTGCAGATTGAGCGACAGATGCGTTCTTTGATG
>ENA-OQIG01001063-OQIG01001063.1-human-gut-metagenome-genome-assembly--contig:-NODE-1063-length-13186-cov-3.265258_pt1 | contig 13186 bp, 13 predicted proteins | sample MGYA00242576_ERZ504741 | MGnify/ENA primary metagenome ERZ504741 (study PRJEB26092, sample SAMD00036436) | human gut metagenome | host: Homo sapiens | study: EMG produced TPA metagenomics assembly of... | reverse complement strand
TACCAGACTGTTAGCCGCCTGTTTCGGAAACAACGCAGGTAACCGGATTTTTACCGGTAGAGGCAGAACGGATTTTTATTCACTGTTTATCAATGTTTTGCATACCAAAGAACGCTTTTGAAAGGAGTATTTTTACAACCTAAAAAAGAGCGTATGAAAGTGGAAAAATTCAAGGTATTGCTCTACCTGAAAAAGAGCGAGCCGGGCAAGACCGGCAAGGCCCCGATCATGGGACGGATCACCCTCAACCGCACGATGGCGCAGTTCAGCTGCAAGCTCTCCTGCACCCCCGGGCTGTGGAACGCGCGTGAGAGCCGGCTGAACGGCAAGAGCCGGGAAGCGGTGGAGACCAATGAAAAAATAGAAAGACTGCTGCTTGCCATACACTCGGCCTTCAATTCCCTCATGGAAAGAAAAAGGGATTTCGATGCCGCTGCGGTCAGGGACATGTTCCAGGGCAATGCGGGCATGCAGATGACCCTGCTCAAACTTCTCGACCGGCATAACGGGGAAATGAAGGCCCGTGTTGGTGTGGACCGTGCGCCCACCACACTCTCGACCTACCTCTTCACCTACCGCACGCTTTCCGAATTCATCAAGGCGAAATTCAAGGTTCCGGACCTTGTCTTCGGGCAGCTCAACGAGCAGTTCATCCGCGACTATCAGGATTTCATCCTTCTGGAAAAGGGATATGCCGTGGACACGCTTCGCGGCTACCTGGCCATCTTGAAAAAGATCTGCCGCATCGCCTACAAGGAGGGCCACTCGGAGAAATACCATTTCTGCCACTTCAAGCTGCCCAAGCAGAAGGAGACAACACCGAAAGCACTCAGCCGTGAGAATTTCGAGAAGCTGCGTGATCTGGAGATACCGGAAAACGCAGGTCACATGTCATCACCCGGGACCTCTTCCTCTTCGCCTGTTACACCGGCACCGCCTATGCCGATGCGGTAAGCATCACCCGGAAGAACCTCTTCCGGGATGACGAGGGCAGCCTCTGGCTGAAATACCAGCGAAAGAAAACCGACTACCTCGGACGTGTCAAGCTGCTTCCGGAAGCCGTCGCGTTGATTGAGAAATACCGGGACGATACCCGCGAGACTCTTTTCCCGCCGCAGGACTACCACACGCTCAGGGCCAATATGAAATCCCTGCGCCTGATGGCAGGCTGAGCCAGGACCTTGTCTACCACATGGACGGCATTCTTTCGCCTCGCTGGTCACGCTCGAGGAGGGAGTGCCGATAGAGACCATCTGCAAAATGCTGGGACACTCCAACATAAAGATTTAACATTAGCAGGTACAACTAAATTAAATATTAAATCAATAATCTGATAATCTGTATATTAAGGAGTGCTAATTGGGAGTACAATTACCTATTTAATCTTATTCGGTATTCCTATCGATTGGGTAAGAACAAATAATGTGTCTCGGACGTGTACATTATGTAACTTGCGTTACTTTGATTTAGAGTTGCCTCTAAATTCCTCTGACTTTAATCATTCTACGATGATAGCTTCTTCGACATTATCAGGCAAGAGATTATATCCTGCATCCTCTGTCGTTTCAACTACGTAGTCTGCGGGAAGGTCTATATTCATAGCTTCCTCTTGCTTACGTTCATATTCATCCCGTAAAGCTTCTAAAGTTTCTTCGTCAGGTATTGTTATAATCTTCGGATTTAATGGAAGTGTTACCTTTCCACTTATGTCCGACATAAAACCAATATAACTACACCTGTAGAAGAATGCGTTAATTGATAGGTTGAAGTAAGTCTCCTTATAAATGAATGCAGCTATAGCAGTATTGACATCATGAATGATGAAATATGATTTAGCTAATTCATTCAGCGAGGTAACTTTCTCAAAGTCCAGCTTAAATAAGGTGTCCTCCATTCTATTTACGGTAACTTTTACAAACTCAACCTTAGTTAAGTTTTCAATATTATCGTATATAGCATTAAACGCCTTTGTATAGGTAACTTTACAAAATAAGAGTCCCTTTACTAAACGTTTAACAATCTCTTCATTAGAGATTTTAGACACCATATTAGCAGAAATAATGAAGGAGTTAGTTCTATCGAACATTCTCCTTGCTTGTTCACTGTTTGTCATAATCTTTTATTTTAATAGTTAATTATTAATTGTTGATTTTTAATTATTAATCGTTAATTATTAATTAGATTATGATATGTGCCTATCAACAGACCACGATTCCACCTCTTAACAATTCTCATAACTCGTATTAGTGCTGTTATATGGACTTGTAACGTTTAAAGATGCTCTTATGCACAATCAAGCGTTTGCTGCTAATGGTCTTGCAGTAATTAATGTACACTAAATCAAAGAACACATTATTTGTACTGCAAAGGTAGTAAAGATTGGTTTATAATGAAAAAAACAGCATAAGAGTTTCCTCAAATGCTGTTTCTATTCCGTCTTAGTTATAAACTCGTTACTCCACTCGTTGATAAGCAAACTTCTTACCACTGGGTGTAACTCCGTCTGCTTCCAATTCTTGCACTGATAAGGTCATTGAATTAAGTAACAGAATATCACTGATAATCCATTCTTCTTCATCACTGTACATTTCATAGAGCTTGTTACCGTCTATCTTGTACTTGCCCACTTCATTATATAAAGGGTTCTCGGTGCTTGTACACTCAAATGTACCGTCACTCTTGTAGTACATGAGTGGCATTGGCATCACCACTTGTCAGCTTCCATTTACCTACAATCAAAGAAGTGTAATTGTCCTGCTTCTTTGTCACAGTAACAATCGCAGTCGTACTAAAACCGCCATCTTCTGTTGTTACGGTAATATTAGCTTCACCTGCTGAATTGGCTGTTACTAAACCATCCTGATTTACACTTGCAACAGCTTCATTAGAACTGCTCCATATAACTTTCTTGTTAGTAGCATTATCGGGCTGTACAGTAGCTATTAATTGGAATGTTTCACCTTGCTTTAGATTAACAGACTGCTCATTAATAGATATGCTTGTAACCTTTACTTCGTCAGTAACAATCTTACCATTATCTATATTGATTTTAAATGTAAAGTCCTTCTTAGTGCCATCGTAAAACGTCACTTCACATTTATAATTCCAAATATTGGTTGTGTTACCAGTTAATGTAAGAACTCTCTTTGCATCAGAAGTTACATCAAAGGGAGGAACAATCCGAGTTGCCCAAACAGATTTAGTATCCTTATAGTTGTATCTACTAATTGAGATATTCTCAGCAGAGACATCCTCAAAGTAACCAGTTCTAAATCTTATTCCTTCTTCATAAGAAATCAGCTCCGTATCAACAGGCATACCCTGACTGTCAAATTGAGGTGGCTGATTAGCCACATAGATAGTATCTCCTTCATTTGAATAACAGCAATTACCTATAAACACAGATTCTTGAAACCAACTATAAGCAGTTTTGTTCTTTGAGTGGTCAGATTGGAGCTGATTACGTTTTGTCTTACCATTAAAAGTAAAGATGTTCTGACGTAAGTATCCATTTAAAGCCAATGTTACAATATTGCCTACAGTAGTCTTTTTATGAAATAAAGGAAGGATATTATTCAATTTGATGGTTTCATATTCTCCATATCCCTTATAAACTTTCTGAATGGTATCAGTTTCTTCTATATCAGTCCATTCAAATCTGATTCCTTTAGTTGCCGTTCCATATTCAGCAAACCATAAATGTTTATTCTTCAATCCTGTAAAGAGATAGATGATTCACCAGCTTGACAAAATCTACATGTTATATTGGAGTAATCTCCTATATATTCATCAAACATCTTATCTATTTTGGTGTATTCATCCTCTATGTTATTGATAGGGGGTACGGGGGTAACATCCAAATCATCATCTCCACAAGAGCTAATTCCCATGCCTAATGCAACCAATAATGAGGTCGCTAATAATCTAAATGTTTTCATTATTCTGTATGTTTAAGTTTTTAAAATTCATCATTGTTTGTGGTTGCAGTTCTATATGTAACTGTCAATATACCGTCAAAATGTACTCCCAGTTCATCTTGTGAATTATTAAGGGTGACATTTAGAGTTATAGAATTAGAATTTGTATCTCTCCATATTGCATTACCTTCAGAAGAAACTGCTGGATTACCATATTTAGAACAAAATGCATTACCCAAACTATTAAATGTTTGTGTGAACCTATTTGCAATCTGATTCTGCTTTGATTTGGCTTCGTTAAGTAAAGTTGCTCTATCCTTAAAAGGGTTGTCAGCTACAGATACAAAATCAGAGAGTGTAAATATTGCTTCCACAAGCTTTTCATTTTTAAAGGTTATAGTCAAATTGTCAAATCTTGTATCAATAAATGTGACATTATCCAAATGAATGCAAGGAAATTTCCATTCTACATTAGGGTATCTTTGCTTTAGCTTGTCTATGGCTACATAAGGCTTGTCTTCAAATTTAATTCCTAAGAAGCCTGTAATTTCATTTTGAGCATTGATATAAGTGGTTATAAACAGCATTGATAAGAACAGTAATAATCTGTGCTTCATAATTAAAATGTTATGCTCATCTGCTTCCTACGATGAATTATAAATAAAAAAGGTGTGGAAGCTATATTTGTTCTATCCTACATTCAGGTCTTCGCATTACCTTTGGAATGGATAAAACAATAGCCCCACACCAAGAGGTATATAGAAACCTTACAGACATAAGGTAAATATATATCCAGTGTGGGTGCTATTGCTATCATCTTCATTCCAATATCAAAGTTGCGAAGTTTGAATGTAGAAGATAATTTCAATAACACCTTTCGTTAAATATGTCCTTCCAACTCCCTATCTCATTAGTTCATTGGAATTGGTGCAAAGGTAACAAAAGGTTTTAAATCTATCAGCATGGAGTGAGGATAAATAGTAATTATTGTGTTACTAAACAGGGAATTAATGGAATATTTAATCAAAGTTGCATCTGAACTCTCTAAATCCATGTGGGTATCAAATTCACTTCTCCCCATATAAGGACTAAATTCTGAACATTCTTACCCACCTTGAATTACTGTCTTTAAATCAGCATATTGTTAGTTATTCAAAAAGTGCTACCTGCAACATGATTAATAAGAGTTGAGATAGTTCTAAACTCTGTAAATTAATGGAATTGAATTACTTCTATAAGGCTGAAATGCCAAACTAACCAAAATTGGACTTTAGATATATCTAAGCTCAATATTTCATTGATTTGGGACAGAACTATTCAGACCACTATAAAGATGTATCTTAATAATCCTGTCCCATATTCCAATCATCAGAAGCTCAAACAGTCATAAGTCTGTAAGATTTCTTCCTGCCTTAACCCCAAGTATCTTTTAGTAATGGCAACAGAGCTATGGTTGAACAGTTCCATGAGTTTTACTAAAGCAAGTTCAGCATTATCACTGTTCATGTTATAGACCTGCCTACCAAAAGTCTTTCTAAGCGAATGGCAGCTAAAGTTCTTAATCTTTAACCTGTACTTCTTCTTCACCTCTTTAAGAATGATATTAATTCTCTGAACTGTGAAGATAGTGCCTTTCTGACTTATAAGAATTGGCGCATTGATTCCAACTGGATTTATATGCTCGTAGCACTCTTTAATGTGCTGCTGTAATTGTGGGTTCAGTCTGATAGTCCTTGCCTTGCCTGTCTTCTTCTCAATTATTGTAAACTCGTCTGCACCTAATATCTGTTTCCATCTTAGAGACAGAATATCAGATATTCTTAATCCTGTGAAGCATCCCAAACTAATAAGGAGTGAGATTTTATAATTCTCGTCTTTAGCTAACTTCCTTATGAGGTTCATTGCATCAGACCAAACAAGATAGTCTGCCGTTGTGCTTGAATATTTGAGTGACATAATGTTCTGTTTTATAATTTAATGAATAGAAGTGAATATTAATTCTGAGTTGGATTTACTAACTCATTGATTACTAAAGGAACATTCACTAATAGCAGAAGTGAATATGATAAGGACACCCAACTTAGAAATTGAGTGCCCTTTTACCTTATTATAATTCTCCCTCATCAGCGAAGCTGTAATATCCTGCATCTGTAAGTATGAGGTGGTCTGTTACTGTAATTCTCATAAGTCTTGCAGCTTCTTTGACCTGTTTAGTAATCTCCATATCCTGCCTGCTTGGTTTCATGCTACCACTTGGGTGATTATGTGCAAGAATAAGAGCTACTGAATTGGTAAGCAATGCAGCTTGTAGAATTACTCTGACATCTACGGTCGTATCTGTTATTCCTCCCTCTGATATGAGAGTGTAACCTAAAACTTGGTTGGCTTGGTTTAGAAACAGAACTTTGAAGTATTCTTTGTAACAGATTGTACCCTCCTTATAGGTAGGAAGCAAGTATCTATAAGCATCCTCTGAACTGACTACCTTATGCAGTTTCTTGAATTTGGGTTTGTAACACAGTTCCACTTCTCCCACAGTATAATCTATATCCATAATGTACAATATTTAATAAGTTGGTAGAAATAAAGAAAGGACAACTAATTGAATAGCTGCCCTTTCCTCTCTCAATCAACAATCCACTCAGCCCAAGAACCAAGCGTATTCACTATCTCCTAATTTGGCACGTTGAATGCCTTGTACAAACTCTGTACAGTTAAGATTCCTCTCCAAGAAGTTATCAATGTAACTTGACTTTACAGAACCATTGAGCAGGTTTAAGAGCTGCCAGCCTGTAATGCTGTCCCCTGTACTTTTAAAGTTTGCATCAGAAACGAATGCTCTGCAAGCAGCATTAATCTGACTGTCTCCCAACAATAGACGAGGTAAGCGTTTCTGTTGGTTGGGTGTAAGAGCTTGATATAATCTCATCCTGCCTATTATCTGACAGAACTCGCTTGTTGAGATTGACATCTGCCCAAGTGTTCTTAACAAATGTAGGTCTTTGGATGGGTTGTAAGCATGGAACAGATTCAATGCTGCTGCATATAGTTCCTGTACACTTAGGACTTCTATCTTATCTTGTAAACCGTCAGTGGTGAGCATTAAATTTGAACACACACGATTCCTAAAACCTATGAAGATTTTAAATCTCTCCACAGATTTCTTACTGTACAGGTTAATCTCGTTATATGCTCTCACTCCACCAATGGATAACGCTAAACGATTACCGTATTCATCGTGTACAATGGATGGAATTTCAAAGCAGAAACACATTCTCTGATAGAACAAAGTTTTCTCTTCATCAGTCAGTTCAGATGCTTTCTTACCTAATGCACTTGGTATTCTACCATTGATAGGGTGTGAGATTCTAATCTCTGGCATATCAAACTGCTCTCCATGAAAGTAATCCTTAGCTGCATCCACTACTGCACCTATAAAGGATTGGTGACTAATGGTTTCTTCCATTGATGCAAAACTTGGAATGATGCAGTCTTGTTGTAGATGCTGTAAGGTTACTTCCTGTGTATTTGCTTCAATGAAATGATTTACTCTTTTGGGTGCTGTAACTTCTTCTACAATGATTGCTTCTTCTGCAAACTCACCCATGTTTAATGATTCTCTACGCTGTGCCATAGCTGGCATAATTACTAAATCTCTCATAATGAAATTGAATTAAATGGTTATTGATTGAATGGATTTAATAGGAACAAACCTAAAACACAAGTGAATTTCTTCGCTTGTATTTTAGGCTGTCCTATGTCTTTCCCTAAAGATTCTTTCAAAGGAAATGAGGAGCATTAGTAAATTAATGGTTGGTTGTGATAATAGTGCATAGTGCCTGCTCTTAGATTAATAAGAATGCTTATTCCTGTCAGCTATCAGACTGTATTTCTAAAGCATTCTTTTTATTTAAGAGCCATGAGGGGGGAGTTTAAAGGGGTGTAGTAACGTTCATAGGTTTTAGTTCAACTATCGGGTTCAACCTTCGCTTCGCTCAGTCTCACAAATTTATATCTGAGAATGCTTTCAACTTCAAATTTTTATGAATTGGGACAAAACTATTCAGACCATAATAAAGATTGATTTTAATAATTCTGTCCCAATATCGGACTATTCAAACGAGTATTTCTCTTCAAGTGGAATGTACTTTAAGGCGAGTACTGGGTATAGTCATTCTATCGGAAAGTCTAAAATATTTACCTAAATAGGTAGCCTTAGCCTGTAAGGGTTTACCGTTATCGTCCACAAGCTCATATTTATCATATATGGTCTGTAAGGTGGTTACTATCTCATTCTCCGAATATGGTCTGCCTATTATAAAAGAGTTATGGATTTCATCTATCGGTATGAAGTAAATCTCTTTCTTATGTGCGGATTTAAGTTGCCGTTTCATGGTAGCTAAGTCATAGTCGATTTCTATAATCTTATCCATGCCGAACTTCTCATAGTACTTGCACAGTTCGGGAGCTTCATGTCTTAAAGACTTCAATTCCTCCTGTTGTTCTTCGGTTAGGAATTTCAAGACCAGTCCTTCGGGTTTTAAATCCTGCAACCGTTCCAATATCTGTAACTTTCTCTCTCTTGACAATGGTTTAGCCTTTACTGCTTTAGGTTTCTCTTTGTAATGCTCATAATGGTACGACACATTAAAATGTCCAGTCTCATTGTAAGCATTGTTTAAGGACTGTAATTCTTGGTAGAGCGATTCGATTTTGGATTTCTGAATGTAGCATTCTACCAAGAACGGGTTTACCTTTCCTTTGTAATCATCATTCTAAACAAGACCTGATAAATGGGGATGCGCTCCTGTATCTCGGTCAGAAGCTGCCTTTCTCTGCCTGTAAGAGTCTCCTTTAAGTCTGCAAGCATATTATAGACCTTACTCTGTGCTTCCATATCTTCAATGATTTCTTCACGAGATTTAGGTTTTAAATCCTCTTTCCAATTTGTAATATGTGTAATGCTGCCAATTCCTGCACGAAACCTGCCTGTTATTTGGACGGAATGGGTGAAAGGGTCAATCATGGTCTGAGCCTTGCTCAAACAGTCTGTAACCATTATTATATCGGGCTTATCAGGAGTATCTAAATCTACTGCTGAATAGAACCTGCTCGTAAAGAAGCTGTACTGTTCCAATATTTCACCTGACACGAAGCTGTCAGAAGCCTTGTAACCGTCCTCATGGAGTTTGTTAATGGCGTTCTCTTGATTGGAGCAATAGATTTTACTATGATTCCTGATGTCTGCTTTCTCTATCAAGGTCTTTGCATATTCAGGTGAGTTTAGGAATATGGCTTTCTTGTTATCGTTCAGGGATATTTGCTTTAAGAACTCCAACTGTACGTTATTCGTGCCTATTAACGATAGATTCTTCTTGTAGTCGTAAGTGGGTACAATCTTGATATGACTGAACGAATGTTTGGTAAACCCTTTTAATTTGGGTGATAATGGAGTAGCTGAAATCAATGCCTTGTTGTCAAAGCTAAAGAAGTCAAAGAATGGCAGGACTATATCAGGTCTAAAATTTGCATCCTGTACAACTTTCTCGCATTCATCTATAAGCAGGAAGAAGTCTTTAAAGAGGTTTACACCTGCATATTCAGCAGCCTTTTTGACTTTGGAATAGCTTTCAGGAGTTACTATAATCTTCTTGTAACGTATGGACTTGTCGAGCAGATATTTCTTAACATCGTAATCCGTAACTCCTTCACGCACTCCCAACAAGTTTGAGTATTTGACTTGTTTGCTGTCAATTACGGGAACATTGGGTTCAATGATTATGGAGTTACGTTTGGCATATCTTTCATCCAATTCACAAGTTGTAGCTCCTTTGGCTGTTAAAGTCTTATCAATAATGGCATTGCTCGGCAGACCGTCAGGGTAGAGGTCTGACATATATTGATTGTTCCGAATTTCAACGAGTTTTAACTCCAAGTTGGTATTCTCTATCATAATCTGAATTTAAAGTTTAATCGTTTGAATTATGGGACAAAAGTAATAATAATTATCTTTATTATGGTCTGAATGATTCTGTCCCATTTTAGTGAAATTTGGTCTAAAGACAGGCATATTGCCCGATTCTTTCTTGGCAGTTACCGTTCCCACAAATATTAAGACTGGTTCTCATAATAACGCCTGTTCTTAGGGACATCAAGCACTTTTATGAAATTTGTAACGGAGTATTCTTTGGTAACAGTTTCTAATGAAAGAACTAAAGAATCGGGGGATTTCATGGTTGTTATGTAGCCTAACCGCTTCTCTGTGTCAAACCAAACACTCTGTGATGGGTGGAATATCGTATAGTATTGATAGCCTTTGGATTTGTAGCCAATGTAAACCTCCTGTCCTGTCTTGAAAGTTACCACCACTAAAGAATATATAGAATCTTCACCATATATAACCATGTGGTCAATAACCTTGTGAATCAATTCGTAGCGTTCCATATCATCAGTAATGCTGTCCACAAGAACTTTCTCGTTGGATAATGAATTAATAGCCTTAATCTTATCCTCGCAGGATAGGATGAGTTTGTTCAATCTGTCTTTCTCATATTGGTACTTCTTTGATTCTTTGTCTAAAGACGCTGCTTCCCTTAGCTTGTTGATATATAAGTCAGGCATATTGGGCATTTCACGCTTGATGTCAATCGCTGCGTTTACTATGGCATTGGCTTGCGCTGTCAAATCATTCAACTTATCCTCGATGCCTATAAGTAACTTCTTATGGGCTTCAATTTCCTGCCTTAATGGTTCTTCCTGCTCTTGGGCTTTGCCTGTAGCTAATTCCTGTGAGAACAACAGCCTTACCAGTTCCCAAACAATCTTCTCTATCCTTGTAGCCTTGATAGCCTTACTGAAACAGTCAGGTTTGTTCTTAGCTTTTTTGTGCTTGTCATGGCAGACGTATAAGTCCCTACCACCCTCATAGGTATATTTAATCTTGCAGTAAGGACAATAAATCAACCCTCTTAGCAATTGAAAGTGTTTGACACCTGTACTTTTACTTCTGAATGCTCTCCCTTTCATCTTCTCCCTTGATAGGTCAAACAATTCGGCTGAAACAATGGTAGGAGTTTTGACAATGGCGACCTCAATAGGTCTTTTATATCTCTTGCCTTTCTTTGGTTCAGTACCTTTAAGCATATATTCAGCTTCACCTTTATAGACAGGATTAGACAGCATGGTATTGATTGTTCCCATAGTCCATATTTTGGTCTTGCTCCTTGTCGGTATGTTCTCTGCGTTCAGTATGAGAGCTATCCTTGCATTGAATAATCATTAGCAGACAGTTCTATAACTCGCCTGACCGTCTTAGCTTCCTCCTCATTTATGCTTAGTTTCTTCGTTTCAGTGCTGTAATCGTAGCCGTAAGGAGCTTTGTATGTATAACTGTTTCCCTCTTTGATAATCTTGTTTCTCTTGGAGGATATGCTTCTTGATTTAAGGGTAGCCACTTCCTGCTCTGCAATCATGCGATTATGCCTATAATGAATTTGGTGTTCCTGTCTTCCTCACCGTTTTCATCCAAAGTTCTAAGATTCTCTTTTTTGGCATAGACACATATTCCTTTCTTTGTGAAGTATTCGATTTGCTGTTGGAGATAGAGAGACCTCCTGCTAAGTCTTGACAGTTCCCAAACCAAGACTATATCAATATCATCTTTGGTCAGTTCCTTTAACTTAGCAAACTCTGGTCTATCATCATTAAAACCACTTTCCTTTTCTTCAAAGACATGGGTTATCTCTATGCCCATATATTTAGCATATTCCTTTAATTCGTTGGTCTGCCTGTTGTAGTCTTGGTCTATGGTAGAAACACGTGAATAAATTGCACCTCTCATATTCTTGATTATTAAGTTGGTGCAAAGATAATAATTATAGTTGTACCTGCAAATGTGTTATCAAGACCACCCAGATATACGCGCGCGTAACCCCGAAGAAGCTGTTCGAGGACATGGACAGGTTCGTCGAGGCAACCCGCGATTTGAAACTTATCCTTTAATCCCTAAACAATCATTATCATGCGCAGTACATTCAAGCTCTTATTCTACATCAACCGTAACAAGGTGAAATCGGACGGCACGACCGCCGTCCTCTGCCGGATCAGCATCGACGGAAAGAAATCGGCAGTCACGACAGGCGTCTATTGCAAACCCGGGGACTGGGACAGCAAGAAGTGTGAAATCAAAACAGCCAGGGAGAACAACCGCCTTGCCGCCTTCCGCAGCCGGTTGGAAGAGGCGTACGGGAACCTGCTGAGGAACCAGGGAGTGGTCACGGCCGAACTGCTCAAGACCACCGTGTCAGGCGCCAATTCCGTACCGGAATACCTCCTGCAGGCCGGAGAGGTGGAACGCGAACGGCTCAGGGTCCGCTCCAAGGAGATCAACTCCACTTCCACCTACCGCCAGTCGAAGACCACCCAGCTCAACCTCAGGCAGTTCATCGAATCCCGCGGGATGAAGGACATCGCCTTTTCGGACATCACCGAGGAGTTCGCCGAATCGTTCAAGGTCTTTCTCAAGAAGGAGCTGGGACACAGGAACGGACACGTGAACCACTGCCTGTGCTGGCTCAACCGGCTCATCTACATCGCCGTGGACCGGGAAATACTAAGAGCCAATCCGATAGAGGACGTGGCATACGAGAGGAAAGAAACACCTAAACTAAGGCATATCAGCCGCAGTGAACTGAAGCGGATGATGGAAACCCCGCTGCCCGACCCGATGATGGAGCTGGCACGCAGGACGTTCATCTTCTCCTCGCTGACCGGTCTGGCCTACGCGGATACGAGGGCTCTCCATCCCCGTCACATCGGAACGACTTCGGAAGGAAGAAGGTATATCCGCATCCGCCGCGCCAAAACGGACGTGGAGGCGTTCATCCCGCTGCATCCCATAGCCGGACAGATACTGGAGCTTTACAACACCACGGATGACGACAGGCCGGTATTCCCGCTGCCGGTCCGCGACGTCCTCTGGTATGAGGTACATGGAATGGGCGTGGCATTAGGCATGAAAGAGAACCTGTCCTACACATGGCCCGGCATTCGTTCGGGACCCTGACACTGACCGCAGGTATTCCGATAGAGAGCATCGCCAGGATGATGGGCCACACGAACATCGACAGCACGCAGGTCTATGCCCAGGTCACCGACCGGAAGATATCCTCGGACATGAACCGGCTGATGGAAAGAAGAAAGCCCGCGGCCGGCAAGGAAGCCGCAGGCTAAAAGTAAAAACCATGCCGCCCGGAAATTCGGCCATAAAT
>ENA-OQIG01001062-OQIG01001062.1-human-gut-metagenome-genome-assembly--contig:-NODE-1062-length-13201-cov-5.447835_pt1 | contig 13201 bp, 15 predicted proteins | sample MGYA00242576_ERZ504741 | MGnify/ENA primary metagenome ERZ504741 (study PRJEB26092, sample SAMD00036436) | human gut metagenome | host: Homo sapiens | study: EMG produced TPA metagenomics assembly of... | reverse complement strand
GAGAGGAACCAGCTTCCCCATCGCCCACGGCTCGAATTTATCTGCACGCTCTCGTAGGGTAAACGGTGCTTCTCTGAAAGCATATACAACCGGGGAGGCAAGATAATCTTTGCATTCCGTCGCAAAGCTTCTTCAATCACTTTTCGAAGCCAATCCTGCAAATTCGAGTCTGTAAAATCAGCTGTTGGAGGACAGATAATCCGCATCTCTCCCAACTCTGAATGTGCCAAAAACCTCTCTCGTTTACCACTAACCAGTGATAATTTGAAGTATTCTGTCTCAATCCGATAGTTCAGGTCAATCAAAGGGCGCACCAACTTCTGCCTGGAATCCAGTAATCGGGGACGCAACTTCTCTATTGCCTCTTTTACCTCTCGCATCGTAACTCCCAGAGGTATACTAATGTAAATAGCATCCGCTTTCGTACGAAAAACAAGCCGTTTTGCACGCACATTATCGCGTACAACCAAACGCCCTAACTCTTTATCTTCGATAACCCTATCCAATGTTACTCTTAATTATAAATACAAATAAACGGATTATTTTGCATAAAAAAGAAAGATAGATGCAACTTTTCATAGCCGACTTACGTCTAAATCAATAGAAACCTCTAAAAACGAAATAAAATGAAAACAATTTTCAGAATGTTATCGGTATTACTGCTAACTACAGGTTTATTGAGTAGCTGTATACAAATAGGTGAAGGTATCCAACCCAGCAAGAAGCTCATCACAAGAGACTATAAAGTGAAGGAGTTCAATAAGATTGATGCGGGGACTGTGGGCAACATCTATTATACACAATCCACAGACGGAAAAACGGATCTGCAAATCTACGGACCGGATAACATCGTAGCACTGATACAAGTAGCCGTAAAGGACAATACACTATTTTTGAGTATCGATAAATCGAAAAAGGTACGCAACTTCAAAAAGATGAAAATAACCATTACATCTCCCACCTTAAATGGTATCTCCTTTAAAGGAGTGGGCGATGTACATATCGAAAATGGATTAACTACGGATAATCTTGATATAGAGAGTAAAGGGGTAGGTAATGTGGACATTCAATCGCTGACTTGCCAAAAATTGAACGTTCAGTCGATGGGTGTAGGTGATGTAAAGCTTGAAGGCACAGCTCAGATAGCTGCTCTTCATTCCAAAGGAGTGGGCAACATAGAAGCGGGAAATCTACGAGCCAACGCAGTGGAAGCCAGTTCACAAGGCGTAGGAGATATAACCTGTAATGCAACAGAGTCCATTGATGCAGCCGTACGAGGAGTGGGAAGTATTAAATATAAAGGTAGCCCTACTATAAAATCACTCAGTAAAAAAGGAGTGGGAACTATCAAGAATATCTAATATAACAAATCAGAAGAGCATGAAAAAATATATACTATCGAGTCTTACAATTACTTTTTTGTTACTCAGCATCACAGCCTGTTCGCAAGGAAAGCAAATCAGTGGAAGCTCCAACTACATCACTAAAAATATAAAAGTCGGTTCATTCGACCAAATAAAATCGATGAGTAGTTCAGATATTGTTTATACACAAAAACAGGGCGCCCCCACCGTTCAGATTTATGGCCCCGACAATATAGTTGAATTGATGGAAACCTCTGTCAGCGGTCGAACATTAACGATTAAATTCAAAAAGAATACCTCCATCCGTAATAGTGGGAAACTCGAGATCAGAGTATCTTCTCCATCATTAAAACACTTATCTATATATGGATCGGGAAATACCACTTTTACAAATGGAATAAAAAGCCATGATGAACTGCAAATGTCTATCTATGGCTCGGGAAACATCAGCGGAAACAGTTTCTCATGCACAAAACTGGCAGCACGTATTTACGGTTCAGGAAATGTCAACCTGAAAAGAATCAGTACATCCGACACCCAAGTAAACATTTCCGGCTCGGGAAATGTACTGCTAGACGGCAAATCGACCGAGGCCGAATATCACATAGCCGGTTCGGGAGACATTAATGCTACCGAATTAAAAGTAGAGAATGTCAATGCACGTATTAGCGGTTCGGGCAGTATAAGATGTTACGCCACAGAAAATCTGACAGGAGGAGTCAGTGGCAGTGGAAACGTAGCTATAAAGGCAACCCGCAAATAAACTTTTCTAAAAGAGGACTACAGAAACTCTAAATATAAAAACTCTCTCTTAGTTTAACTTCGCTCTATGAAGACAACGTAGTATAAACATAAAAGGGCTACTGCATCACGCGGTAGCCCATTTATTTAGTTAGTTTTTTATTGAAATTGAGAGAATTGAAACTTCACAGCCTCAAGTCAAAAAGTTGTTTTAATTAAGCACACTAACTATATTATATGTTTAAAGCAAATGAAAATGTCTTTTTATTTGTGCAATAAACTCAGGACTCATATTCCCCGTAAAGTTTACCACAGCAAAGTGATTCTTTTCGTGCATCAACATCACCAGTTCAACAATCGTACTTTTTTTCTTACGAACCATAATCTGACAATTCTCAGATTTGTCCTTAAAAGAAAGAAACGATTCAAACCGACCGGAATTCTTCTCTACCACCTTCAAAGCTGCATTGAAATACTTTTTTCCTTCCACATCAGAAGTAAGCACCTGCATGCTTTTGAGATTAGAGATCATATCCAGCACCTCCTTATCTTTTTCAGCATCGCTTTTCATAATCTCCTCCATCATTTTCGGACTGATCGTAACACAAGTCAGATTGGAATCTGCCTGATGTTCAGCCATGAAACGTGAAGCAAAGTCCTGGGCCGAAACAGTCACAGACAGCAATGCCATCCAGCACATTAAAAGAACGCTCTTCATTATTCTATTCCTTCATCACACGAACCGGTTCGACCTTTACACTGTCTCTTACGACTGATCCTGCGATTTATTTATACCTTCAGACAACATCATCAACGCAGAAGAAACTTGTTTGTAAGCCACTTCGGGATCGTCGTATGTGTCCTTGTAAGCATCATAATTATAATCCAAAGCTTCATCGGCAAAGAATGTATGTTGTGCTACATTGCCCAATGATAAAATCAATGCAACCACGGCAGCAGCCTTAAATAAAGGCATAAATCTTCCGACCACTGTCAGATGTTTTGCTTTTACCACAGGTGCCTCTACCTGAGCCAGAATACGTGCATCAAAGTCTTTTCCCAGCCCTGCCTCCTGTTGAACAGTCTGATAAACAAACAGTTCTTTGTAACGGAGCAAATGAGCAGGCACCTCTTCCTCCGAAAAGAAAGAGCGCAATTCCGATTCTTCTTCCAGAGAAGTCTCACATTGCCAGTATCGCTCTAAAAGCTGTTCTATATACTTATAATCCATATTCATCAATCTCTAAATACCTTTGTTTTACCTTTTGTCTTGCTCTGAAAAGATTCACTTTTACCTGTTCCTCTGTCAGACTCAAGATTTTTGCTATTTCTTTATAGCTCTCTCCTTCTATATCCCTCAACTGCATAATGAGCCGTTGCTTCTCAGGAAGTTCGTTAATCAGACGATGGATAATCGACATCCGTTCATTATTGACCAATTGATCATAAGGCCCGGATATTTCGGATTCTTCTTCCATTTCAGGTGTGAGTTCTACATTCTGAGCTTCTTTTTTTTGGCTTCTGTCTATAGCCAGATTTTTTGCTACAGTCAGGCAATATGCTCTATAGATCCGAATTGTGTCCACTCTTCACGTTTATTCCACACTCTAATCATCGTATCCTGAACAACATCCTCTGCTTCGGCCCTGTCGAAAGTGATTCGGAGTGCCAAACGAAAGAGTTTATCCTTCAATGGCAATATGTCGTCTCGGAAGCTGATTTCTTGCATCTCTATTAAGTTGACGGATGAGCTGGTGAAAAGTTACAGAAGTACTCCTATTTTTTTTGAATTATTTTTTTATCCGAGTTCCCCCATCTGTATGAATAGCTGATGCTAAGGTAATTACAACCTCAGACACACCTGCATTAATTGCCTCAAAAGAATTTTCAAGCTTCGGTATCATTCCTCCCTGAATAACCCCCTCGGCAATGTAGCGTTGAAACTCGGCATGATTAATTTGGGGGATGACACTCTCATCGTCATTTTCATCACGAAGCACGCCTTTCTTTTCGAAACAATAAACCAAAGTCACATCAAAAATAGCAGAAAGGCTTTTGCTGTTTCTCCGGCAATGGTATCTGCATTCGTATTGAGCATATTCCCTTGTCCGTCATGCGTCAACGGCGCCATCACAGGAACAACACCTTTATGAATCAGATCGGAAAGTAGCGTAGAATCCACACGCTCTACGTCCCCTACAAAACCATAATCAACCTCTTTCACAGGACGCTTCATTGAACGGATTACATTCATATCCGCCCCGGTCAATCCCAAAGCATTGACACCGCGAGCTTGTAATCCGGCTACGATATTTTTGTTCACCAGCCCGCCATAAACCATAGTCACCACCTTCAATGTCTCAGCATCAGTGATACGGCGTCCATTAACCATTTTGCTGTCTATACCCAGTTGCGCGGCTATTTTCGTTGCCGAACGTCCGCCTCCATGCACCAGCACTTTATGCCCTTCAATGGCTGCAAAATCATTCAACAACTGATTTAATGTAGCTTCTTCTTCTACAATCTTACCTCCGACTTTAATGACTGTCAGTTTTTCCTTCATCTTTTCTTTCATTACAAATTATGAGTTATGAACCACGGATTACAAGCCACGAGCTACAAGAAACGAGACTGATATCATGCAGTATTCGTAACTTGTAGCTCGTCGTTTGTTGTTCGTTGTTTATTGTAATCCTTTCTATTTATTCAAGATAAGTGTATCCATACAATCCCGAACGATAGTTGGAAAGGAATTCTTTACCTTCTTCTACCGAAATTTTTCCTTCTTTAACGGACTTTGTCACCCATGTTTCCAGGGTTCGAACCAGTTTCTTCGGGCTATATTGTACATAGTCAAGCACTTCGGCAACCGTCTCACCATCAATAATCTGTTCAATGTTATATCCCTTCTCATTGACAGAAACGTGTACTGCATTTGTATCTCCAAACAAGTTATGCATATCACCCAGAATTTCCTGATAAGCTCCTACCAAGAATACCGCAACATAATAAGGCTCTTTCTGCTTCAAGCTATGAACCGGCATATAGTGTGCCACATTCCTGGTAGAGATAAAATTGGCTATTTTCCCATCGGAATCACAGGTTATATCTTGCAAAGTGGCCGAACGATCCGGCTTCTCATCCAGACGCTGAATGGGCATAATCGGAAAAATCTGGTCGATTGCCCAAGAATCCGGCAGTGATTGGAAAAGTGAAAAATTACAGAAATATTTATCGGCCAACAACTTGGACAACCCACGGAATTCATCGGGGGCATGTTTCAACCCACCGGCTATTTGATTGATTTCGCGAGTAATTGACCAATAAAGACGTTCGATCTGAGCACGCGTTTTCAGGTCCACAATTCCATGACTGAACAAGTCAAGTGCTTCTTCACGTATCTGCTGGGCATCATGCCACGCCTCGAGCATCTTATTCTGGTTCAGCGTATCCCAGATACCATAAAGTTCTTGTACCAGTTCGTGTGCATCCGGAGCAATCTCTTCTTCATCATCCCATTGAGGTAAAGTAGCCGTTTCGAGCACCTCGAAAATCAACACAGAATGATGTGCTGTCAAAGCCCGGCCACTCTCCGTGATAATATTAGGATGGGGAATACCGTTTTTATCACTGGCATCTACTAACGTAGAAATAGAGTCGTTGACATACTCCTGAATAGAGTAGTTCACGCTACTCTCGCTGCTTGACGAACGGGTTCCGTCATAATCGACTCCAAGCCCTCCGCCAATATCAACAAATTCAACATTGAATCCCATTGCATGAAGCTGCACATAAAATTGAGAGGCTTCCCGCAATGCTGTTTTGATGCGACGTATCTTTGTCACTTGGCTTCCGATATGGAAATGGATCAGTTTCAGGCAGTCCTTCATTCCCTTACTCTCGAGGAAATCGAGTGCTTCGAGCAGTTCGCTGGAAGTCAAACCAAACTTGCTGGCATCCCCTCCGGACTCCTCCCACTTGCCGCTTCCCGAAGAAGCCAGTTTGATACGAATACCGATATTAGGCTGCACATTCAACTGTTTTGCCATGCGGGCAATCAGTTTCAGTTCATTCATTTTCTCAACGACCAAGAAAATGCGCTTACCCATTTTTTGTGCCAGCAAAGCAAGCTCGATATAGCTTTCGTCTTTATATCCATTACAGATAATAAGAGAGTCAGAATCGGTATTGATGGCAATTACAGCATGCAATTCCGGTTTGGAACCGGCTTCAAGTCCCAGATTAAATTTCTTGCCGTGGCTGATTATTTCTTCAACAACCGGGCGCATCTGGTTCACTTTAATCGGATAGATGATAAAATTCTGGGCTTTATATCCATATTCTTCAGATGCCTGTTTAAAACAATAGGCAGTCTTTTCAATACGGTTATCCAAAATATCCGGAAAACGTACGAGCATCGGAGCCGCTACATCACGCAACTGCAACTCGTCGACCAATTCTTTCAAATCGACGCTACGCCATCTTTCCGCGGTGTAACAACAACATGACCCTTGTCATTAATACCAAAGTATGAAGTCCCCCAACCTGTGATGTTGTAAAGTTCTTCAGAATCTTCAATACGCCACTTTCTCATTTTTCTGTTATTCAGTTGTTTTTAATAAATAATTGGACGGCAAAAATACGTATTAATCTACAGGTTGCCAATTAAATTGACATTAAATAATCGTTCCTGATATCCGTTATTTCCGTTACGTGTGTCATACAAGCCTGCCAATTGGGTAGCTTGTTTATAAAAATAATCACGCAATGCAGCAACTGAGTATATTCCGTCTGCCCGGTAAAGCGGAAATTCTTCCGGCAGGGACAAACTGACTTCTGCACGGGATTCATAACTCAAAGCCTCTACCATATCACACGAAAAACGATATTTTTTCTGCATATTAGTATTCAGGCTCCAGGGAATACAACGCTCTGCATACTCCCAGCCCCGATCCGGATGGGTCATAAAATAATAGGCAATAAACAACCCGAGATATAGCAACAAATATTCATCTTTTTCTCTCCCAACCAAGCTTCTTCAGCCGTGCACACATATCGGCAGCAATTTCCGGCTTCCCGGCTTTAAAGGCATAATAAGCCAACTTCATATAGGCTCTCAGGTTAGCTTCATAACAAGAGATCTGTCTGGTAATTAAAGGTTGGGCACGATTATAAGCTTCCTCAAACTGCCCGGTTTCAAGATAATAATCCAACATAAAATTCAGTTCGCATGCCTCACAAGTCAGATCATCCATTTTTTCCGCCAACATTTTATCAATGCATTCTTTAGCTTTCGCGTATTCCCTCATTTTGGTATACTCCACAGACAGACGATGATAGTACGTACGCAACGAGTAACCATTTCGCAAGATACGGGTTTTATAATCTTCTCCCACTGCCTCTACCTGTTCCATCGGTATGCTGGGAAGATCGAATGTACAAGACCATATCCATTTATATTTCCATAAAATATCATCTTCATTTATCTGGTCCTTATGATTTTCATAACTGTCTAGGATTTTAGAAAATACAGCAATTTCTTCAGCATCAGCCGAAAGGAGATTTAGCTCGTAAATAAGATCCAATCTCATCTCCACAGCCCATTGTACATCTTCATTCTCGTCTGCAATGCGAATAGCTTCTCTCAGCAAATTGGCCTTTTCGCGGGGATGCAGGTTGTCGTTTTGTGCCTGCAACAGTAATTTTTGTATTTCAAGTGTATATTTCATGCTTTCGTTTAATTGAGAAAGTTTATAAAATCATTCATTTTGGCAGTCATCAATTCAGAAAGAGAGTGATTGAAAAGTTCCATCTCCTCACTGTTCACAGGATATTTTCCTTGCAAAAGCGATTGTACATACAGAATGTGCACAACATGCTGAAACAGCTTGTTGTCTCCCTGGATTCTCAGCAATGTCTGCACCATCTCATTGTCGGCATTGAAAGTCAATGTGGGTGGCAAACGTTTTTTGGCATTTACCGAGCCCAATACCGCCGCCAACGGATTATTGGCGACTTACTGTTCTCTTCTTTTTCTTCGGCTACGAATATAACCGGAGTATCCACCGGAGTGAAATGCTTCAACCGGCAAATACACCCAAAACGTTTCAAAAGTTCACTGGCTTTCGTTTCAAAAGACCGGTGCTCTTTATTACCCTCTACTTCGGCAAACTCTTCCAACAGACGGGCAGGTGAAATCTCCTCTAAAGACAGTTCTTGATTAAGCCGGATATATTTTTTCAGCAACGTTTCATCGAATGTATAAGCAGCATTAACTACCAGCCTGCCTTGTGCACCGGCTATTCTGCGCACTTGCCTGAAATCTTCCAGATTGCGTGTATAATAAATAGTATTATTTGACGAACGGATACTACCGAAACTTCTTATTCCCTTATTCGTCTCAAACGGAAGATAATCCATAAACAGACGAAGTAACTCATTATCTTCCGAAGCAATGGCTTTAATGTGAAAGTGATGAACATCCAGTATTTTATTAAAAACGGACCGATTGTTCTGCACCAAAGCCCGGAGATATTCCTTGATAGCGACCCCAATCTCTTTCCGGGCATCTTTCAATGAATCGTTGCTGACAAATGATTCGCGGGAGGCTGTGGAAAGCAGTCCGTCGGCATTCACCAGGCAACGAATAAAAAATGCCCAAGAAGGCAACAGATTGCAATCGTCCTCACTAAGCAACATCCGCTTCAGATATACTTTATGCGAATTACGCACAGAGAATTGCGTACGGAAAGGCAATACATAGAGTACACCTTCTATCCGTCCATGCTCTGTCCGTATAGGAAATGCATCCAGGCAGACGATTGGAAGACCTTTATCCCATAATCCAATAACTCTTTCCGGGTAGCTTTCGGATCAACCAGACGGGCGATGGGGTATTAACCAACTCTTCTTCTTCTCCACGATGTAAATAGACAGGATATGGCAAGACTTCTCCATAATTTACCAATATCTTTTTAAACACTTCGTATTCGACAGATGAGCCCATTCATTTTTAGGCTCAACACAACCCTTGAACCGATCTCCCACTCTTCATCGGGGAAAGTAGTCTGATAAGTACCGTCCACCTTTCCGCACCAGCAAACAGGATTTCCCCCCATTGCCGACCGGCTCTCTACCCTGATTTCATTGGTCACCACAAAACAAGACAACAAGCCGATACCAAACCGACCGATAAAATCGTCGGCATCGGGAGTGTCTCTCTTTGAACTTTCACCTATCACTGTGAGGAAACGGTATACCTCCTCTTCCTTCAGTCCGATTCCATTGTCCTGAAAGACCATCGAGCCATCCCCATTCAGGAAGACATCAATACGTCCGGAGTAATTTTCATCGATGTTGTGCAATGCAGTGATGGCATCCACACTATTTTGCAATAACTCCCGGACAAAAGTATTCGGATTACTATAAATATGCTCTGACAACAGGGCAATCATACCTTTAAGATTGACCTGAAACAGATTATTACCTTCTTTTTCCATTCTGTTTTTATCGTTGTCTTCTTCCAGTAATTTTCAAGGCTTTCGCGTTTCCGTTTTCGGCTGCTTTCTCAAACCACTCCATAGCGATCTCATCATTCTCCTCTACTCCATTACCCATCAAATAGGCATTGCCCAATTCGAACTGCGCCTTGTCACTATTATGCTCAGCAGCTTTCATCAACCATTGAAGCCCTGCTTCCGCATCGGGCACACAGCCTTCGCCATACATCAGCATCTTACCTAAATAATAATACGAAGCCACATTGTCATTTCCGGCGGCATCATTAAACCATCGGTAAGCTTCTGTATAATTCTGTTTTACACCTACTCCGTTGTAATAACACAATCCGGTGCGATACATACTCATAACATTGCCACTGCCCGCAGCCAAAGTATAATATTTGAATGCCTCTGTTTCATTGTCTTCCACACCGATACCCATCTCGTAGCAGATTCCCAGCCCTTCATTATAACATTCTGCTTCAGCCGCTTTCTTGAAGTAGCTGAAAGCTTTCTCCGACTCATTCAGTTTGTCATAATCGTAAAGGTAATATTCACCCATACGCAACATAGCCAAAGGTATATCATTTGCAACAGCCTTCTCGTACCATTCCACAGCTTGTTTGTTATCTTCGGGACAGGCACCGTAACCAAAGAAAAAGTAGTCTCCCATTTTAAATTGGGCATAACCATAATTTTGTTCGGCAGCCTTTGTCATATATTCAACAGCTTGATGAGGATTCTCTTCTATCCCACTACCGTATTCATAAGCCAACCCCATTTCTGTAAGACAACGGGGTTCGTTATTCTCTGCACCCTTAGTAAACCATTCAAGAGCCTTATCCGGATTCTCTTCCGTACCAATTCCATTCTTATAGCAACGCCCAAGAGCGAAGATCGCATCTCCGTCTCCCCGTTCGGCTGCCTTTGCATACCATGCAAACGCTTCTTCGGGCCGTGGCTCACCGATGACTCCCCTATCCAAATAAAGTCCTACACGATACATCGCATAAGGATACTCCTGTCCGGCAGCTTTTTGGAGCAAGTCGAAAGCTTTCTCATAACTTTGTTCCACCACCTCACCATTTTCGTATAAGAATGCCAATTCTACCATTGCAAAACATGAACCCAGCTCTGCCGCTTTTTCATAATAGGCCTTTGACTTCCCGGCATCCGTAACTCCGGAATAACCATTAGCCAAATAAAGAGCCGCCCGTGCATACCCGTCAGCACTGTCCATAGACACAGCTTTTTCATAATACTCCATAGCCTTCTGATAATCCGGTTCTTCAGAAAGCAATCCACGCTCATACATCCAGCCGATACGATAGGCTGCACTACCGGACCCCAGCTCGATAGCTCTCTCCAACAACTGACAGGCATACGAGATATTCTCTTCCACCAATTCACCGTTGAAATAAACATTGGCAAGCGTCTCGATAGCTTCTACATAATTGTCGTCGACACAGCGCTGCAGGCACATCAACCCACGTTCCACATTCTTATACTCATCATTATAAAGATAGATCAATGCTAATTCATAGGCACAATATGATTCACAATAAAGCATCCCTTTCTCCAGCCATTCAATGGCTTTAGGCATATCGAGCCACTCTTCTTCCTGATAGTTATATCCAAGGAAATTAGCTGCAGACCATACACCTGCATGCCAGGCTTTCTCCCACAACTCAAACGCCAGCTCTTTTTGCTTCCCTAGTTCCGGATAGCGGAAATAGAGAGTTGCCAGATTTTTTAAAGAATATAGATTAGGAACAAGTTCCAGCGACTTCTCATAGCATGCCGCTTCTTCAGCCACACTTCCTTCTTCTATATCAAGTGCGTCGCCCATCGCGGCATATACATGGGCACGCAGGCGATGGCCTTCGGGAAGTTCGTCAAGCAACTCTTTTCGCATAAGCAGGGCTTTCTCTTTACTGCCGGTGTGCTGCTCGGCATAAGCCCGGTAATATTTTCCCCATAGCAAAGCTTCGGGTGAGGATAAAGCCGCAAATCGACGCTCTCCTTCTGCCCTATCCTGTTCGCAGTAGAAACCCATATAACGCCAATAAGCAACGGTTGCCTCTGCTTCCGGGCTTCCCATTTCCGCCGCTTTTTCATAGCAAGGGAATAACAGGCTGAGATCACGTTTCCCATAACGGGCTTCCGAATATTGTGCACCTTTCTGTGACCACCCGGCACCGTTGAATACAGCCACACGATCGCATACACTGATCACTTTCTCCCACCAGTAGGCATACTCTTCCTCATTAAGATCCACTTCTACGTTACAATCGTATGCACTGAATATTAATTCAAAAAATCCGGCTGTCAGTGCTTCGTCCTCATGGGTGTCCAAGGCATATTCGCACACAGCAAGTGCTTCCCACCAATTTTCGGCGTTCAACAAAGTGACAGGTGTAAATTGAGGGAACCATGCGGCAGCCGGTTTTCCGGATGATTGGATACGATGGGTCAGGGCTTCGAATTTCTCTTTTAAAGTTTCCATAATTGTCTGATCGTTTTATTTATGTTGTAACACACTGACAGGCATAAAACCTCACAGCGACTGCAAGATAGTAATATTGGCCGACTGAACAAAGGATAGAGAAGAAAAAAGGGATAGCTGAAGCAGAAAATAAGGTTTCTTAAAATTTAGCTTGCTATATGTAAGTTCAAAAGTTTACGCAGTTGTTGCACGGATGTTTCAATCTGACTACGGTCTTCCAATTTGTCTGCACAGTAGATATAATTAGCCTGACGATAAAAAGGCGCGCGTTTTTCGAGTGCCTGTACGATAAAATCAAGTAGTTCGTCATCTTTCTTCCCCTGCAATATAGGGCGCTGTTGTTTGGCAACCCGCAACCGGCTAAACAATACCTTGGGGTCTACATCCAGAAAGACGGTAGTCCCCACCCGATTCATATACTCCATGTTATCGAAAAAGCAAGGCGCCCCTCCTCCTGTAGAGATCACCACATCCTCAAACTCACCTACTTCATGTAGCATGTTCTTTTCAAGTTCCCTAAAACTAGCTTCTCCCCGTTCAGAAAACAACTCTCCGACCGTTTTGTGAAAACGCTCTTCAATATACCAGTCCAAATCGATAAATGGGATGTGCAGTTCTCGTGCGAGAGCCTTTCCTAACGTGGTTTTTCCGGCTCCCATATAGCCGGTCAGAAATATACGGATCATAAGCAAACGGCATTTTCGCACAAAGATAGATATTTATTGAGAGAACACCGAATGACCCACATGGTAACTTTTCGGGTTCTTCTTCAAATTTGGTGGTAAATTCTTTATTTCTTTTTTTTCAAGTCGATTATTGTCCTTTTTGCTTGCTTTAATAAGAAAAAACAGACATCGGCTGAATAAGATAGCTCAAGCTTCGGAAGTGAATTTACATCGTCTGAACCGGTATCTTCATCTTTATACCTTTCTTCAATTAACATTGTTAACGTCTTTTGCAGGTTCGTGAATTCAACAAGCAAGTGCAAATTTACAACAAGTAAGAGGAAAACATCTCAAATGGTGTTGAGAAATCCAATTTTTTTCTTGGTCTGTTATTGATTTTATTCATAATAGCGTCAATATCGGTGT
>ENA-OQIG01001061-OQIG01001061.1-human-gut-metagenome-genome-assembly--contig:-NODE-1061-length-13203-cov-2.333359_pt1 | contig 13203 bp, 18 predicted proteins | sample MGYA00242576_ERZ504741 | MGnify/ENA primary metagenome ERZ504741 (study PRJEB26092, sample SAMD00036436) | human gut metagenome | host: Homo sapiens | study: EMG produced TPA metagenomics assembly of... | reverse complement strand
AGAAAATGGTTTTGAATACAGGAGCACCTTCCGGTTACTCCTGCGGTTTCCTTCTATCTTTTTTCAGAGGCTTACGCATGATCAGGTCCAGGATCTCTTTGGCGAACGTAATGATCACGCCTCCGGCCAGTGTCAGAAATCCATTTGCCCTCTGGCTTGGATCATGGCTTTTTAAGGACAGTCCTACCTGCACCACTCCAAATCCAAGCAGGATCAAGCCGATGGCACGGATCAGTGAGAAGATGAATGTAGACAGGTTATTGATCACCGACAGCGGATCTCCGGCTGCAAACACCGTGGTTGCCCCTACGGTTGCAATAAGAACCAGTGTCATATAAAGCCCCATCCATTTCTTCTGCTTTCTCCCCATCGGCATCGGGGGTGTCATTTTTTCCGTTGCATTCTTTTTCGTTCTATTTTTTTCTCCTGCGAGAAGTTTCTTCAATACACATCACTCCAATCCATAAGAAAAACTGCTATTCACCAAGGATGTCCTCGGTAGAGAGCAGTTCATAATCGTCTAATCTGTTAATGTCAATGTTTAAATCGTCGTGAGCCAGTGGTGTTTTCGCATAATCATAAGGCGATGCACCACCGTCCTCTGTGTATCTGAAATTCACATGCTTTTTTAAATCATATTTATCGTCCATGATCGGACGCTCCCCACGAATAAACAAAATCGCTTTGCGGTTATCTAAAAGCCGTATTTCATCCGGTGTTAAAAGTTCCCTTCCAGTCTGCTGATAATTCACCGAATAGCTGCCGCTACGCCCTTTTGTCTGTCCGTAGGTATTGGTATCCAATGTCTCTTTTCCCAATAATTCCGAGACATACTTATGTCCTTCTTTTTCATTTCCACCCAAATATAAAAATTCATCGCAGTTGCCGATCAGACTCTCATAGGAGTCTTTGAACAACGCTTTCATCTGTGCGATGTTCTGGATGATGATACTGCAGGAAATCCCTCTGGAACGCATGGTTGCCAGAATCTTGTCAAAATCATCCGGCAAGGCTACGTTTGGCCATTCATCCATAATGCAGTGCACCGGAATCGGAAGCCTTCCTCCGTACTTCCGGTCTGCCACATAATACAGTGTCTGAAACAGATTACTGTAGATCATGCCGACCAGATAATTCATACTGGTATCCGCATCCGGGATACAGCAGAACAATGCGACCTTCTTCTCTCCGATGCTGTACAGATCCAGTTCGTCTGTACAGGTCAGATTGGCGATCTGTTTCAGATTGAACGCTGCCAGACGGACACCAACAGAAATCAAAATCGACTTCGCAGTCTTGCCAGAGACGAAAAGTCAAGGACTTTTTCATCAAATTCAAAAAGAAGTCACATTTTGCGGACTTCCTCACGGAGCAGACGCTTGATTTTGTCCTCCATCGTCTCTTTTGCGGTCTGGCTGAAATGGACACGGACGATATAGGTGGTCTTGCCGATCTGCTTTCTGACAGTCGGGCAAGTGGCGGTGTTGGTTGCGGTATTGTTCATTCAAAATCCTCCTGTAAATGAAAAAGTGCCCGGTAACTATTCATCATCGGGCGGTGTCGGTATGAGGGAACAAGGCAAGGCGGCAACATTAAGGTATCTATAAAAACCTTGCCGTCTTTGCCACGCTTGCCGTGTTCCTGTTGTCAGTCTCGGAGATAGCAGACCCATGCTGTGCTGTCTTTCTCGGTCACAAGCCTGTCTCCGATACGGCTCTTTGCCGTTCTCATGGTGCGTGAGGAAATCCCACGCTCATTGACTGCCTTTTCCAACTCTGCACTCGGCATACGCTTTCCGTCCGCAAGCAGTTCCAGAATGAGCATTTGCGCCTGTGCGGTCTTGCTCTCGGTCTTTGCGGTGTCTGTCCCGGCAAGAAGCTCGTCAGCGGTAATGTCATAAGCCCTATCCACTCAAAGCCTTTCTCGTCTCCCAGAGAAAATGCAAGGGACTGTCCGGGCGGCGCAAGGGAGCTTTTCTCATGGATAAGCACCCTCGTTGTGGGGCTGTCCTTCAGCTTGCCGATAAAAAGCAGACTGCGGACTGCCGCCGTAATGTCGATAGACCCCAATCCCCGGTAGGTGCTTTGCGTTCCTGCGGCTTTGTTCAGGTGTCCAATCAGCACGATAGCGCACCCGGTAGCCTGTGCAATGTCTCCCAGACTGCGGAATATCGGGCGCACCTCGTTTGCTCTGTTCATGTCCACATCTGCGCCCAGAAACGCCTGTACCGGGTCAATGATAACAAGCCTTGCGTTGTTCTCCCGGATTGCCCTTGCTATGCGCTCATCGGCAAGGGTCAGCGGCGTGTCTCTATCGTCAATGACAAGCACTCGTTCAAGGTCTGCGTCAGCTTCCATCAGCCGGGGCTTAACGGTATCGCCCAAACCGTCCTCGGCGGTCTGATAGATGATATTAAAAGGCTCAATTGTTTCCATACCGGGCAAGGGCTTTCGGTTGGTGCAAGCCGCCGCAAGACGCATGGCAAAGTAGGTCTTTCCCTCGCCGGGGTTGCCCTGTATGATCGTCAGCTTTCCAAAGGGGATATACGGAAACCATAGCCAATCCACGCTCGTCAGCTCCACATCTGCCATACGGAGCATGGGGACAGGCTGGGCGGTGGGCAGCTCTCGTAGCGTGATTGTTTCCGCTATAATTTGCGGCTGGGAATGTCCCCTTGCTGACGGAGAACATCGTTCCAGTCTTTCCTTGCCGGGACAAGGCGAATGACGGCGATCTCGCTGGGAATGGACTGTGCCAGTCGGGTACAGGCTTCGCTTCCTGCGGTGTCGCTGTCAAGGCAGAGGAACACTTTTTGGGTGTCCTTGCGTTCAGAAAGAAAACGGTCAAGAGCTTTGCCCGAAACGCCGCCCAGGGCAAGATAATTTCTTTTCTGCCAGTCCTGCGGATAAAGGCAGATGAATGATAACAGGTCAATCGGTGCTTCAAAGACAAAGAGCTGGTTGCCGTTTCCCTCATAGCGGAACGGATAGGACTTGTCAGACCCGGCAATGTCCTGTCTGAATGGGTCTGCCGTTCCTCGCACATGGGCGTATCTCGGCGTACCGCTTCGGTCTCTGCCGACAAACACAACATTGTGCCGCTTTGCTTCCTCGTAAATATCCCCGGAAAGAAGAAAAGCCTCAACAAGCGTTTTGTTGAGACCTCGGCTTTCGCAAAGAAATTGAATTGCTCTGTCGGCTGTTCTGTTGTGCAAGGGCAAGTGAAACGCTGTGGGCGGTGTTGTGCTGGCTTCGGTCTGCCCCTCGCCGCTTTCGCCGGTCAGGAGCTGGACAGCTTCGGGAAAGGACTTGCCGTAAAACTCCATGACGAAATCAATGGGATAGCCGCCCTTGCTCTGGCTGTGGCGAAACCACTTGTTTCCCCGGACGGTCAGGCTGTCATGTTCTTTCCAGCGGTATTCCCGTCCGCTTTTGATAAGCGTCTCTCCCTGTGTGCGGAGAAAATCTTCCAGACTGACGGCGTTTGCCCGGTCAATCTGCGCTTGGGTGTACTGCATGGGCGTCCTCCTTACTTCTTGAAAACAGCGCATCGTCTGCAAATGCCATGCTCACGCTCGTCCAGCGTGTAGGGGCAGTTCGCACATTCCTCGCCGTACTGTCTCATGATAACAGGCAGATAGCCCAGCTCCTGCAACATATCATTCTGGCGGTCGGTGAGGGTGGCTTCAAAGGCAAGGCATTTCCGGGTGTGTTCGTCCAGCTCGATCAGGTCGGAAAGCGGTCTGCCATCGGTCAAAGCTTCTCCGCTCAAAAGGCGTTTTGCCGTTCTGCGGATGGGGTTGTACTCGTTCTTCCAGTCGTATTTTTTCATCGTGTCATATCCTCCTTTTTGTGTCGTGTTTGGGGTCGATTTTGGAGCATTTGTTCCTCTGTACGCTCGTTAAATCGGGCGGCAGTATCTACACACGACTTGACCTTCCAAAGACGGTGTAAATCGTCTCTGACGGTCTTAAACTCGCCGTAGGTGGTGTTGTGCGCCAGTTCCAGCTCGTCATACTCTTCGGTCAGCTTTTTCATATCCACCTTGCCGTCCGGGAACTCTCCGGTCAGCTTGCGTCTGGCGGCGTAGAACTGTTTCAGTTCCGCTTCATGCTCTGCCTTGTACTTGGCTCTGGGCTTCTCAAACTTGATTTTCTGCAAGCCGTCATAGACAGGCTTCAAGCTCTGGAAAGCAGCGGAGCTGTCATAGAGCTGCTTAATTGCTTTCATTCGGGCGGTCTGTTCGTCCAGCGTTTTCTTCAAGCTCTCTGTGGCAGCACTGTGTTCGCTGACACGGCTTTCCAAATCTTCAAGGGAGTAAATGCCGTTTGCCCGGAGATAATTGAAAGTCTCGTTCATCTCCTTTAGATTGCTGACCTTGCCTTTCTGCGAATACGCCCCGGCTCTGCGCTGGGTGTAATAGGCGTTCAGCAGAGAAACAAGGTCGGGGGGCCTGCGGCTTGGCAAGCTCTGCTTTTGCTTCGGCAATCCAATCGAACAGGAGAGCGATTTTCTTCTTGATGTCCCGGATAACGGCATTGGTTGCCTTGATCCAGCGGTTGAACTCGCCCTTTTCGGTGCGTATGCCTTTCTTCTCCATTGCCCGGACGGTTGCGCCTCGTGGACGGTGGGAAGAAGCTCCACGCCCTGACGCTCATAGCTTCGGTGGTCGATACGAACGTCAAGCTCCTTTTCCGCAAACTTGGCGTTGCATAGCTCCGCCCATGTCTGCCGCCAGTATTCCAGCGTTTCGGGACTGCCCAGTCGGTAGTGGGAACGGCGTTGAAAACAAACTCGCCGTTCTGGTCTCGGATACGGTTGCCGTCCTCGTCCAGCTCATACACCCGGCGTTGCTTTAGTCCCCATTTGCCGTTCTGCTCGATGGGGCGGATAGGGCAAAGCACATGAAAATGCGGGTTTGGTATGCCGCCGTCCTCCCGGTCTGGCTGGTGTACGGCGAAGTCAACCACCATGCCACGGCTCACAAAGTTCTCCAACAAAAATTGCCTTGCAAGAGCGATGTTTTCCTCAAGGGAAAATTCATTCTGCAAGGCAATGTCAAAGCTGTATGCAAGCTGCGCTTTCTTCCCACGCTCGGCTTTTTCCACGGCGTTCCATAGGGTCTGGCGGTCTGCGTATTCTGGCGGTGCATGGGACGGCAGGAGAATATCGGAGCAGATCACGCCGCCCTTGCGGGTGTAGTCGCTGTATTCGCCGTAATACTCGCTATACAATCGCTCCCCGGCACGGTAGGCGGCAGAAGCAATAGCGGACTGTCCTGCGCTTCGCTTAGTCTGCGTGACGCTCAGATGAAATAGTGCCATCGGCTTTCAACTCCTTTTCTCTGTTTGCTTGGCTGATATGGGTAATCGCCATGTGACGGACGGCTCGCTGGACTTCGGACAGGGAAAAGATGTGTTCCATCAGCTCTGTCATTTCGGTGCGTGTGAGATCTTTGACCTCCGGGGCAAGGCTCTCAATCGTGCCGCCCAGATTGCAAAGGCGGTGGGTGCGCTTGGTGCGTTCGCCTTTCTCCAGATACTTCTTTCTGTTCTCCAGACGCTCCAGCTTGTGCTGTTCCTGTGCAAGCTGTGTCTCGACCTGTTCCTTTTCGGCTCGGAGCTGTTCAAGGTTTTCGTTTGGTTCGCATTTTTCGTGACCTCCTTTTTTGAAAATGGGGATAAAAAAAGACCGTCAACTTTTCGCAGATTGCGACCAGTCAACGGTCAGTTTTTCGGTATTCAGTTGTTGTGTTCAGTTCGGTAAATTGAAGTTGGTCAAAGTTGTTGGCGAAGATATTCCACAACATTTCCATTCGTATCATAGAAACAGATGTTTCCTACATTGAGGGGCAGGACAATGGCGAAAGGCTTGCCACTATCAATATCAATCACTTGAATGCCGTTGCCATCATCTACTTCAAGTCGAACAATATTTTGGGTATTCATTGAGATAAATGCCCTTTCGTTATTTCCCTCAACAACAAACTCTGCAATGTAATCATCAACCTCAACTATATCTCCACCACCACGGAAGAAATATCCAAAAGACAAGCCAGGGCGATTTACATAGACAGAAAAAGTGTGGTCTGTCTTGTCCTGTGGGTAAGAAATAAATGCAGCCATTGTGTCGGAAATGCTTCCATCAACAATCCAATCATCCAAAATTTTTTGAGATTGGCGAATGTCTGCTTCTAAACTGTTTGCGGTTTTACCAATGTCATTGTTTGCATAAAGGAAACCGAAAACCAACACACAAGCCAAAATAACACCCAAGAGGATTATGGTAATTTCTTTTCATAGAATCACACTCCTTTATCAAATTAAGATTCTTGATTTTCAAACTTGCTGGCGGCGAACGGTTTGTCAAAACCGTTTGCGGACGGCAAGTCCACAGGGGATAGCCGCATTAGCGGCGCAAGGGGGTGTAGCCACCTTGACGGAACGAAGTGACGCAACATTCTCGGTCATGCAGTTTTCTTCTGCTGACCGGGAATGAAGCTCCGCAGGACGCACTACTCTCGATAGGAGAGTATAGAAGTGCGCCCTTTAGTTCCTAAAGGGATTTTATCAGTTCGCCAAACTGGAAGTTATAGTGCAATCTTTTTCCATTTTCTAATCTTGGTTCTAAAGGTTCCGAACGGAGCAACTGTATTAACATGTATGAATTTGTATACTTCCCAGACAGCTGTTTTAGTTGCTTCGTCAGCCCATTTTCTCATATGTGGTTTAAATAATTCTTCATCACTCAGAGAATCAATCATTGCATAAATAGAGTTGATATTCTCATTCAATCTGTCTTTCAATTCTTGCAGTGACAGCTGAGCATATGTATCTGTGAACCATTGATATAATTCGCCAAGCTGATTCCACTTAAAATTATCCGAAGGAGTTTTGACAGGAATACCCTTTCTTTCGTCTGATTCCCATTTAATAACAAGAGTTGTCCAGCCAACCTGATAAGCAAGATTTTCTGCCGGAGTTCGATCGATCTCATCAATTCTCTTATCTTTTAAATGCTCCGGAATATCATTAAATTCTGAAATATATTTTGCAAAGCTTTTATTTATCTCTGTTTTTAAGTTCGTCTTTATTCTCATATGTTCTCAATAGTCTATCTCCTCAGCTTCCGATTTGTTGCTCACTTTTCGTATTCAAATTATACCATAAAACTTGTGAACATTTCTACCGCAACTTTGGACTATATGAGAAAAGTCCGAACAGTTTTCTGCCCGGACTTCCTCGCTCAATCGTAAATCAATTCCGCTTTCACAATCTCCTCTGCCTGTGCCTTGCAAGCGTTCATCTGCCGCACCCATTCCATTTGGTTTTCGGCTTTCAGCCTTTCGGTCACGCCGTACTGCTTTGCCAGTTGCGGCACGATCAGCTCCATTCGGTTTTGTGCCGCTTCGTCAATCTCGGCGCAATGCTCAAAGAGCCTATCGGATAGCACCAGCTCATTGAACAGTATCGGGCGGTGCATTTCCAGATACGCCTTGCGGAGTCTGCCGTAGTGTCCGAGGGGCTTTGTCTTGCGGATAATGATGTTCGGGATAAGATAATCACCGTTCTGTGTGTAAGTGATATTCATGCTGTTTGTACTCCTTTCATCGGCTCTCTCTGCGGTAAACTGCTGACGGGAACGAACACTCCCTTTGCAATGTCCTCCGCACGAATGGCGGCTTTCTTGGCTTCGATTTCTGCCTTTTTTCTCCCCTTGATTTTGTCCTCGTATCGCTTCTGCGCTCCGCTGGCTTTCCGCTTCAAGTAGTTCTGATGAAGCCTGTCCTTGCGTTCCTCACGCTTGCGGATTTCCTCTAATTCTTCCGGGGTCAGCTCCACTTCTCCAAACGCCGGGGGAACGAATCGCCCAACAAAATTGAAGTAAATCTCGACCTCCTGTGTGGTCTGTATACTGCCTTTGCGGTCACGCTCATGCACAAGGATTTTCTCGATAAACTCGTTGAGCATGGCAATGGTCAGCTTGTCGAAGTTCTCGTACTTGTCAATCAGAGCGATAAAACGATCAGCGTCCTTTTCGTGCTTCTCATAGCTCTTGACAGCCTTTTCCAGAGTAGAGATTTCGGCGGTAAGCTCGGACTGTTCCTTTTCGTATTGAGCGTCCAGAGTGGCGTATCTGCTGTCGGACAGCTTGCCTAAAATGTTGTCCTCATAGATTTTGCAGAGCAGGACTTCCAGCTCGGAAACTCTCTGCTTTGCTGTGGCAAGGCGTGTGCGCTGTTTTCTGACCTCTGCCGTCTGCTGGCTGGACTGCGCTTCCTGCACCACACGGACAAACTCGGCTCGGTCATGCTTCGCATACTCGGCAATGGCTTTCAGCATTTCCGAGACAAGGGACAGTACCACATCTTCATTGATACGGTGCTGGGTCTTGCAGAGCGTTCCGCAAGGAACTTTGGTGTACTGTGAGCAGGTGTATTGAGAAATGCGCTTGCCGTTGTTGGTGCGGTGGACATACATCTTGCCGCCGCAATCGGCACAATAAAGCAAGCCTGTGAGGGGAGCTGCTTCGCCCCAGCCGTCCGGGTAGCGTCTGACATTCCCACGGATTTTCTGCACAAGGTCAAAGGTCTGCTGGTCAATGATAGCTTCATGGGTATTCTCGAAAATCGTCCATTCGTCCTCCGGGACATAATGGCTTTTCTTGTCCTTGAAGTGCTTTCGGGTCTTGAAATTGATGGTGTGTCCCAGATACTCACGCTTTTCAAGAATGTTGCAGATGGTGGAAGAACCCCAGCCGTACACATCTTTGAAAGTCTTATTCTTGTTCACGCCCTCGCCGTGCTGGGCAAGGTAAGCGGACGGAATGAGGACTTTTTCTTCTTTCAGCCTGCTGGCGATCTGATACGGACCGTAGCCCTCAATCGTCATGGCAAAGATGCGCTTGACCACATCAGCGGCTTCGGGGTCAACCAACCATTGGTCTCTGGCTTCGTTCCAGAGATAGCCGTAAATGACCGTGCCTGTGAGGTGCTTGCCGGACTTGCCTTTTGACTGGAAAGTGGAACGGATTTTACGGCTGGTGTCTCTGGCGTAATACTCGTTCATAATGTTGCGGAAAGGGGTAAAATCATCGTCCCCTCTGGCACTGTCCACACCGTCATTGATGGCGATAAGGCGAACGCCACGCTGACGCAGGATTTCCATAATCTGACCGACTTTCAGATAGTCACGACCCATGCGGCTCATGTCCTTGATACACAGATACTCCACATTCCCGGCTTCAACCTCTTTCATCATTGCCAAAAATCCAGGACGGTCAAAGCAAGTACCACTAATGCCATCGTCCGTGAAATGGACAATGTTTGTAAAGCCCTGCCGTGCGGCGAACTCCTCCAACATAGCCTTTTGATTGGAAATGGAATTGCTCTCACGCTGTTGGTCATCATCTTTGCCAAAGTCATCACGCTCAGTCGTTCGTACAGAGCTGTGATTTTCTCGTTTTTTCTCATAACTTGCGCTCCTTTCTTCGGTTTTAGGTTGTGTGTTCTAAGAGACTTCCCAACTGCTTGATTAAGAAGTCTTTTAGAGCATACAACACCGGCCGCCTGCTTATAAATAGCATACTGCTTGACCGCAATACTCTCTGGGTCCCGCATTTCCAGTCTCTCAAACAAAATATCCAGTGGAGACTGGTAATCCTCATCATCTTCTTTTACCTGTGCGCTTCCAAGCATTTCCATGATCATCGGGAAGTTCTGTTCTTCCGGTGGAGCTTCATGCAGTAAATACAGCATAAGTGCCTGTAAAAGTGCAGTCTCGGACTTTTCCCAGAACGGGTCCGAGCTTTGTGCACCTTTCGGTGTCGTGTTACGGATCAGGTTGTTAATTAGTTTCAGCACATCCTTGTCATCCCGGACATACGCAAACGGATTATAGCACCAGGAAGTTTCCGGATTGATTAAATCAAAAACCCGGACTTCATATCCATTCCGTTCCAGGACACCTCCTGTTTTGCGCAGAAGTTCCGCTTTCGGATCTGTGATCACCATCGAGCAGTTGCACTGCATGATGTTCGGAATCGCATAGGTCCGGCTCTTTCCTGCCCCGGAACCTCCGACTACCAGCACATTTAAATTTCGTTTATGCTTATAGCCATCCAGTCCCATGCGGAAATGCTGTGTTAAAAGCAGATTCTGGGTGTACTGTTTTTCGCAGTAACGTCTGCAGATTTCGGACACATTGCCCCATTTTGCGGAACCATGTTCCACGCCTCTTCTATAATTTCTTTTTTGGGATTCATAAATACCAATGCCTAAGAAATAGGCTGCTGTGAATATCAGAATACATTGGAACGTATACGGGGTATACGTGATAAGAAACGGCTGTTCGAGTTTTTCGCTCAGCGTTTCTAAGATTTGAATAAAATTCTTATCCGGTGTAATGGCACAAGCGGTAATCGCTGCCGCCCACCAGACAAATGGCAGAAAGACAAGATACAGAACCCAGTCCTGCTTTTTTGTACTTATCTCTGCAAGTCAGATTCTCTTTTCTTGCGTGGCTTTTCTTCTGGATGTCCCTGTCCTTCTTTCTTATGAAAGGAATCCACTCCCGGTATCAGTGAGAGACTTCTGCCGTTGTCCCACTTAACACCGAGCTGGCCTGCATCATCCACATACTGCACAGTTCCTTCCAGTCCCTGCGGCATACCCGCTTCTCCGTCCATCGAATTCAGACAGATTCTTGTTCCTGCCGGATACTGTTCTCTAAGTCTTGCCACTTTTTCTCTTGAATAAATGACCATTCCATCACTCCTCTCTCTACCAGAACATGTGTCTGGTGGTATTCGGTCTTGCCACCTGAAGGATGACTTTGTCAATCCCGTCACTGTATCTTCCGGCCGCAAGATATTTACTTCTGAGTCTGTTGAGTGCTTTACGGATCTGCCTTTGTTCCCCTGCCGTGATCTGCAAACGTTTCTCGGCAAGTCGTATTCCCTTACTTTTTTCAGAAGAGCTTTCGTTTCTTCCAAACATTCATCCTGCTCACTCTGTGCCTGCAGCTCATCATTCAGTGCCACCACGAACATATTTTTCATAATGTTATCCATCTTCAAATAATAGTTTGCCATCTGTCTGCCCTCCTTCTTTTGTTACACCAACCATATCACAAGACTTCCGTAATAGCTACTCCAACCGTCCAGATTTTACACCTTTATCGTTCCGGCTGCGTCTTTGTTTTTTTCTCTTTCCCGGACGGCTTTTCCGTTTTGGATTCCGGTGTTTTGATCGGATCTGCAATAGCAAATTCATCGATCGTAAACTCCTGTTCCTTCGCACCGAAATTACGCTCCACATGGTTTCGGATGGTGTAAGAAGCCTGACGGATATCATTTAAGAAGTTTCGAAGTTCCTGCGGATCTTTCTTTCCATATTCCTGCATCTGTGCAATACGCTCCAGATTGAATCCGGTAACATCCACACCATAACGTTTCGCAATCACATAGGCCGCACAATATGCCTGTGCGCTGACTTTCTGTCGGCTGTAGGTTCCGGTATGCTGGTCCAGTGCTGCACATGCCAGTTCCCGGTTCAGTGCATGGAATGTCGTTACTTCACTCATTCCGTTGCGGATATAAATGGTACGGTATCTCGGATTGTACTGGGCCTGCACTTTGTCTGGCAGATTATCCTCAATCTGTACACGCACCGACTGGTCTTTTAAGACAGCTCCTACCAGTCTGTCAGACTTCGCTGTGGGCGTTCTTCTAATGGCTTTCCTGACATCTGACTGATGTCAAATCCTTTTCCGATCGTATACCCTCTCCGCATTTCTCCGTCTTTTTCGTATTCAGTGGAAATCATATAAGTAATGCCATGCTCCCCTGCTTTTACTGAACGGTGTTCTTCTCTCCAGCGTTCATAAGACCTTACCACCTTAAAATCCGGATGCTGTCCGTAGATCAAAAGCAGATTCGGAGTTCTCTGTGTATTACACTCTGCCATAAAATCCAGAAAGCCTTTCAGTCTTTCTCCATCCTGAAAAACTCCCTGTGCCTGTGAATCTACCTCAGCCCATACCTCTTCTCTTTCCTGCTGCTTCTTGGCTGCATATTCTTCCTTTGTCAGCTTCTGTTCCGGAACCTGTGTTTCTTCTGTTCCGTTTGAAATCATATTTGTTAAATCCATTTTCATTACCTGCCTTTCGTTTTCATGTTCTTACGTTTCTTCCGTCTCTCTCTGGCATTTTTCCGTCTGTCCGGCCGTTTACGTTTCTCTTCCTGCTCCTTGCGGATATCTCCGAGTTCTTTCCGCACAGATGGTTTTTCATTTTTTTCTTCCCAGCTAGTTTCCCGACCGGAAGAAGTATTTCTGTTGCGCGAGAAAGGTTCGGATGGATTCTTTACTTCCCCCTCCTGCGCCTGTGTAAAATTTCCTTCTGGGAAAACTTCATCTCCAATCTGGAACATATCCTCTGCATCGTCCAGTTCAAACTCGATCTTACCTTCCGGCAGGACAACAGTTTCTGTTCGTACATTCTCCCCAGATGCTTGTTCCATCTGGTTCTCTGCCTGTTCCGGTGCAGTCTCTTTTTCTACTGTTTCTGTAACCATAGAGCCTGATTCTGCTTTTACAAAGTCCAGATTCATACGGTCTAATACCCGGTTCATCTTTGCTGCGTCATCGGCAAATACCATCACTTCTGTCTGGTCCGGATTCACCTTATCCTTGATGACAACATATAAGATACCTCTCGCTTTGGCTTCTTTCGCAAACTCTTTCAGTCTGTCACCCGGTACTGTAAAAAATTTCATCGGACGCTGTTCTTTCAGCATTCTGGTAAGCCTCGTTTTTCCTTCTTGTCTTTTTCTTGGTCCTTTAAGGCGGCAGCAATAAAGACTGCCACATGCTTTGCTACATTCCCGGTGATCTTCAGCGAATACTCCATCCCTTCCAGACTGTACCGTACCACCTGGTCTGCCGGTTCTGCTCCGTAATTCATACTTATCTCACCTCCTGACTCTCTTTTTCTTTGTGTTCCACACGTTTCTCATTCTGGTTTTGTTCTTCTGCCTTTCGAAGTTTTTCTTCGATTTCCAATGAATGCTTTTCAATCCGGACAGTCATACGGACTTCTTTTCGGAGTTTTTTTAATTCCTCATTGATTTCGGACAACCGCACTTTTCCACTGTCTTCGCTGCCATTCCGATAGAGCTTTCTGCGTTCCTTTATCAGTTCTGAAAT
>ENA-OQIG01001060-OQIG01001060.1-human-gut-metagenome-genome-assembly--contig:-NODE-1060-length-13211-cov-3.461938_pt1 | contig 13211 bp, 16 predicted proteins | sample MGYA00242576_ERZ504741 | MGnify/ENA primary metagenome ERZ504741 (study PRJEB26092, sample SAMD00036436) | human gut metagenome | host: Homo sapiens | study: EMG produced TPA metagenomics assembly of... | reverse complement strand
TCGAGCATGAAGGTCCAGTGCTCGATGTACCAGATGTCGCGTTGCACACGTCCTTCCATTTGCCATAGTTCGTGAGTCTCTCCGCGGAAGCCGGTGACTTGCGCCCAGCCGGTGACACCCGGTTTCACGAATGGCGGACCATGTATTTGTTGATCAGTTGTGAGTATTGTTCCGTGTGTTTCAGCATGTGGGGGCGGGGGCCTACTACCGACATGTCGCCCATCAGCACGTTGATGAACTGCGGGAGTTCGTCGATGCTGCTTTTACGCAGGAAGTTGCCGAAGCGCGTTTTGCGGGGATCGTGCAAGGTGGCCTGCAGGGTGTCGCTCTGCGTGTTCACCTTCATGGAGCGGAACTTGTAGCACCAGAATTCCCGTCCGTCTTCTCCACTGCGCTTTTGCTTGAAGAAGATGGGACCCGGCGAGGTGATTTTGATGGTCAGCCCGACAATGACATAGATAATGGGGAAGAGGGTGCAAAGAAACAAGAGCGAGAAAGCGATGTCGAACACACGCTTCCTGAATCGGTTTTCGGCAAAACTGAGCGGCTCCTGGCGGATGCAGAGTACGGGCACGTTGCCAGGAGCTCGAAGTACATGCGCCGCTTCAGATAGCTGCGCACGTTGGGGACACTGAAAAAGCGTATCAGGTGATTTTCGCAATAGTCGATGATGGGGAGAATCTCTTCGCTGCGGGCCGAAGGCAGGCAACAATAAACCTGCTCGACTCCTCCCTGCTTCAGGCGGTCCACAATCTTACCGGGTTTTCCCAGATAGTTCACCTTTTCGGGGAAGCGGCTGCCTGGCTGGTCGTCAAAGTAGCCAATGACACGGAATCCGGAAGTGACGTCGTCCGTCATTTGATGGTAGAGTTCGATTATATTGCTATTGCTTCCCACCAGAATGATGCTGCGGGAGTTGCCTCCATGCTTACGATAGGACTTCAGGATCTTGCGGAACAATAACCGGTAACAAACCAACAGCAGAGTGAACGCAATGTAGAACAGTAAGAAAAAGCGGGCGGAAAGGATGCCGAAGTTTCCAAAGGTGAGCGCGCAGGAAAAAACAAGGCGTGTCCCGCACTGTTGCGTAAGGCACGCCATACGATTTGCTCGGGACGTACTACACGGCGGTGCAATATGATACCTGAAGACATGTTGCTAACCAGGTAGCATAAGTTGAGCAATACCAGTACTTGGGGAAGTGAGTGAATGAATGGATCTGCAAAAAATTTGCTCCCCAATAGGGTGTACAAGGACAGAAAGGTGCCATTCAAGAGAATGAGATCTCCGGTGAATACAATCCTTTTAATGACTTTATTGAACCGCAATACCTGTTTCATACTGTACTTTTAGAAATGTTTGCGATAGTTGTCGTTAATGTTTGAATAACTACCATCTTGCTGTGTGCATTGCAATTTGTTCCCTTACTTATTAGGTAATAGAACAAAGTGATCCCTTACTTATTAGGTAATAGAATGCGGAATAGCGAAAAGATATGAAATATAACTTTTAGAGGTTAACTAAACATAAAACAGGGGCTGGATTATATAATTCTGATGTCAAATTATTGCAAATTGTAAACTCCTGTTTGAGTAATTACATCAAACAGGAATTATGACTAATATTTCTATTAAGTGAATAAATTATTTCAAACTGATACTTCAACTGGTTATAATCCACTTTTATAGAAAAGAAATTATCATTTTGTTTGTGGAGTTTCAATTATTATCTCTATTTTTGCAGCGATAAAACAAATGAATCTGTTCTATTACCTAATAAGTAAGAGAACAGCTATTATCACTCCTCCTCCTCTTTCTTAAATCTCACGGCGGCAATCACTTTTTTATTTGCGTTACTGAGCGTTTTGTTATCAAAAGATGCCAGATAAATGTATGTCACCTTCTCTGAAGCATGCCCCATTCCCGCACTGATCACTGAAACCGGAACCCCTTTCTGCAGGGCCGTGGTCGCCCAACTGTGGCGTGCCACATAAGAGGTCAGCGGAGTCTTCAATTTCAGTATTCCGGATATCTGGTTGAGGCGTTTGTTGTATACCCTCAATGCACTTCGGTACTGCTTGTGCCCCTCCTCTCCGGCTGCGCTGATGACGGGCAGCAGATAGACGGATTCTTTGCAAAGCGAGGCATACTTACGCAAGATCACTTTGGCGCAGTTTTCTATGATTACCGTAAGTTGCTGTCCCGTTTTCTGGCGGAAATAAACGAGCATGTTTCCCTGCACATCGGTCTTGCGGAGATGTACCAGGTCGACAAACGGGATTCCCCTCAGGTAGAAGCTTAGCAAGAAGAGGTCGCGGGCAAAATCGAGCCGGCTGTTCTTGCTGAAATCTGCTTCGAGCAGGCGGGAAATGATGGCGGGTGAGATGGCCCGCTTGGCAGTGGGTTCGTTGCCGATGAAAACATTCTCAAACAGCTCGCGGGTGTTGAGCGAAGCTATGTTCTGCTCCGATGCCTGATTGCAGATGGAACGCAACATGCGCATGTAGAGCGAGATCGTGTTGTACCGTTTCCCGTTGAGGATTAAGTATTGCTCGTACTCCTTGATACTCTCGGGAGTGATCTCTTCAAAAGTCAGTGAGGCTTTTCCCGCAAACTTCTGAAAACTGTGCAAAGTGTAGAGGTAGGTATTGGCTGTGCTGTAACGCCCGCCTAACTTCGCTTTTCTTGCTAAAGATTTAATGAATTTTTCTATTTCCATTTTCTTGTTCTTTTTAGTGTGTTCAAGAACACGGTTTATAATAAAAAAGATTTTGAGTGACAGATTGGAAAATATGCTGGAAATTAGTAAAAAATCAATAGCATAAATGTATAGACGAATGAAAGTTTCAGAAATACCCAAGTGGCATGAGAAAAAAGGAACGTAAAAAAAGTGTCCCGTATTTGAATGAATAGCCGTTTTTTCGTGGTGTATTAATCATTTAAAAACATGAATTATGGTAATAGCTTATTTGAGAGTAAGTACGGAAAAACAGTTTTTGGCTAATCAGAAGGAAGAGATTATGCGATTTGCAGAGAAGAATGGGTTGTCGATTGACAAGTGGTACACAGAGACCGTAAGCGGAAGCGTGAGCACAAAAGACAGAAAGCTATCAGAGTTATTGAAGAGAATGCATCCCGGGGATACACTGATTGTAACGGAGATTTCGAGATTGAGCCGTACACTGCTCGAGATTATGACTATCCTGAATTTTTGTATTAAGAAGCAGGTAGTGCTCTATAGCACCAAAGAGGGCTATGTGTTTCAGGACGACATCAACAGCAAGGTGCTGGGATTCGCGTTCGGACTGATGGCGGAAATAGAAAGGAACCTGATTTCGATGCGTACCAAAGAAGCTCTCGCACGCAGAAAGCAGGAAGGAATGACTTTAGGCCGAAAGAAAGGGGATACGCCTAAAATAAAATTGCTGCGTGCCAATAAGCGCGTACTTACCAAAGAACTTGACAAAGGAACTACTTACTCGGAATTGGCGGAGAAGATGGGGGTATCCAGAACAACCCTGTTCCGGTTTATGAAAACGATGTATTAGTAACGGTTAGGGGAGTCATAATTCACCACAGATTACACGGATTCTCACAGATTAATAATTTATTTTACTGAGAGTTTTAATTAAAATATCTGTGTTAATCTGTGTAATCTGTGGTGAATAGGGTTCATTCAATGTTTATCATTTACCGTTCATCACCGTTGATCGTTTATGAAGGCTTTTCAGTTCGAAGGACAACATGACACGGAAGAATCCGATGATCAGGAAAGTGAATGCCAGCATATATATAACGTAGAGGCACCTACGGCCGGCTGCCACAGGATGATCAGCGAACAAATGATGGCGAGGATGCCGAATCCCATGTACCATCCCCACTCACGGGTGCCATAACGCTTCAGGTCCATAGAATAGCCTGTGGCGGAGAAACCGCGGAACATCATCCAGAAGGCGACTATGAACGGTATGACTTCCATGCTGAGCAGCGGATAGCTACCAGTAGATGCCTAAGATCAGATCGATGATACCGCCTGCGAGGTACCATCCCCAGGACGAGATGCCTCGCCGGTTGCTGATGGAGAAGATGATTTCGATGATACCACTTATCAGCATCGAAATGCTGAAGATGACGCTGAGGGCAATGTAACTGCTTCCCGGTGCGAATAGCAGACAGAGAGCCACGATGATGTACAGAATACCCAGAATAAGAGATAACCACCAGTTTTTGACTGCGTGTTCCATCTCGTCGAATAAAGTTTTCATATCAATTTTATTTTTTAGATTATTGTCCATCGTGAACAAAGTTCTTGCACCGATTGTTTAGAATATAGTAAATAAAACTTAGAGTTATCAATTATGGCAACAACAAATTTCAAAGGACAACCGGTAAAGCTGATTGGCGAATTTATACAGGTTGGAAAGGTGGCTCCCGATTTCGAGCTGGTGAAAAGTGATTTATCTTCTTTCGCACTAAAAGATCTGAAAGGTAAGAATATTGTTCTGAATATTTTCCCGAGTCTGGATACCGGTGTGTGCGCCACTTCGGTGCGTAAATTCAATAAAATGGCAGCCGGAATGAAGGATACCGTGGTATTGGCCATTTCGAAAGACTTGCCGTTTGCGCAGGGACGCTTCTGCACGACAGAGGGTATCGAAAACGTGATTCCGTTGTCGGATTTCCGCTTTTCGGACTTCGACGAGAGCTATGGCGTGAGGATGGCTGACGGACCGCTGGCCGGACTGCTGGCGCGTGCGGTAGTGGTGATTGGGAAAGACGGGAAAGTAGCTTATACAGAGCTTGTGCCGGAGATTACTCAGGAGCCGGATTATGAAAAGGCATTGGCTGCTGTGAAATAATCTTTTTTTTTGAATGGTTTCAAGGAACAGAAAGTCCGTGTTCACTCCGGGGGGGTGAGAGCACGGACTTTTTCATGCGGGTATAAAGCCTGTCTTTACAGGCTCTACCCCCTATGACTACTGCTTGTTACGTGTGTTGAACAGGCAATCACTTCTTTTTGGTCATATCGAAGTCGAACAGTGTCTGAGGAACAGGTACCGCTACGCCTGCCAGTTCCACTTTATCGGCGCTGAGCTTCAACTTCAACTGATTTTTCTTGTAAGCAAAGCTGCCTTTGTCCGGAGACGAAATGGTTACGGTAACAGTCTGTCCTTCCTGGCCTTCTACGGCTGCAGGCAGTTGAAGGGTCAACGGTTTCGGATCGAAAGCAAGGTAGATGCTGTCCTTCTCTGTGTTGAGAGCCGGCTTGTAGCCTACTTTGTATTTTACGTCACCGATGCTTTGACAATGGCTTCCGCTTTGTCTTTATCGCCTACAATGGAGGTAATAAGTTCGGTTACCGGCAATTTGTCGAAGAACACCGTGTCATTTTTCACCGTAGCGTTTACGTCTTGTCCCTGGGGAGCTTCTCCGGCATTTTCTTTTACAGTGGCGGGAGTCACCGGAGTTATCAGTACTTTTCCGTTATAGGTGCCTGCCACATCGTTGGTGGATGGAGGAGGAAGCGGAGAATTGTCATCGTTGTTGCAAGAAGACAAGGTTACCACTGAGAAAGCAATCGCAAAAGAATAAAAAAGCTTGGTTAAGTTGAAATCTTTTTTCATTTTTTTAAACATTAAATTTGTTACATAAATTGCTTTTTCATCAAACAACTGTAAGGCCTAGGATTTGTTTTTTTGATGAATTGTCAATAACTGGTTTGGTGTACGTACAATAAGTAAATGCAGAAAATATAAAGGTACTGCATGGAGGACGAAAAAAAAGAAAGATTTTTTTTGAGGGAGGGATGAAGGCGGAGTTTTACCACGGAGTATCACAGAGTCTCACGGAGTAATAGAGAGTAGAGAGTAATACAGAGTAATACAAAGTTCTTAGAGTTCACTACCATTCGTTATCGATAGATTAAGTTCACTCTGTGTTGCTCTGTGTTACTCTGTGGTGAATGCTGATTCTTGCTGTGGAGGCACTATTTCTTTTTCTTCATTCCTTTGTAGACAAGGAAACCTACGATGAAGACTCCGATGACGATGAAGCAGTAGCCAGTTCATGGCTGTATTCTGTTACTTTGGCAAGCAGTTGCTCTTCGCTTTCGATGCCGGGTACGGTGGAAAGATAATAACCGATGGCAGCGAGGATAGTGTTCCATAATCCGGCACCCAGAGTGGTGTAGATCAGGAACGTGTGCAGCTTCATGCGGGCAAGTCCTGCAGGGATGGAGATCAACTGGCGGACAGCGGGAATCAGGCGACCGATAAAAGTGGAGAGTGCTCCGTGCTTGTCGAAATATTCTTCGGCATGCTGCACTTTGGCTTCATCGATCAGGCACATGTGTCCGAAACGGCTGTTGGCGAACTTGTAGACGATGGGACGTCCCAGCCAGCGGGCCAGATAGTAATTGATAATAGCACCGAGGTTGGCTCCCAGGGTGGCGAAGAGCACTACCAGATAGATGTTCAGCTCTTCGTTGACTGCCGCTTTGTAGGCTGCCGGAGGAACGACTACTTCGGATGGAAAAGGAATGAAAGAACTTTCAATGGTCATTAATAAAGTAATGGTCCAGTAATTGAGGTGGTCTAAGCACCACTGAATGAAGGCTACAGATTCCATTTGTTTAATTTAGATTGAATTGATATAGTTTTGTTTTTTGATTTACCACAGAGTACCACAGAGTTTTTTAATCTCTTGTTGATAAGATATGAAGAGAAAATAATCTCTGTGGAACTCTGTGGTGAACTTGATTATTTTTCGTCTTTTAAAAAATCGTCCAGTTCGCGAAGCATCTGTTCTCCGTCGACACCCATTTCCAGTATCGTATCCCGGAGGAGTCGAGATTGATGGAATCGCCGGACATCGCGTTGTATTTCTTGAATCCTTCATGATCCTGAAGGACGAGGCATACGGCGGCCAGTTGTTCGCAGATCTTGGGGTACTCGGGATCTTCTTCCAGCACCTGCTCGAAGCAGAAGCGTGCGTTCTCGAGCATGCGGAACTCGAGGCTGTAGTTGCCTATTTCCATCCAGGTATCTGCTTCGGGAGCATAGCGGAGAGCTAATGCCCACTCTGCACGGGCCAGGTCGAAATTATCCTCTTCCATATAGATGCGTCCCTCGAGCAGGTAGGGCTCTGCATCCTGGGGGGCGAGCTCTTTTGCCAGTCGGCAAAGCCGGTGGGCTTCTTCCGAGTCGCCTGGCGGGAAGCGCAGAGTGCTTTGTTTGAATAGATATCGGACAATAGCGGGGAAGAACCGTTACCGTTTTCTTCGATCGCCCGGAGAGCCATGCTGTAACTTTCGTTGGCTTCAGCCCAATTTTCCTGCTGGGTGTAGGCCAGTCCGATGAACATATATGTAAATTCGGGGGAGAGCGTTTTATACTTCAGGGCTTTCCGGTATTCAACGATGGCTCCCTCGATGTTCTCAAGATGAAAGAGGCTGTGTGCCTTGATGATGTGGCTTCGCCGAATTCTTCGTCGGCTGCGATGGCAAAGTCACAGGACTCGATGGCTTTATCGAAATCTTTGGTGGCAAACTGGCATTTGGCCAGGCTACCCAATAAGCCGGGTTATAGGGATTCTTGTCGATCAGCTTGTTGAAGACAACGATGGCTTGCTCTATGTATTCTGCTCCGGCCGCACCGTAGCAATCGGCGGTGGCTGCCAGGAAGTCTTCGTCATCTTTGTACATCTCCGCACCCCGTTTGAGCCATTGTACGCCTTTCTCCGGATAACCTAAGTCGGTGTACAGGTAGACAATATCGACCAGGATGCCCAGGTCGTTTTTCTCTTCCTCTTCTATGCTGTCGAGCATTTGGTCGGCGGCATCCAGTTTACCTTCGTTCAGCAGCAGTTCGGCCAGGAGTAGTTTTACGTTGGAGGAGTAAGTGTCGGTGATGAGTTCGGCCACCTCTTTGGCCTTTTGGGGTTGATTGAGATCCAGGAACAGGTAAGCCTGTTCGACCATGAGGTCGGTGTGTCCCGGATGGAGTCCGAGTCCGTATGTTATGACCTCCTGGGCTTCCTTAAACTTACGTTCGGAGGCATATAGATCGGCAATATCAGCCAATTGGTCACCGTCCAGGTATAGCGATTCGTTTTTGGCTTTTACCGCTTCGTATTGTGCGATAAGGTTCTGTAATTCCCGCTCTCTTTCGGACGGGGAGTTTTTTCTGCCCAATTTAATTAGCAATTATACAGTTAATAATCATTCGATTCGACGGAGGGGGAGGTGTGTCCCCTGTGGTGAGTTCCGACACACGCTCCCTTGCCCAAAAATTATTTATTGATCTTTCCCCAGGTATCTTTCAGTCCTACGGTGCGGTTGAATACCAGATGTCCGGGGGTGGAATCTTTGTCGATATTGAAATAACCGATACGCTGGAATTGCAGATAAGAGAGCGCGGGCATGTCGGCCACGTACTTCTCTATATAGCAATGGGGCAGTACGGTCAGTGAATCCGGATTGATCATTTCCTTCATGGCTTCGAGGGCGTCGCAACCTTTGGCTTCACGGATGGCTGCCATTTCGTCGCGCGGGTTTTCCACTTTCCAGAGACGGTCGTACAGACGCACCTCTGCCGGCAGGCAATGGTTGCAGCTGAGCCAATGGAGGGTGCCTTTCACTTTGCGGTTGGCGTCGGGCATGCCGCTTCTGGTGTTGGGATCGTATTCGCAGTATACCTCGGTCACGGTGCCGTTCTCGTCTTTCTTGCAGCCTGTACATTTTACGATGTAGGCATTCTTCAGACGCACTTCCTGTCCCGGAGTCATGCGGAAATATTTCTTCGGGGCATCTTCCATGAAGTCATCGCGTTCCATCCACAGTTCGCGGCTGAACTCGATGGTATGGCTTCCGGCTGTCGGATCTTCGGGGTTGTTGATGGCTTCCAGTTCCTCAACTTGTCCTTCGGGATAGTTGGTGATGATCAGTTTCACCGGGTTCAGTACGGCAGATACACGGGTGGCACGGGCATTCAGGTCTTCGCGTACGGCGCTTTCGAGCAGGGCGAAGTCGTTGAGTGCATCGTAAGTGGTGTAACCTATTTTATCAATGAACTTACGGATGGATTCGGGAGAATAGCCGCGACGGCGGAATCCGCAGAGAGTCGGCATACGGGGATCGTCCCAGTCGTTCACCAGTCCTTCCTTCACCAGGATCAGCAGGTTGCGTTTACTCATCAGCGTGTAGTTCAGGTTCAGTTTGTTGAACTCCGTCTGACGGGGACGGTTGTCGTCCAGGTCCTTGCCTTCTTTCAGCCAGTCGATGAACAGATCGTAAAGAGGGCGGTGAGGCACGAACTCGAGTGTACAGAGTGAGTGGGTGACTCCTTCGAAATAGTCGCTCTGACCGTGTGCAAAGTCATACATCGGGTAGGCTTTCCATTGGGTTCCGGTGCGGTGGTGTGCCACATGCAGGATGCGGTACATGATCGGGTCGCGGAAGTGCATGTTGGGGCTTGCCATGTCTATTTTGGCACGAAGCACCATGGAACCTTCCTTGGCTTCGTCGCTATTCATCTTTTCGAACAGGGCAAGGCTCTCTTCGATCGGACGGTTGCGGTACGGACTCTCGACACCGGGTTGGGTGGGAGTGCCTTTCTGTTGCGCTATCTGTTCTGAAGTCTGCTCGTCTACGTAGCCTTGCCTTCTTTAATCAGAGTGACGGCAAAGTCCCATAATTGTTGGAAATAATCTGAGGCATAATATACGTTGCCCCATTGGAATCCCAGCCACCGGATATCTTCCTGGATGGCTTCTACATATTCCATATCCTCTTTCGTCGGGTTAGTGTCGTCGAAACGAAGGTTGCACACACCGCCGTGTGCGGCAGCGATGCCGAAGTCGAGACAAATGGCTTTAGCGTGCCCGATGTGCAGGTAACCGTTTGGTTCCGGCGGGAAGCGTGTTTGTACTTTTCCCCCGTTCTTTCCAGCTTTCAAATCATTTTCTACTGCCTGTTCAATGAAATTGAGGCTTTTCTTTTCGCCTGCTTCTTCGTTTTTTATATCTGTCATATCTGTCATTATTATAAAAGCTCGTAGCTAATAAGTTGCTGCAAAAGTAGGATATTTTTTTTTGTATATCCTTATTTCACGGGTATATATCCACTCTTTTTTATAATATCCTGTCCTTCGGGAGAGAGAATAAACTCGAGCAGGGGAGCGATTTGTGTTTTGTTCTTTGCATCATAATAGTAGTAGAGGGGGCGGACGATGGGATAAGTCTTGTTGGTGGCGTTCTCTACGGTCGGGGTGGCATAGTGCTCGCATCATACGAGATGGACAGAGTCTTGATGCGCGGCGACACATAAGCGAGCCCTACATAGCCGATTGCCCCTTTGGTCTGGCTGACGGATTGGATAATGGCTCCGGTGGCGGGCATGGAGAGACTGCTGCTCATATAATTCTTGTTCTTGAGGACGCTCTCTTTGAAGAACTCGTAGGTGCCGGAAGAGGTCTCGCGAGAGTAAACCACGATCTTGCGGTCGTCGCCTCCCACTTGTTTCCAGTTGGTTATTTTTCCGCGGAAGATGTCTTCCAGTTGCCGGCGGGTGAGTTTTTTCACCGGATTGGACGGGTGTACAACGACAGCCAGCGCATCGTAAGCGACGATCACTTCGTCTATATCCCGTTTGGCGGCTTTGGCTTTCATCTTTTCGCTGAATTTGATGGGGCGTGAAGCATGGCGATGTCAGTGGTGTTGTCCATCAGGGCGGAGATGCCTACCCCTGTACCGCCTCCGGTGACTGTGACACGGGCGTCGGGTTCACGGTTCATGAAGCGTTCGGCGGTTTGCTGGGCTACGGGCAGTACGGTGTCACTGCCTTTGATGCGCTGAGCGTTGGCATGCAATGCTGCGAGTGAGAGGGCGGCGAATAAGATAGTTCTAACTTTCATATGATTAAGTTTTGAGTTTGATTCACCACAGAGTAACACAGAGTTCCACAGGTCTTTAATCTTTTGTTACAGTATTTTAGAGAAAACGAATTTCTCTGCGAGAGTCTGTGTTCTCTGCGAGACTCTGTGTTACTCTGTGGTGAATCTTGTGGTGGATTCTATTTTATGTGCAAATAAAGCAATAGCGTGTTACATTCCTGTTTCAAAACGTGCTGCATCTTGTCTTGTAACAGAAACGTAACAGGTTTGAAACAGTTCCTTCAAACCGTATTCACACCTCCTTAATACTTACTCCGTTTCTTTGCATCATGAAAATCAAAAGGTATGAAGAAGGTTTTTGAAAGAATTATAGAAGGAATATTGACCTGTAGCGGTTTTGTAACGAGTATTACGATTCTGCTGATTGTGCTTTTCCTTTTTACCGAGCATTCGGCCTGTTCAGCAGCAAGGTTATTGAAGAGGGATATGTGCTGGCGCTGAACAAAGATAATAAGGTAAGCGAACTGACACCGATGCAAATTAAAGATGTCTTTGATGAAGAGATCACCAACTGGAAAGAGTTGGGGGGAAGATCTCCCGATCCGGGTGTTCCGTCTGGAAGACATCACGCACTACTACTCGGAAGAAGAACTGGGAGAAGCTACGAGAATGCAGGGGAAAAGATTATGGAGCTGATTCAGAAAACACCCGGTATCGTTGCTTTTATTCCTCAGAAGTTTGTGGTACGGCCGGATGCGGTACATTTCATAAAGGATAACACCATTTCTGTGAAGGAGGTCTTTGCCGGAGCGGAATGGTTTCCGACGGCTACTCCCGCACCTTTGTTCGGCTTTCTGCCGCTGATAACCGGTACGCTTTGGGTGAGCCTGTTTGCCATATTGATTGCTTTGCCGTTCGGACTTTCGGTATCGATCTATATGTCAGAGGTGGCCGATTCGAAAGTACGTAGTTGGCTGAAGCCGGTGATAGAGTTGCTGAGCGGTATTCCTTCGGTGGTATATGGCTTTTTCGGCTTGATCGTGATTGTACCTTTGATTCAGAAAGTATTTGATTTGCCGGTGGGGGAGAGCGGACTTGCGGGAAGCATTGTGCTTGCCATCATGCATTGCCCACCATCATAACGGTGACTGAAGACGCCATGCGCAACTGTCCCCGTGCCATGCGCGAAGCCAGCCTGGCACTCGGAGCTTCGCAGTGGCAGACCATTTATAAAGTAGTGATCCCTTATTCGATCTCGGGCATTACCTCGGGGGTGGTGTTGGGTATCGGACGCGCTATCGGCGAGACGATGGCGGTTTTGATGGTGACCGGAAATGCCGCCGTGATTCCCACTACCATTCTCGAACCTTTGCGCACAATCCCGGCAACCATTGCGGCCGAACTCGGAGAAGCACCGGCAGGGGGACCACACTATCAGGCTCTGTTCTTGCTGGGGGTAGTGCTGTTCTTCATTACATTAATCATCAACTTTAGTGTGGAGTACATTTCATCTAAGGGCGTAAAACGTAGTAAGTAATATGGAAATACTGAATAATACAAAAGCTAAAAGACGTTCGCAGGGGATCGCTTTCGGCATATTCCGGCTGCTGAGTTTATGCATTGTGCTGATTTTGTTCGCGATTCTGGGATTCATCATCTATAAGGGTATCGGCGTGATCAGCTGGGATTTTCTGACCACCGCTCCTACTGACGGGATGACGGGAGGAGCATCTGGCCGGCTATCGTGGGTACATTCTACCTGATGGTGGGCAGTGCGCTGTTTGCCTTTCCGGTGGGTGTGATGAGTGGTATTTACATGAACGAGTATGCGCCGAAGGGCAAACTGGTACGCTTTATCCGGGTGATGACCAACAACCTGAGCGGTATTCCGTCGATTGTTTTCGGTCTCTTCGGTATGGCGCTGTTTGTTAACTATATGGATTTCGGCGATAGTATTCTGGCGGGTTCGCTGACGTTGGGGCTGCTTTGCGTACCTTTGGTGATCCGTACTACGGAAGAGGCATTGAAGGCAATACCTGACAGCATGCGCGAGGGAAGCCGTGCACTGGGAGCTACCAAGCTTCAGACCATCTGGCACGTGATTCTGCCTATGGGAATGCCGAATATCATCACCGGATTGATTCTGGCCTTGGGACGTGTGTCGGGAGAAACGGCTCCGATCCTGTTCACTTGTGCGGCGTATTTCCTCCCGCAATTGCCCACAAGCATCTTAGATCAATGTATGGCATTGCCCTATCACTTGTATGTGATATCGACCAGCGGAACGGATATGGAGCGCAGTTGCCTCGTGGCTTATGGAACG
>ENA-OQIG01001059-OQIG01001059.1-human-gut-metagenome-genome-assembly--contig:-NODE-1059-length-13225-cov-1.928844_pt1 | contig 13225 bp, 19 predicted proteins | sample MGYA00242576_ERZ504741 | MGnify/ENA primary metagenome ERZ504741 (study PRJEB26092, sample SAMD00036436) | human gut metagenome | host: Homo sapiens | study: EMG produced TPA metagenomics assembly of... | reverse complement strand
TTCTTTTTGGTGTGTTGGTTTTCGTTGGTTTTCGTTTTGTTGTTGTTGGTTGTTGTGTTTGTTGTGTTTTTTCTTATTCTTCTTAATGTATCATTATAGTGAGCCGTACGCCATCTGCAACAACAATATTTGGGCAAACGATAATTATATTGAGGTGATCTTCGTATTTTTTCTTGTTTTTTTTCCCTTTTTGCCGCATACTTTACTTATCGTATGATTTTTAACGGATTTTATGGATTGGAGGTACGTTTCATGCAGATCCGCATGGATAAAGAAAACCGTGAGCTGAAGGCCCACGGCAGCTATGAATTTCCTGTCAACATCAGTTACGAACAGCTCTCCCGCTACGAGCGCGGCTCCTTTTCCTGGCACTGGCACCCGGAAATTGAGCTGACGTTTGTCCTCTCGGGGCAGATCGGATATCAGGTCAACGGCAAATCGTATGTCTTAAAAGAAGGGGACGGCATTTTCTGCAACACGAATGCGCTTCACAGCGGCCACATGATCGACGGGATGGACTGCGTCTATATTTCAACCACGTTCGCCCCGCGCTTTCTCTATGGTTTTTCAAACAGTGTGATCCAGACGCGCTACGTCGAACCGGTGCTGACGGATATGCAGCTCGCCTCCATCGTCTTTTCGCCGGAGATCGACTGGCAGAACCAGGTACTTGCCTGTATGCACCGCATCTACGACCTCTCGCTTTCGCAGCCGTCCGCGTTTGAGATGGAAATCCAGGAGCTTCTGCTGTCGATCTGGATTGAGATTTACCGCCACGCATCGTTTTCCGGTGAATCCCAGAACACGGCGGCAGCGCGTGATGTTGAGCGGCTCCGCATTCTGCTCGACTACATCCACCGCCATTATATGGAGCATCTGACGCTCAAGGATCTCGCCGCACAGATCCACATCTGCCGCAGTGAATGCTGCCGTTTTTTCAAGAAATGCATGAACGAATCCCTGTTTGACTATCTTCTCGATTACCGTATTGAAAAAAGCCTGCCGCTCCTTCTCGAGCGCCAGGCCAGTATCACTTCCGTAGCGGAACAGACCGGATTTTCCAGTCCTGCCTATTTTTCTAAAATTTTCCGGCAGCAGATGGGCTGCTCGCCGAGCGAATACCGGCACCGCGCGGATCACACGTAACGTTCAGCGCTGTACCGAGATTTCATTTCCTGCTGCCCGGCTTTTGATCCGCTCTCACAATCCACCCTCTCCCAAAACGAATGGATTACCTCCGGGAGGCTGCTGCGCTGCACAATCCGGCAGTCCTCCCACTCTCTTGGGAACAGCTCGCGGTACTCCCGGTTTCGGAACCGCTCGTCGAGCAACAGAATCACACCCGTGTCCTCCGTCGTACGGATCACGCGCCCTGCCGCCTGCAATACTTTATTCATGCCGGGATAGCGGTACGCGTAGTCGAAACCGTTCTCTCCGCTGCGGTCAAAATATTGCTTTAAAAGTTCTCTCTCCGGCCCCACCTGCGGGATTCCGGCTCCCACAACGGCCGCGCCGATCAGCTTTTCCCCGTCCAGATCAATTCCCTCCGAGAAAATGCCTCCCATGATACAGAATCCCACCAGCGTTTTCTCGTTGTCTTTCGCAAACGCTTCCAGAAACTCTTCTCTCTCCTGCTCCCGCCATCGCCGACTCCTCGGATCAGGCAGGTCACGTTTTCATCTGCATACAGTTCCTCATAGACCGCATAGACATCCTGCATCAGGCGGTATGACGGGAAGAACGCCATATAGTTGCCCTTCCGGCTCTGGATCATCTCGTTCAGATAGGCGGCGATCTTCTCAAACTCTGCGCGGTTTCTCCGCTGATACTTCGTGCTGACCTCGCTTCCGATCGCCAGACACCGCTTCGTGGGATCAAACGGGGACTCCACGTAAATCGCGTAATCGTCCGTATTCGTGCTGAACATCTTCTTATAATACTGCACCGGCAGCAGCGTCGCGGAAAAGAATACGGCCGACCGCCCCTGGTTGATACACTGCTGCAGATTCTCCGCCGGGTTGACGCAGAACAGGCGCAGTGCAAAATCGCCGTTATCGAGATAACTCGTGTAGATCAGATAATTTTCATCCACTAAATTGTAAATCTCGGAAAAATTTCGCAAGTTAAAAGTAAAATTCCAGAACCTGCTTCCGGATTTCGCTTGTCTTATGCGCTTCCAGCCAGCCTGCCAGTTCTTCCAGCAGCTGATTGACCATCATAAGAAACGTCGATACGCTTTCCAGCTCCGTGCAGGAATCGCACTCTCTTTTGTAGACGAGCATCTGGTGATTGCAGCGGTTCAGCGCCTTCTCGAGCTTTTTGCCCGGTGCATACGGGCGGAGGAGCTGGCGGACCTTTAAAATCTCCTCTTTGACGAGCGTGGCACTGAACATATCGCGGCCCCGCTCGACCAGGTTGTGCGCCTCGTCGATCAGAAAGATGTAGTCACCCTTCGTTCCTTCTGCGAAAAAAGCGTTTTAATTTCGAGGTCGGATCAAACGCATAGTTGTAATCGCAGATCACGCCGTCCACCCACGAAGCCACATCAAACTGGAGCTCGTGCGGGCAGACGTTCCATTTTTCCGCCTGGCGCAGGACTTCCTCTCTTGTGTAGGAATCGCATTCCGTCAGCATCTCGTACACCGCCGCGTTGATCCGGTCAAAATGACCTTTCGCGCGCGGGCAGTGGATCGGATCGCATTCGGGCTCATCGAGGATGCACATTTTTTCTTTTGCGGTCAGCGTGATTGCTTTGAACTGCAGTCCCTTCTCTTTTAGAATGGAGACCGCCTCCTCTGCCACGGTACGGGTGATGGTTTTCGCAGTCAGATAAAAAAGACGGTCGCCGCAGCCCTCTCCGATCGCGCGGATGGCCGGAAAGACCGTGGACATTGTTTTTCCGATGCCGGTCGGCGCCTGGACGAAGAGTTCTTTTTTCCGCAGAATGGTACGGTAGACGCCGCTCACCAGTTCCCGCTGGCCTTTCCGGTACGGGAAGGGGAATTCGAGGTGCTGCATTGAGGCATCTCGCGCTTTCTGCCACTGGTACTGGAATTCCGCCCAGATAAACCAGGCGTCGAGTAGCTCATCGAACCACTGCTCCAGTTCCGGGAGCTTGTACGTCTGCAGAAAATGGCGGATGCGCCAGTTGGAGTGCTCCGGCTTTACCTCTTCTTTGGTGAGCGGGCGCAGAAGGCCTTCCTCCTCGGAGGAGAGCAGGGTGTACGTCATCAGCACGCCCATCTCCTCTTTGCGGTTCTGAAGGCCGTAGATGTAAGCGTAGCACTTCGCCTGTGCCAGATGCACCGGAACCGGCTCTTCCATCGCTTCGAGGTCACGGTACGTTCCCTTGATCTCCTCGATCACGGTCGTGGTTCCGTCCTCGTACATGCCGTCCGCTCTTCCCTCGACGCGCAGGATGAAATGCTCATATTCTTTTTCGTGAACCAGCGGAACCTCCGCACGGTAATCGGCGCCCCGTTTTTTCTGAATCTGCTGATGCACCCGCGTTCCCGCCTGCATGGCATCGCGCTCGCCAAAACCTCCCGACGAGTTGTCCAGATCCCCGCTGCGCAGAATAAACTCCACCAGATTCCGCACGGAAATCCGGATCTCTTTCTTCTTCTCTTCCACTAGCCCGCTCCTTTTCTAACCAGACTATTCAGAGCCCCATCTCGATTCCGCTGCGCTGCATCTCGATGTGGCTTCTCGCCATATGAAATTCCAGAAAAGAACGCTCATTCATGCAAGCATGATTCGTGTCCTTTTCTGGAATTCGCATGGCTCTGAATAGTTATCATTATACAGAAAAAAGGAGACTGCCGCAACAGTCTCCTTTTTTCTCTCTGAAGTTATGTGTCTCGTGTGATTAGTTTTTCTTCAGAAAGTCCCCTGCGCAAATTCTGTCTCTACTCTCGCTGGCGGCGCAGGCTGAATTTTTTCGTTTCCCTTAATAAAATTTATGCTACAGCAAATTTCTGCAGGGTTTTATTGAATGCCGGACTGTCACCATAGCAGTGTACGGTGAGATCACGGTTCAGATCCATGCTGAGGATGCAAGAATGGATTTTGCATCAATAATAACGCGGTTGTAAAAAATGTCAATATCAAAATCACATTTGGAAGCTGCTTTTACAAACTCCTCTACTTCCTCAGTTCCATTGAGTCTTACTACGCAGTGTGACATACGATTCACCTCTTTCTTAATCAATAGCTGTTTGTTTTCCTATCGTTGAGGTAGATTATGCACTTTTTCTCTTTAAATGTCAATATTGAATTTATTTCCTTGTTTTTGCCATATTATGCATGTTTTTATGCAAGTTTTTCTCATTAACCTTCATATTTGTCGCTTTTTGTCTCATTTGCGCAGTCGTGTGTAACCGGTTACACAAAATCCGTTTAAAATAAAATAGTTTTTGCCAAAAGAAACGTAAAAATCTTGTCAAAAAAACCCGCTTTTCCTTGTAAAATCAAGGAAAAACGAGTTTTTCATGCCATTACTTGCTTCTATATTTAATGATTAGATGTTGATCTTTGCAATATCGGTGTTATCCACTTCTGCAAATCTTCCTTCGTCCACCAGCTCGGCAAACTCCGGATGAATCGGCATTTTGCCGAGAACCGGCACGCCGATCTCGGCTGCGATCTCGTCGATGTGGCTTTCGCCGAAAATGGACAGCTTTTTGCCGCAGTCCGGACATACGAGGTAGCTGTAGTTCTCTACGATACCGAGCACCGGAACGCTCATCATCTGTGCCATCTTGTAGCTTTCATGACGATCATGCGCACCAGATCCTGCGGGGAAGATACGATCACTACGCCGTCTACCGGAAGAGACTGGAAAACGGTCAGCGGAACATCACCGGTTCCTGGCGGCATATCGACGAAGAGATAGTCCAGGTCGCCCCAGATGACGTCGGTCCAGAACTGTTTTACGGTTCCTGCGATGACAGGTCCTCTCCAGATGACCGGCTCTTCCTCGCCCGGAAGCAGGAGGTTGATGGACATTACCTTTACGCCGTTTGCTGCAACTGCCGGGTAAACGCCCTTGTCATCTACGTTTGCAGGTCCTTTCAGGCCATACATTTTCGGGATGGACGGTCCTGTGATATCGGCATCGAGGATACCAACCTTGTAGCCCTCTTTTGCTTTCTGGTTTGCCAGAGATGCGGTTACCATGATTTACCAACACCGCCCTTGCCGCTGACAACGCCAATGACATGTTTGATCGAAGAATCGGCATTCAGATCAATATGAAAATCCGGTTTGCCCTGTCCTGCTTTGCTTGGACATCCTTCGCAGCTTTCTTTGGAACAGCTCGAATTGCTGCATTCTTTTGCCATGTTTCTTTCCTCTTTTCTTGTTTTTCTTGCTTATTTGACAAAGCGGTCGATCGCCTTATTCAGCTCCTGAATCGCTTTTATGTCCCCATGCTCGACTGCATCGACGATGCAATGTTCAATGTGATCCTCCAGGATAATTTTTCCTGTATTGTTAATGGCCGCCTTCACGGCAGACAGCTGGATCAGAACCTCAGTGCAGTCCCGGCCTTCCTCTACCATCGCTTGATCGACTCCATGTGTCCGATCGCGCGGGAGAGGCGGTTTAAGACTGCTTTTGTATTTGTATGATGGTGCCCGTGGGCGTGATCGTGGGAATGCTCGATCACGGTGCCGTCTTCCAGCACATGCACATGCGTGTGTTTTTCTTCACTCATCGTTTTTTTCTCCGCTTTTCTGGTATTTTCTGCGCGATTCAGATTTCTGTAAACGTAAACCGCTGGCGGATGCCGGAGGTCTCAATGTCAAAGACCAGAGATCCGTCCGCTTCCACCGTTTTTTCATATTTTAAGTTTTTGTCCGGAAATTTCTGACGGATATACGCCTCCGGGTCATCCGTCTCGATCTCGTCGAAAAAGACGTCCCGCATCTGATTATTGGCACACTCATTAAAAATCTCCCAGACGGTCTCGTACTCTTTTTTCATCCTGTCACTCTCCGTTTCGTAAGACTTCTCCGCACTGGCTCCACTCGCCAAGCAGCCGCTCCACAGACCATGCGGCGTTCGCGGGACTCGTCGACGGAAGACGAACCGCTTCCCGTCCCAGCTGCTTCTCCTGGTACTTCCGGTAATACTTCCACGCGGTCGCCCCGTTGCAGTAAATCTGCCGGATATCGGCGCATTCCAGAATGTCCTGCAGCGGATTCGGCACAACATCGCGGATGCTCGCATCGCTCGAGCCTGTGATGACGCAGGACGCGATCACATCCCAGACAGCGATATGATTCCGGAGCAGAAACGCCTTCTTCTCTTCCACGGTCTGCGGCACCTCTTCCCCGCACACGGCTGCCGTCACTTTCCAGAAACGGTTCTGCGGATGGCCGTAAAAAAATCCGGTCTCCCTGGATTTTACGGACGGAAAACTGCCGAGAATCAGAATCCGGGAATCGGCGCGGTAAACCGGCGGAATCGGATGCACCACCGGTGCTCATTTTTGTTCTCGTCAGGTCGGCTCATCTTCATCAAACTCCACTACCGTATAGAATCCTCTCGGTGTCTCTTTTACTTCTTTTACGATTCCCTTCCGGGACTGCAGCCTCTCATACGCCTGATAATTCCTGCTCATGGCACTGCCGGGGTAATCGTATAATAATAGGAGGTAGGCAGTGCGCTTTCTGTCACGTTGACTTCCTGGCCTTCCTCGAGAAGTCCCTGTCGCTCCATTTTAAATTCCATCTGCCGCATATTCCTCATCCTCCTTTTTGCAGCGGGCAAAAGATACGCCCATGGGGTATTTTATCACACTTTCCGAAAAAGAACAGGGGTTTTCGACAGAAAAAGGCGGTACCGGACCCTCGCCCCCAGAATTTTTGTTTTGATCATTTTCCAGATCTTTTCTCTTGCTTTCATTCACAAATCCTCCGTGTCCAGTATAGCGCAAAAACCCGGATTCCGACTATGCATATTTTGCCGCATGTGCGAAAAAAGAAAGAATCCGGCCACCCAGAGACCGGATTCTTTCTTCTTATATAAATATAAAACGCATTTCTTTTTAGTGATGGAACAGACGGATTCCTGTAAATGCCATCGCCATGTTGTACTTGTTGCAGCACTCGATGACAGCGTCGTCACGAACCGATCCGCCCGGCTCTGCGATGTACTCGACGCCGCTCTTGTGTGCGCGCTCGATGTTGTCGCTGAACGGGAAGAAGGCATCGGAGCCTAAGGTTACGCCCTTCATCTGGTCGAGCCATGCACGTTTCTCTTCTCTTGTGAAGACTTCCGGTTTTACTTTGAAGATCTTCTCCCATGCGCCGTCTGCGAGAACATCCATGTACTCCTCGCCGATGTAAACGTCGATCGCATTGTCACGGTCTGCACGGCGGATGCCGTCTACGAACTGCAGATCCAGCACCTTCGGCACTGACGCAGGAACCAGTTGTCGGCTTTCTGTCCGGCAAGACGGGTGCAGTGCACACGGGACTGCTGGCCTGCGCCGACACCGATGGCCTGACCGTCTTTGACGAAGCATACGGAGTTGGACTGGGTATATTTTAAGGTAATCAGTGCAATCTTCAGATCGCGTTTTGCCGCTTCCGGAATCTCTTTGTTCTCGGTTACCACGTTGGAGAGCAGCTCATCGTCGATCGGCAGCTCCTGGCGGCCCTGCTCAAAGGTAATGCCGAAGACCTGTTTGTGCTCGAGCGGAGCCGGACGGTAATTCTCGTCGATTTTGATGACGCAGTAGTTACCTTTTTTCTTTGCTTTCAGGATTTCCAGTGCTTCATCGGTAAATCCCGGAGCGATGACACCGTCAGAAACCTCGCGTTTGATCAGGGATGCGGTGTCTTTGTCGCAGACATCAGAAAGTGCGATAAAGTCGCCGAAAGAAGACATACGGTCTGCGCCTCTGGCTCTTGCATAAGCGCATGCTAACGGAGAAAGCTCTCCCATATCGTCTACCCAGTAAATTTTACGCAGGGTCTCGTCCAGCGGAAGACCTACGGCTGCACCTGCCGGGGAAACGTGCTTGAAGGAAGTTGCTGCCGGAAGACCGGTGGCTGCTTTCAGCTCACGTACCAGCTGCCAGCCATTGAAGGCATCCAGAAAATTGATATAGCCCGGACGGCCGCTTAATACTTCGATCGGAAGATCTCTGTCATCATCCATGTAAATTCTGGAAGGTTTCTGGTTCGGGTTGCATCCGTATTTTAACGCTAATTCTTTCATGATTTTCTCCTTTCGCAAAACACTCGATTTCTTATTTATTTTTATTCACGATTCTTGTCTCATACTTGCCGGTTGCAATGTCGATATAGCGTGTGAAGAGGGACACCTTGTTGTCCTCGTTTAAGCTGCTCCAGAGCAGTTCGGTGAAGGCATCGATGTCATCCGGAATCTCGACCAGTTTTGGCTCACCCTCAAAACTTGGCAGCGGATTGCCGTCGTGCATGTAGGTGTGGATGAAATGGCCTTCCCCTGCTACACAGTTATCATAGGAGAAGGTGTAGCGGTTGCACTGGGACGGATCGCCGTTGTTGCTCTTTAAGATCGACATCTGGTAGCCGTACGTTCCGTTCTCTACGTGCATCACACCGGAAATACGAGGCGTGTAGTTCGGTGCATCCGGCTCAAACTCTCTGCTTCGAAGGGATACCTCAAACGTTTTTCCCTGCTCCAGTCCTTCGTATACGGTATCGGTCTGGTCTCCGTTTGTTACGATCGTATCATTTCCCAGAACGCGTACCGGTGCGTAGATGATCAGGCTCGGATCTTCCAGCTTCGACGGATCAAACGCCTGTGTGCGGATTCCCTCACCCTCCTCAACAAAGACACGGTTGCGGCTGTTCTGGCTTCTGCCCATAATAAAGTATCCGGCAACGGCTTTTGTGCCGTCTTTGGATCTGCCGATCACAATTCCTCTTCCTGGATATGCATTTCCTTTTAATTCCTGTTCCAGTGATACTTTTTTCATCTTCTGATCTCCTTTTCAAGGTGGCTGGAATGGGATTTTCTGTTTTTGGATAAAAAAACAGACCCACTCCCCCAAGCATTCTTCTGCCCAGACGGTCGGCCTCTTCTCACGCTATACTCCCTGTGGTCATTTCCACTTCCGTCAGTCGTATAACTGTCTTTACCTTAACATGGAAAATCCCGCCTGTCAAGGGACGAAGCGGGATTTTCTCAAAATAAAATTTTCAGAATGCACGAAGACAGCTCCGGTAAACGCCCCGGTGGATTCTGCAAATGTGTGGGTGAACGTCAACTTAGAACCCCTCTCTGTGACGCTCTTTTCGCAGTTCATAGCGGCGTTTTCCGCCTCCCACTCGGCCTCCTGCTCCGGGGATTCCAGAATCAAGCCCGGGACGGGAAGTGCGCGGCCGTTCTCGTCGATGGCACCATCACCACGTAGGCACGGTTGATCATTTTCCGAATGCCGGTCGCAAGCTCTTCCACGTACGTGTCGACGCGCACCTCCATTGAGGTGCGTCCGACATACGTCACTCTTCCGACCAGTACGACGGTGTCGTTCATAAAAGCAGGATGCTTGAAGTTCAGATTGTCGATGCACGCGGTGGTGATTTCGTGGCCGCAGTGGCGGCGTCCCACCAGACCGGCAAGCTCATCGATCCACGCGACCAGCTGGCCGCCGAACAGACGGCCATAGCCGTTGATATGGCGGTGCATCAGAAGATACGACTGCTCTGTCTCAGAATCTTTTACGCGTTTCTTGCCATTTCTTCCATTTTACCAATACGCTCCTTTTCACATCCTGTTTTTTGTATCTTTATACGTTCGCAAGCGCCTGATCAAGGTCTGCAATGATATCGTTCACATCCTCAATGCCGACCGACAGACGGATCAGATCCGGCAGAACACCGGCTTCGATGAGCTGCTGATCGTTCAGCTGGCGGTGGGTATGGCTTGCCGGGTGCAGAACGCAGCTTCTTGCATCGGCAACGTGTGTTACAATTGCTACCATTTTCAGGCCGTTCGTAAAACGCATCGCACCGTCTCTTCCGCCCTTCGGTCCGAAGCAGAGAACGCCGCACGTTCCGTTCGGCATATATTTTTCTGCCAGTGCATGGTATTTGCTGTCTGCAAGGCCTGCGTACTCAACCCACGCTACCTTCGGATGATTTTTCAGGAACTCTGCCACTTTCTCGGCATTTCTGCAGTGGCGCTCCACGCGCAGGTGCAGGGTCTCCAGACCGACATTCGTCAGGAATGCATTCTGCGGGGACTGGCACGCTCCCATATCACGCATCAGCTGTGCGGTTGCTTTTGTGATATACGCTTTTTTACCGAATTTCTGCGTATAAATCACGCCGTGGTACGATTCGTCCGGTGTAGTAAGGCCCGGGAATTTGTCTGCATGCGCATCCCAGTCGAAGTTTCCGGAATCGACAATCGCTCCGCCGAGCGCCATTGCATGGCCGTCCATGTATTTTGTGGTGGAATGGGTGACAATATCTACACCGAACTCGAACGGACGGCAGTTGATCGGGGTTGCAAAGGTGTTGTCGCAGATCATCGGAACGCCGTGCTCATGTGCAAGTTTAACAAACTTGTCAATGTCAAGTACAACACCTGCCGGGTTGGAAATCGTCTCGGCAAAGACAGCTTTGGTGTTCGGCTGGAATGCTTTTTCCAGCTCATCTGCCGGCGCATCCTGGTCCACGAGGGTAGTCTCGATGCCGAATCGTTTTAAGGTAACGGCGAGCAGGTTGGAGGTTCCTCCATAAACCTTTGCCGCGCAGACAACGTGGTCGCCTGCCTCACAGATGTTGGTAACAGCAAGCATCGTTGCCGCCTGGCCGGAAGATGTGAGCATGGCTGCCACGCCGCCCTCCAGATCGCAGATTTTCTGTGCTACGACGTCGTTCGTCGGGTTCTGCAGACGGGAATAGAAATATCCCTCTTCCTCCAGATCGAACAGTTTTCCCATTTCCTCGCTGGTTGCATATTTGAATGTTGTGCTCTGGTAAATCGGAAGTACACGCGGCTCACCGTTTTTCGGCTGCCATCCTCCTGTACACAGATTGTGTCCTGGCTGTATCCCATAATTTTTCTCCCTTCTGTAAGTGAAACCGGTCCACCGGGCCGATTTCTGCTGTGCTCAGCGCCATAATAATACCCCCACCGGGATGCCCGGGCGAGGGTATCGCTTTTTCCTATTATAACTCTGTTTGTTCTTTCCTGCAACTATATGCGCACAGATTTAGGAGAGATATTCATCCACATATTTCTGGATATTGGAAGCATTCACAATCTTCTGCGCCTGGCCGTCCTCCACAACGAGAAGAGTCGGTGCCTGCATGATGCCGTACTGTGCGGCAAGATCCGGGTGACGCTCTGCGTCGATCACCTCATACTGCTCCTCGGCGAGCATTTCTTTTGCCATTTTGCAGTTCGGGCAGGTGCTTGTCGTGAACAGGTACATGCCGTCTTCCTCGATTTTATCTGCTGCTGCAGCGGCTTTCGGCTCTTCTTTTCCAGCGGCCTGCTCTGCCAGTTTCTCTGCTGCACCGTACGATTTCATTTTCTGCTCCGGCGATTTGGAGTGGATGATATCATATACAGTTCTGTTCTTGTACTCCTGGCGTTTTCCGTCGTTCCAGTTCTTGACCGGACGGTAATATCCCGTGATACGGCTGTAAACCTCTGCCTCTTTTCCGCAGATCGGACATGTAAAGTGCTCGCCGGCGAGATAGCCGTCGTTCGCACAAACAGAATACGTCGGGGACAGCGTGTAGTACGGCAGTTTGTAGTTCTCTGCAATCTTCCGCACAAGGGAAGCTGCTGCTTTCCAATCCGGCAGTTTTTCGCCAAGGAACGCATGGAAGACAGTTCCGAGGTGTACAGCGTCTGCAGATCATCCTGAATATCAAGCGCAGAGAAAATATCCTCGGTATAGTCCACCGGCAGATGGGAGCTGTTGGTGTAGTACGGGGTATCTCCCTCATGGCCTGCGGTCTTGATATCCGGCCATTTTGCACGGTCGTGTTTTGCCAGACGGTATGCGGTCGACTCCGCCGGAGTTGCCTCAAGGTTGTACAGATCGCCGTACTCCTCCTGGTAATCAGAAAGACGCTCTCTCATATGGTTCAGAACTTCTTTCGTAAACTGCTGTGTCTTCGGATCCTCCAGACCCTTTCCGAGCCATGCGGCATTTAAGCCGGCCTCGTTCATACCGATCAGACCGATGGTTGAGAAGTGGTTCTCAAACGTTCCAAGGTACCGTTTCGTATATGGATACAGTCCCTCGTCCAGGAGGCGGGTAATGACCTCACGTTTCGTCTTTAACGAACGTGCGGCAATATCCATCATATGATCGAGACGGCGGTAGAACTCTTTCTCATCTTTGGACTGATATGCGATACGCGGCATATTGATAGTGACAACGCCGACCGATCCGGTGCTCTCGCCGGAACCGAAGAATCCGCCGGTTTTCTTTCGAAGCTCACGCAGATCCAGGCGGAGACGGCAGCACATGGAGCGCACGTCGCTTGGTTTCATATCGCTGTTGATGTAGTTGGAGAAGTACGGGGTACCGTATTTTGCAGTCATTTCGAACAGCAGACGGTTATTCTCCGTATCGGACCAGTCAAAATCGGATGTGATGGAGTAGGTCGGGATCGGGTACTGGAAGCCTCTTCCGTTGGCATCTCCCTCGATCATCGTCTCGATGAACGCTTTGTTGACCATATCCATCTCTTTTTTACAGTCTTTGTACTTGAAGTCCATCTCCTTGCCGCCGACGATCGCCGGAAGCTCCGCGAGGTCATCCGGTACGGTCCAGTCGAGTGTGATGTTGGAGAACGGTGCCTGGCTTCCCCAGCGGCTCGGTGTGTTGACGCCGTAGATAAACGCCTCGATGCACTTCTTCACTTCGCCGTAGCTTAAGTTGTCCACTTTGACGAACGGCGCCAGATACGTATCAAATGAAGAAAATGCCTGCGCACCTGCCCACTCGTTCTGCATAATGCCGAGGAAGTTGACCATCTGGTTGCACAGAACCGAAAGATGTCTTGCCGGAGAAGAAGTAATCTTTCCGTTGATGCCGCCAAGTCCTTCTTTGATGAGCTGTTTTAACGACCATCCTGCACAGTAGCCGGTCAGCATCGACAGGTCGTGGATGTGAATATCCGCGTTGCGGTGTGCCTCGGCGATCTCGTCATCATAAATCTCAGATAACCAGTAATTAGCCGTGATTGCACCGGAG
>ENA-OQIG01001058-OQIG01001058.1-human-gut-metagenome-genome-assembly--contig:-NODE-1058-length-13241-cov-1.378908_pt1 | contig 13241 bp, 17 predicted proteins | sample MGYA00242576_ERZ504741 | MGnify/ENA primary metagenome ERZ504741 (study PRJEB26092, sample SAMD00036436) | human gut metagenome | host: Homo sapiens | study: EMG produced TPA metagenomics assembly of... | reverse complement strand
ATGTCAATGAGTGGCAGGAATCTTTGGGCCCGTTCTGTGGTCGGGGCCGTAAAAATTGTTCTGCCGTTCCTTCCTCCGCAATGACTCCCTGGTCAAAAAAGAGCACGCGGTCCGCCACGGCCCGGGCAAAAGGCATTTCGTGGGTGACGATGATCAGTGTCATTCCTTCTCCGGCCAGATCCATAATAACCTCCAGCACTTCTCTGACCATTTCCGGGTCAAGAGAGGCTGTCACTTCATCAAAGAGCATGATCTGCGGATGGAGTCATCAGGGCCGGATCATGGCGATGCGCTGCTGCTGCCTCCGGAGATTCCCGCGGCCAGGCCTGTTCTTTTTCTTCCAAGCCGATCCTTTTCAGCATTTTCCGGGCTTCTTCTTCCGCCTCCTTCCGGTTCCGTTTCTGCACCTGCACAGGAGCCAGGAGCAGGTTGTCCATCACCGTCATATGGCTGAACAGGTCATAGGACTGGAAGACCATGCCGATGTTCTGGCAGATTCCGGCGCGGGACACGGTGCCGTCACTGATGCAGGTCCCGTTGAAGAGGATCTGTCCGCCGGTAACGGGTTCCAGTCCGTTGATACATCGCAGGAAGGTGGACTTCCCGCAGCCCGACGGTCCCACGATGACGGTCACCTCGCCTTTGCGGATCTGCAGGGAAATGTCTTTCAGGATCATCTGGTCTCCGAATTTTTTCTGCAGGTGCTGAATGTCCAGTATGACAGGTTCGCTCATAGTTAATGTCTCCATTTCTTTTCCAATTGTCCGGCCGCTTTGGACAGGGGCCAGCAGGTCAGGAAGTACAGGAAGAAGATGACTCCGTAGATCCACAGGGCCGCGTCAGGCGCCGTGTAGCGGTTTGCTTCAATAATCTGCTGCCCTGTTTTCAGCACTTCCACGACACCGATGAGCACCACGAGGGAGGTTGTCTTGATGATGCGGGTGAAGAGGTTCATGGCAGGCGGCGTCAGGCTCCGCACCGACTGGGCAAAATCACATAACGGTAGAGCTGGTACCGGGACAGGCCCAGGGCCTCCGCACTTTCGTACTGGCTCTTCGGCACGGAGATGAGGGCGCTCCTTACAAGGTCTCCCATTTCCGCAGCTCCCCAGAAGATGAAGACCACTACTGAGGCCGCCATGCCCGAAAGGTTGATTCCCGCCGACCGGGTCAGTCCGAAGTAGACGATAAAGAGAAGCGACCAGCTGGGCATAATTCTCACATTTCCAGGTAAATCCGGGAAAGATGCGGCAGATCTTATAGGGCATGGTCATCACAAGTCCCGTCAGAATGCCGAAGATGCAGGAGCCTGCCACGGAGATCAGGGATATTTCAATGGTGACCCAAAGTCCCTGCAGGAGACGGATGCCGTTCTGTCCGTCAAACAGTACTCGGATTCCCAAATCTTCCATGACGGATCCTCCTTTCCAGTACGGATGCCCCCAGTGAAATGGGAAGCAGCATGATCAGATAGGACAGCACCAGAAGCAGCAGGGCTTCATCGGTCTTGTAGTACAGGCCGATGAGGTCCTTGGCCACGTACATGAGATCCGCCACGGCCACGACGCTGAATACGGAGGTTTCCTTGATGAGGAAGAGCACGTTGGCGCAGATGGGCGGAATGGACACTTCCAGTGCCTGGGGCAGGATCACATAACGGAACATCTGGCACCGGGACAGACCCAGGCTTCCGCCGACTCAATCTGGGAGACGGGGACTGACTCAATGCCGCTCCGGAAGCTCCGCCATGTAACTGCCGCCGAGGAAGGCAAGTCCGATCACGGCGCAGGCTTCTCCGGGAATGCGGATGCCCAGTTTCGGAAGACCGAAGTAGAGAAAAAACAGCTGCACCAGGAGGGGCGTGTTCCGGGACAATTCGATATAGGCCGAGGCTATTTGTGAAAGGACGGGGATTTTTTCATACCGTATGATTCCCACCGCCAGCCTGTGACCAGGGAAAGCAATATGCCCCACAGGGCCAGGCGCGCCGTCAGAACCGCCGCTTCCACATAAAGGGGTATGTATGTTTCCAGGGATGTGAAACTCAATCTGCAGCCTCCGTTTCCAATAAAAAAAACTCCTGTCCCCAAGGGACGGAAGTTTCCGTGTGTACCACCCAATTTCGCAGATACGTCACCGTATCTGCCTCTGCAGGTACTGCCGTGCAGTACCCTGCGCTGTACCGGGCGCACCCGGAGGACCTACTGCTGTGTTCAGTCCTGTCTGCTCCGAAAGGCACTTCAGCCGGCGGTTTCTGTCCCCTCTCACCTGCCGGGAACTCTCTGTGAGAAACCGATCCGCTTACTCTCTTTCTTCCTTGCTGTCTATGCTGTTTAAAGGGACAAAAAGAGCCTCCGCCCACAAGGGACGGAAGCTCCGTGTAACCCACCCAATTTCACAGACGCGTCGCCGCATCTGCCTCTGCAGGTACTGACATGCAGTACCCTGCGCTGTATCGGGCGCACCGGATCTTCCTACTGTATTCTTCGGATGATCTTGTTCCGAGATGCATTTCGCTGATATGCCGCACGCCCTTTTTCATCCGCCGGGCTTTCTGATGTGCTTTCCTCCAGCTACTCTTCTCTTCCTTACAGTTTCAATATATTGAATTTACTGTAGCATTCATCAAAAATTTTGTCAAGGACACGGAGGCCGTTTGGGACTCTTTTTTTACTTTTGTTTTCTGTCTGTCCGTATTTTTTCCAGCAGGGACGGCATCCATGCGGATAATGCCGAGGTGATGGGCACGGCAAAAATCACACCGAAGCTGCCGGAAATCCCCTGCAGGATCTGGATGACCACTTCATTGGAGTTAATCAGCTGCAGGTAGGGAAGGTCATAGGCATAATCCAGGACCCACATCCCCAGAGATCCTCCGAAGAAGGCCAGAATGAGCGTGGTAGACATGGTGCCCATGACATCCCGTCCTACGTTCATGCCGCTCCGGAACAGTTCCGGCGGGGACAGGCGCGGATTTTTTCTGCGGATTTCCCAGACTGCCGAGGAGATATCCATGGCAATATCCATAACGGCCCCCAGGCTGGCAAAAAGGATGCCCGCAAAGAGGAGGTCTCCCACATCAATGAGTGTATTCTGCGCCACAAAAATGAGCTGTTCAATATCCGCCACATTGTATCCGGACACGGAGGTGGCCCACCCGAAAGCAAAGGCGGACAGTCCCGCTGCCAGGATGCCCAGGAAGGCGGACAGAACTGCGGAAAAAGCTTTCACGGTAAAGCCGTTGATTAAACAGATGGTCACCGTCAGGATCAGGCCGACAGGAGCGCGGCCGCTTCAAAGGGGAGCATTCCCCGCATGATCATGGGGAAAAAGAGAAACAGAAAACAGATAAAGGTAAAGACCAGGGCCAGGGCGAACCGCACACCCCTTTCCCCGCCGATCAGACAGAGAAGCGCCAGGAAGGTCAAGATAAAACCGTACACCGGCCAGGAACGGTCCCGGTTGTATACCGTGGTTACATTCAGGTTCCCCACATGACTGGCAATAGCAATAACCCGCATGCCCGGATAGCAGACAGCTCCGAAAAGAAGCCCGTTGGGGCTGTTCGCTTCCCTGATCTGTCCTTTCTCAGGTCCGCTTTCCATCTGAAGCCGTACAATCTGGTCGCCGATGCGGCTTCCGTTCTCCTGGATATTGTCACGCAGCACTTCTGTCACACGGGCCTGTTCAAAGGTGCGTCCCTGTGTGCTTACCATGACGGGCTTATCGATCCGGTTATAGGACTGCAGAAACAGAAAGAATGCCGCTGCCAAAATCAGAATCACCGCCGCCCGGACGGCTTTTTTCTTCCATATATGATTCATGCCCTTCCTCCTCTCCGGGACAGACGACGCAGAAAGACTGCGGAAACCATGTCCCGCAGTCCGTTCTGCCGTCCCGGATTATTTTTTGATGATGGTATAGGATTCATCGATAGGACTGCCCGTCTCTGCATCATAGGTGGTAATGCGGAAAGAGGTATCTGTCATGTTGACCACAGAATAGGTGGGCCGCCATGTCTGGCTGCGCGCTGCGATATAGTCCTGCTGCTGGGCAATGAGGTTATAGAACTTGGATCCTGTCGCCGAGTTGGATGTCATGTAGAATACCCCTTGGGATTCACCACGTGTTCCTTGTTTCATGTCGGCAATGGTATAGCACCGGTTCTGGGATTCGTAGTAATCCTTAAAAGAGCTTTCCTTCATCTTGGCATCCAGCAGGTTATGGTGCTGTCCGCTCTGTCCCGCCGCTTTCATTTCATCAAAGGACGCATGCTGGGCCCCGTCTCCGCTGAGCTGATAGGTGCGGGCATAGGTATGATCGTGGCCCTGGAGCACTACGTCGATATGGTTGGCGTCATAGATGGGGGTCAGCTGGTTCCTGAGAATAATACCGTCCGAGTCGGAATGATCCAGGCCGGATCCGTAAATATCCTGATGCATGACTACAATGCGCCATTTCGTATCCGGATGGGCCTTAATGGCTTTTTCGATCAGAGCTTTATGATCAGCCGCATTGTAGTTGTTGGCATTGATCACGATAAAGAGGGCATTCCCGTAGGTATAGAAATATCCGTGCCCTGCTTTGGTAGGGCTGGTTTCTTCTGTAAAAGGATTCGGCACATTGAAGTGATTCCCGTACCCCGGCGTCATGCTGTCGTGATTGCCGATCGCTGTGGCTTCGGGGAGATTTTTCAATGCGGCTGCTGACAGGTATCCCGCATACTGATGTTCCTGCAGTGCTATTTTTTCCGGACTGCCGTCAGCGGCAGGTTCATTGATCTGATCGCCCGGGGAGACGAGGAAGTTAATCTCCGGGTGCCGGCTGAGGGCTTCGTTCAATGTTTTGTTCCAGTTATAGGCATCATTCCGGGCAGCCAGTTCGCCGTCCATTTTCCCGGTTCCTTCCGCCGGAGTCTGTCCTATGGAAGCGCCGATCTGCGGATCGCCTACATACATGAAGGAATATTCGTGGGGATTTCCTGTTCTGTAGGACTGGGCTTCCTGCCACACACCGTCCACCTTCACCTGATACCAGTAGGTTTTTTCCGGCTGGAAGCCTTCGGCCGTTACACGGTTGGTGTAGTAGGTCACCCCTTCAAGAACAGTCCCTTCCTTTACCGTTCCCTTGAATACCCGGGCATTTTTCATATCTTTTCTCGTGGAAACCCGTACTTCCGGTGTGGTTTCTTCTTTGGAATACCATCCGAAGTTCAATTTCGAGAAATCTGCCCCCGGCGCCATGGAGACCTGTTCATGGTTGTTTTTGATCTGTTCCCATGACTGTTTCCATGTATTCCAGTCCGTGCTGTCCCCTGCCGCCGTGCGTGTGACAGCAGCGGGTGTCAGAGATGCGTCCGCCCAGTGGGAGGTCGCTCCGTAGGCCCCCGCGGTGAACAGACTGGCAGCCGCCATGCTCAGAATCAGTGCTTTTTTCCATTGTAAAGACCGATGTTTCCATCGTTTCAACTCCTTCCCGTTTCCAACCCAATTTCAATTGTTCCCAACTGTTGAATCATAAACAGGCAGTTGTAAAAGAGGAATGACAGGGGATTACAGATCCTGTCATATTTGAAATAGTTTGGTAAAATATGAATTGTTTCCTTCACAAAATAATCATGCGTTTTTGATTTAATTCATTCTTTCTTTCAGTTGCATGATATAATAATGGAAACTGTTTCAGGCCGCCTATAGGGCGGCTGTCATTTTTCTTCAGGAGGCTGTTATGACGGTATGGCTTCTGCCCCTGCTCGGTTTTATCACGGGGCTTTTAATTATTTCTCTGGGAGGCGGAGGCGGCGCCGTGTATGTAGGCGCACTGACGGCTGTTTTCAATATTCCTCCCGCCATTGCCGCTTCCACATCTCTGGCTACGGTGATTCCCACAACGGCTGTCGGGGCTCTCAGCCACTGGAAAGCCGGCAATGTCAATATGCGGATCGGGGCTGTCATGCTCTGCGGGCGGACTGGCGGGCACTGTGCGGGATCTTTGTTCTCCGGCACGCTCCCTGACGCTCTCTATGATAAAATAACAGGGGGCATTCTGGTTCTTCTGGCTCTGCAGATGTCTGTTTCTTATCTGCGGCATCCCCGGAATTCCGGTGCCGTTCCTTCCCACAGTCATGTGAAGGCCTGGCTTTCGGTCTTCTGGGGGGGTGTCATGGTAGGTCTTGTAGGTCTCAGCGGAGGCGGTCCTATTGTGGCCGGTCTGCTGATTCTGGCTGTTCTCCTTTAGAAGCTGTGGGCACATCTGTATTTGTTATTTTCGGTATGTCCATTGTTGGATTTCTGGCTCATCTCAGTCTGGGAAAAATCGACTGGCCTCTGGTGGGTCTTCTGACGGCAGGCACAGCGTCCGGGGCTTTTGCCGGACCGCTCCTGCTGAGTCATGCCGACCGGCAGAAGACGGAGCGCATGCTCCGTCCTGTCATTATTACGGTAACATTTTTTATGGGTATGGCAGTGCTGGGAAAGTAATGCCGTTCCCGTTTTTATCAAAAGGGGGCCGTTTTTATGAATGCTGATTCTTCCGCTGTTTTCCCGCTCTCCCTGTCACGTGCGGCGCTGGTTGCCATTGATCTCCAAAACGGCATTGCCGCCGGACACACAGTTCCCCATTCACCGGAAACTGTCGTGGGAAATGCCCGGCGTCTGTGTGATGCTTTTACCGCAGGCGGAGGTTTTATCGTGTTGATCAATGTGGCGTATACAGACAGGGGGGATCTGCTGAAGCCGCCGTCGGATGTGCCTTCTTATGCGGCTCTTCATGACCGGACATGGTCTGAGATTGTTCCTCTCCTCAATGCCGTTCCCCGTACATTCCGCATAACGAAAAGGCAGTGGGGCGCTTTTTACGGAACAGAGCTGGATCTGCAGCTGCGCCGGCGCGGTATTGATACGCTCGTGCTCTGCGGCATTTCTACAGGAATCGGTGTGGATACGACAGCCCGTGACGCTTTTCAGCTGGGATACCGTCAGGTTTTTGCCGAAGATGCCATGGCTGCTTTTACTGAAGAGGAGCATGCTTTGAATGCGGTACGATTTTTCCAAAGATCGGCCATGTACGGACTACATCGGAAATTCTTTCTCTCATCAAAGCCTGAAAACAGGCATTATAAAAAGGCTCTTTCCTCTGCGGGAAGGGCCTTTTTGATGGATTCTCCCTCAGGAACGGAGAAGGAGCGAAATCAGGGGAATAGACAGAATGGACAGGAAGGTCGTCACAAACACCGTTTCTGAAGCGAATTCCCGGTCCCCTCCGTACTGCTGGCTCAAAACAGCCGCTGTGCTCCCTGCCGGCATGGCAGTCATCAGCGCCGATACATTGATCACCATCTCCGGTGCTTCCAGAAGCTTCAGGATAAAGATTACAGCTGCCGGAATCAGGATCAGCCGCAGCAGGGAAAACCGGATCATGTCGGCAGAGCAGGATTTTTTCAGGATTTTCCGTCCATCCAGCCTTCCCAGGATAATTCCTACAGTGAGCATGGAAAAAACAGCGGTGCAGCTTCCGATCAAGGTAACGGATCTCGTCAGAAAGGACGGCAGGACAAAGGGCAGACAGGCGGCGGCCATACCGATATAAACGGCAGCCACGCAGGGATGGAAGAGAAGTCTGCGCCAGGCAGTCCGGCTGTCCGTGGCTGTAAAAAGAGACAGCCCCGCCGTCCACATGGAGATCCGTACGGGAAGGAGTGCGATGGAAGCGTACAGCAGTCCCGGGGCTCCATATACCGCCTGAATAAAAGGCAGTCCGATCAGTCCGCAGTTGGATACCAGAATGGAGTACCGGAGCACCGCCTGCCGGCGGGGATCTGTTTTCCCGTAAATCTGTTTTCCCAGAAACCATGCTCCTGTCTGGATAAAAAGGAAAATAACAAAAATAAGGCGCAGTCCCGCACTGTCTCCCAGCTCATGCCGGTGAAAAAGGAGCTCACAATATTGCAGGGCAGGATCAGCATAATCAGGAGTTCTGACAAAACAGCACCGGTGCGGTCATCGGCGCAGCCCCTCTTTCTGAGCACATACCCTGCTGCCAGGATCATAAAAAACACGAGCTGCAGATTCAGCAGAAAAAGAAACATCCGTCCCGCCTGCCATTCTTTTCTAAAAAACAGACGGAAAACAAAGCAAACTGTTTTTCCGCCCATTCTGGATACTGAAATTTTTCTTATCATAGCACGCTTTTGAACCGCTGTCTAATAACCGGACCTCTGGACCGTTCTCATTTTTACTCTTTCGGTACGTTTTATACTGTATTTAAATATCCCCTCTCCCTCATTTTCCTGTAAGATATAAACATAACAGCACAGGTATAGTAAGGGGGAGATTCCATGAAAAAAATTTATTTCTGCATCGCTGCAGCTCTCGCTGTCACCGGATCGTCCATGGCTTATCAGTATGGGGGCGGCTACGCTCCGGGCAATTTATCCACGGCCGTAGGTCAGGGATCTGAAGCATCCGGCAGCTACTCCACCGCTTATGGAGCCTATGCCAAAGCCCTGGGCGGCTGGACTACAGCTGTCGGACAGCGGGCCCGGGCCATAGGGAACAACTCCACAGCCGTAGGCCAGTTCTCCACATCATCAGGAGATTTATCCACCGCCATCGGTCAGTATGCTACATCCTCGGGTCTGGCTTCCACGGCCCTGGGCCAGTATGCCTATGCAACAGGAACAAAGGTACTGCCGTAGGGGAAGGATCCCGCTCCACCGGAGATTATTCAACCTCAGTCGGACAGATTTCCCAGGCCACGGGGCTCTATTCCACTGCTGTGGGCCAGGCAGCCCGGGCTACGGCCGAAAGCGCCTCCGCCTTCGGCCAGTATGCGGAGGCATCGGGAGCCTATTCCACGGCTTTGGGACAGCAGGCCACAGCCTCCGCCAATAATTCCGTAGCTCTCGGGTATCTGTCCGAGGCTGACCGGGACAACAGTGTATCGGTGGGTCAAAGCGGTGCGGAACGGCAGATTGTCCATGTGGCCGCCGGCACGGAAGATACGGATGCGGTCAATGTATCCCAGCTCAAGGGCGTCAGCCAGAACTTCAGCAGTCAGATCAACAGCGTGCGTCAGGATTCCGAGAGGGGCGATGCTCTCAATGCCGCTCTGTCCGCCCTGCAGCCCGCTTCTTATGATCCCTACCGTCCCACCCAGATTATGGCCGGAGCAGGCTCTATCAGGGACACAGCGCCGTGGCCCTGGGCGTATCTCACTATACCAGTGAAAACACGCTGGTCCATATGGGTTTTTCTTCCAACGGCGACAGTCTCATGGCCAATGCAGGCGTGACATGGAAGGTCGGTCCCGGGAATAAATCTCTTCCGTCACGGTACCAGGCCGGTCCCATAGGCAGTGTCTATGTCCTGCAGGGTGAAGTTGAATCCCTCCGCCGGGAAAACGGGGAAATCCGTCAGGAAAATGCAGAGCTGCGGGAGCAGATCCGTCAGATCAATGAAAAGCTGAACCGTCTGCCGTAACCGGTTATGTAAGAAAAAGCGCCTGAAACCGAAATGGTTTCAGCGCTTTTTGCTGTTTCGTTATTCCATACAGACCAAAATTCTTCCTGTTACTTTTCCATGAAGAATACGGTCAATGTTCTCCGGCAGGGTTTCCGGCGTAATTTCTTCGGTGTTTTCCGCAAAGGTATAGGGTCTCCATGGACCGGCCAGCAGCTGCCAGAGTTCTTCTCTTTCATCCATGGGACACTGTACTGAGTCAATGCCCAGAAGGGATATGCCCCGCAGTATGAAAGGGTACACCGTCGTTTCCAGCCGGTATCCTGCCACATTGCCGCAGGCGGTGACGCATCCTCCATAGCGGACGGTTTTCAAGGCTGTTTCCAGCACTTCCCCTCCCACGGTATCAACGGCAGCCGCCCAAAGAGGCGTCAGAAGGCTTTCCCGGTTTCATCGACAGCGTCTTCCCGGAGCACCACTTCTTCTGCCCCCAGATGCTTCAGCATGTCCCGGGCGGCTCCCTTCCCCGTAACGGCTGCTGTATGGTACCCCAGTTTATGAAGGATCGACAGGGCCAGGCTTCCCACTCCGCCTGTAGCTCCAGTCACCAGAATCTGTCCGTCCTCCGGCTGAATGCCGTAACGGATTAATTTCCGCACGGAAAGTGCTGCCGTAAATCCGGCCGTACCGTAGATCATGGCATCCCGCAGTGTCATCCCCGCAGGCCGCCGGACGGGCCATGAGTCCGGCACACGGATATACTGCCCCCATCCTCCGTCTGTGTTCATGCCCAGGTCATATCCGGTCACGATTACCTCGTCGCCGGCATGGAACCGGTCCGATCCGCTTTCTTCCACAATGCCCGCCGCATCAATCCCCGGCGTGTGGGGATAGTGCCTTGTCACCCCGCGGTTTCCCGATGCCGACAGGGCATCTTTATAATTGACCGAGGAATAGGATACACGTATCAGGACTTGCCCTGGCGGAAGCTCTGAAATTTTCCGTGTTTCCCGGGTTCCTTCCCAGGCTCCGTTATTTTCTCTGACTACAAATGCCGTAAATTCTTTGTCTTCCATCTTTTCTTCCCCCTGTCTGTCCGGGAGCGACTCACCTGAAAGGCAGATCTTTCTCCCCTGTTTTCCTTTTTTCATGAATAGCACGCAAAAAAGTTCGTCGTCAAACTATTGGCGTTTTACTCATTTTGATGTATACTGTTATTGTTTCTTTTTTACTGTTTTATAATATTTTTACCCGAGGTTGCACTATGAATGAAAACAATGACCGCCTTCTGCTTTATTTTGTAAGCCGGACTGCTAAAATCATGTCCCGCTTTGTGGAAAAGAATCTGGCGGAAAAGGGACTGGACGGACTGATCTCCGCCCATGGGAATATTCTTGCCGTATTGTACCGGAGTTCTTCTCCCATGACCATGGGAGATATTGCCGCCCGTATCGGAAGAGACAAATCCACGGTCACTCCTCTGGCGGAAAAGCTGGTCCGCCTGGGCTATATTGAAAAGGTGCCGGGCAGCCGGGACCGCCGGAACGTGTATCTGGTCCTTACGGAGAAGGGCCGCTCCCTGCGTCCCATTTTTGAGGATATTTCCGAACAGCTTTTCCAGACGGCCTGGGATCATTTCTCTATGCGGGAAAAGAAGATTTTCTGGAGTCTCTGAAAAAAATCTATTTGAATTTCCAGTCAGAGGAAAGAATCAAAAATCAGGACCTGAGGGTCCTGATTTTTGACGGCTGTTATTCAGCAGGGCATACGGCAAAGAGACGGGAAGGGAATCCGGTGCCGTCCCTGACTTTTGGGAATGTCACGAAAATGAGGAACCCGCAGGGGGCAGCTTCATCCAGATGGGCCATGAGCTCGCACTGGATCTTGTCCGCAGCAGGATGCACGATTCTCCGGCAAAAGATCCGTCATTATGGGCCGGCGCATCGGTATCTCCCGGTTCATGACCGATGGCGCCTATGTTTCTTTCTTTCAGCAGCCACTGGATGGCATCCAGCTTCCAGCCGGGATAATGGGGTTTCTTTTCTGCGTCATAATTATCCATGTCTTTTCTTTTATACCAGTCTGACCGGAAAGCTACAAAGGCTCCTTCAGGAATCCGTCCGTACTGCTGCTCCCATTCTTTCAGATCCTCTATGGTCAGTTCATAATCGGGATTGGCCGCACAGGCTTCTGATTTGTCTATAACCACCAGGGGGTACGCCATTTCTTTCAGTGTAATTTGGCTCATATCCCGCATTCCTCTATGAAAATGGGAAGGAACATCTGCATGGGTCCCATACTGTCCCGAGGGAAGCTTGTATTTCCAGACCTGGAAAGGACAGTCCGGTGCAAAATCAAAAAGAATTTCTGATTCCATGGGTCCGAATCCGTACCAGTGCGGTGTTTCACTGCTCAATTCATGGGTCAGATCCACCCATTTATAGGCGGACGACTTCATTTCCTGTAACATGTCCCATAATGCTGCCATAGAAAAACCTCCCTGTTTTTTTGCAAAGAAGCCCTGTCGACATGACAGGGCTTCTTTGCTGATTATTATTTCGTTCATTATGGCACAGAGAAAACGGTCTGTCAAATTCAGACTGTCACAGGACCTCCGGCTGCTGCTGCTTTTTCCAGAAGTTCCAGTGTTTCTTCCGTCCGGCATACACGGCAGTAAATGACATTCATAATCTTCAATTCCGCATCGTGCCCTTCCTCGGAAGCCGCCGCGCAGGCATCTTCCACACAGATGACCTGAAATCCCGCATCGGCCAGGTCACGCACGCTGCAGGCCACACACTGGTCTGTGACAATACCCGCCACAATGACTGTGGTTATGCCATGTTCCGCAGGACGCCCGCATAGGAGGTGCTGCCCATAATACTGTCTGTTGTCTTATCAAAAACCATTTCTTCCGGCAGAGGCTTCAGTTCATCCACCATAGCCGCTTCTTCAGATCCGCGGTAAAGAAAAATATTATTCCAGCCTTCTCTTTTCTGCACGGGGGACCGGTCTTCCCCGTCGGGGGAAAGGCAGGCAATGCGGCCGAAGGTCACGGTCATGCCCTCCTTCCGGGCCCAGAAGAGCAGTTTCTGGGTATTGGGAATGGCCGTGTTGTGAATGCGGTTTCTAAAGTACTGCCACCGTTCCCACTGACCGTTTTTTTTGATTTCCAGGGCTTCGCCCATGTGGTCATCGCAGAATTCTTTTGATAATCAATGATACAGAGCGCTGTTTTTTTCAAGTCTATTTCCATATCCTGATAGTCTTCCATGTCCTGATAGTAAAAGGACAGATAACGGGGATTGATCTTCATGTCTTCCATTCCTTTCCAGCTTCTTTCGAGATGCATGCCCGCAGGCAACGGGCGTCTTTTTATTGTATCATACCCGGGGCTCCGGTTTCTCCAAAAAGCTGTTTTTCCCTGTCTCTGTCCCTGCGGAAACGCCCTGAATGCCTATATATTCAGTTCGCCGCCGCTTCAATTAATACCCTCGTAAAAAGTCCTGTCCCTGCGGTTGACACCCCCGCAGTGTATGTTACAATTAACTTGCATCTGAATTTTCAGCAGGCTGCTGAAGTTTTTTATCCGCGGAAAATTAAATTGATCTTATTGGAGGTTTTGGTTTCATGAAAACTGCATCAACACTCCGGCCCCTGCTATGAAACGGGTTCTTACCTGCGGGATCTCTGGATTTACGGGATTGCCTTTATGCCTCCCATTGCACCGGCCTATATTTACGGATTTGCTTCCCAGACCTCAGGAGGCATGCTGGCCGCTGCCTAT
>ENA-OQIG01001057-OQIG01001057.1-human-gut-metagenome-genome-assembly--contig:-NODE-1057-length-13264-cov-3.091041_pt1 | contig 13264 bp, 13 predicted proteins | sample MGYA00242576_ERZ504741 | MGnify/ENA primary metagenome ERZ504741 (study PRJEB26092, sample SAMD00036436) | human gut metagenome | host: Homo sapiens | study: EMG produced TPA metagenomics assembly of... | reverse complement strand
TACAATAGCCGCACTTGTGTTCTCATAAGTGCTAATCTTTCTTTTATCCAAAACCTCGGATTTATATCAATTTTAGTATAAACCTGTCCTACTTTGTGTGTAGGACGCTTAATATTTACGTATGAAATATGGTATATCTTCCACTATATTCGTCATTTGCGTTATGTGGAATATTATAAAAACACCAACAAAAATAAAATTCTATTTTTCTACCATTTTTTCCGTTATAAACGACTAGGTTTCAAACTAAAAATAACTATTTATCCTAATACTATTGGAGCAGGTTTAAGGATCTATCATGTGGGAGATTTTATTCATATTGGGGCACAGTGTCATATAGGACATAATTGCACACTACTTCCTGGAGTAGTATTTGGTAACAAGTATGAGAAAGCAACTGACACACAAATAATTGCAGGCAACAATTGCTACTTTGGACTCGGAGCCAAATTTTCGGTTCCATTATAATAGGAAACAACGTTACCATAGGAGCAAATGCAGTGGTCACAAAGGATATTCCAGATAACGCCATAGTTGGTGGGATACCAGCAAAAGTATTAAGATTCAAAGAAATAAATATACTATAAAACCATTATTATCTATGCCTAAAGTTTTAGTAGTGGCCACCTCTCGTAAAACCAAAGGAGGAATCACTTCTGTAGTAAAAGCACATGAAACAGGAGAACAATGGAAAAAGTTTCATTGTAAATGGATTGAAACACATCGGGATGGAAATAGCGTAAGAAAATTATGGTATTTAGCTACAGCCTTAATAGAATATATTTGTCTTCTACCTTTCTATGATATTGTACATATACATGTAGGATTAAGAACATCAGTCAATAGAAAACTTATATTTGCACGGATTGCTCTTCTGTTTAGAAAGAAAATTATTGTTCACTTTCATCCAGCAACGGAAAAGCATCTATTCGATCCTATGTTTAGTGGCAATATAAAGCATTTATTCGAACTATCTAATAAACTTCTTGTACTATCTCCCAAATGGATAGAATGGATAAACGAAGCATACCGAGGGAATAAATATAATATACAAGTGCTTTATAATCCATGCCCGAGTGTGAAACGAAGCATTCAAAGAGAGAATTATATTCTATATGCAGGGATTCTATCAGACAGAAAAGGCTACAACCGACTTATTGAAGCATTCAGTAAAATTGCTGCAAAATATCCAGATTGGAAAATAAAATTCGCAGGAAATGGAGAAATTGAAAAAGGTAAATCCTTGGCTGTTAAATTTGGTATAGAACAACAAACTGAATTCCTGGGTTGGATAGCCGGCAATACAAAAGAGAGTATATTTCAACATGCTTCCATTTATTGTTTGCCCAGTTGGGGAGAAGGATTTCCCATGGGAGTAATAGATGCAATTGCTTATGGAATTCCTGTCATTACAACTCCTGTAGGAGGATTAGAAAAAGTTTTTCACGACGGTATTGATGCTATGATTTATGAAACTTACGATTTAAAGATGTTGGCTGACAAATTAGAACAATTAATAAAATCGGAGACTTATAGGAATAGTATAGTAAACGAAGCAGATAAATTGGTATGTAGCGACTTTAATATCATCACTATTTGCAATAAAATTGAAAAAATATATGAGAACATGTAGTCCTCGCCTAGCAAAAGAAAAATACTGCACCGGATGTATGGCTTGCAGTGATGCATGTACACATGATGCTATCAAGATTGTGGAAAAGAACTGTATGCCATTTGTGAAAGTAGATACCCATAAATGCATGAATTGTCATTTGTGTGAAAAAGCATGTCCGATAATAACTCCTGTAAAAAAGAACAGAGCTGAAGAAATGAATGTATATGGAGGTTGGGCCAATGATGAACAGACCCGCATTGATGCAGCCTCCGGAGGTGGTTTTTCTGGTTTAGCACAAAGCTTTTTCCACCTGCATAAAGAAGATAAAGTTGCCGTCATTGGAGCTACACTCGCAAACAATAGAGTATATCATCAATTAATAGAGCAGGAAAAGGATATTGTGTTATTAACTAATAGCAAATATATACAAAGCGATACTCAAGGAATATATAAAGAAGTTATAGAGAGACTAAAAACCGGATATTGGATATTATTTTCAGGGTGTCCATGTCAAATAGCAGGATTATATGGCTTTTTAGGTAAAAAGAGGGATAGTGAACGGCTTATAACAATTGAGGTTGTATGTCACGGTATTGCCAGTTATGAAGCTCTTGATCTTCATTTAAAATACTATAACTCCTCACGTATATATCGTTTTCGAGATAAACGACACGGCACACAAGATTGGAAACAGTCGCAATGTACTACTATTGAACAGAATGGAGAAGAAATAAAATTGAAACGGAAGGATGACATGTTTTACGCTATTTATGCAGGATGGATGCTCGACCGAAAGAGTTGTAGCAATTGCCAGTTTGCGGAAATAAATAGGGTAGCGGATATTACAATAGCAGATTTTTGGGGATTACAGGTACCAGACTATTATAAACAGGGTGTATCACTTATCATAGCCAACAATAACAAAGCAGATACCATGATAAAAGCAGCGGATGCGATTTATACTTTCAAAGAATCACTACGTACAGCAATTAATGGAAATCCGCATTTATTTACAGGGTACAAACTAATTCAATTCCATCCAATAGTGATGTGGCCTGACTTCTTCCGAAAGATTCTTCCTAAACGAATACGGTTCAAGATATTAACCAACAGAATGCCATACAAACTATTTTGGGCACTCTATAAATTGGGAACAATATATCTGGTTAAGTACCAAAAGAAACAATTAATCAGTAAATTTCAGAAAGATGATAACCTACTTAAATTGTTAAATAATGCAAATAGGGGGGGGGTAAAATGGCCTAAGCCCAATTACAATAACAAAAAAATAATACAAATGAAAATTGGAATAATCACTATTTGCAAAGTAAACAACTATGGAGCAGAGCTACAAGCTTTTGCAACGCAGAAGAAATTGGAACAAATGGGACATAATGCAGAGATAATAAATTACCTTTATTATAAAGACTGGCATTTTAAAGACACTCCCCTATCACAACCATTTGTACCTTTAGACATGAAAGGTAAACTAAGCTACTGGATAAAATACAGACTAATGAGTTGGGTGGTAAATAAGGTATTACCTATATTCAATGGGAACATGAGACGAAGGTTACACAACTATCAATCATTTATAGATAGTGAGCGCTTTTCAGCTCAATACAAATCAATGGATGAGTTGTACAAGACTTACCCTAAGTATGACATTTATATGGTAGGAAGCGATCAAGTATGGAATCCTTCAGCTTCTTCTTCTATTGAACCTTACTTTCTAACTTTTGCTCCGAAAAATGCTCCTAAAGTGACTTATGCTTCTTCATTTGGTGTAGCATCAATAGCACCTAATCTAAGCAAACGCTATGCAAAGCTGTTGAACAATCTAGACACAATTGCAGTAAGGGAACAGAGCGGAGTTGAACTCGTAAAACAACTGACTGGACGTGAGGCAAAATTAGTTGTTGATCCCACTCTACTATTGAGTAAAGCAGATTGGGAACCTTATATGAAACCTTTAGCAAAAATATCTACCCAGTACATATTGATTTACCAATTATTTCCATCACAAACAGTAATAGATGTAGCATTAAAAATAGGCAAAGAGAAAAATCTCCCAGTATATAATATTTGTAAACGGGCTTACGGAATGAAAAAAATTGTCGGAATCAACAATATCCTGGATGCCGGTCCTTCAGAATTCCTTTGGCTGATAGCTAACGCTACTTGTATGGTGACCAATTCTTTTCATGGTACTGCATTCTCTGTGAATTTTGCAACACCTTTTTGTTGCGTACTAAACCGTAAAAGGAAAAACAATGGACGGATGATTTCATTTCTGGACAAAGTAGATATGAGTAATCGCATACTATACGAAGATTCCATAGCAGAATTAAATGTAATGACTGCATGTAGTGAAGTGACCAACAATCACTTGAGATTATTGGTCAACAACTCAATAGATTACCTCAAAAGTATAATAGAGAATAAAGAACAAAAATGCTAAGTATCCTTATCAACGCTTACGCTTGTTCTCCCAACATGGGCAGTGAACCGGGTATGGCCTGGAACTGGTGCATAAACCTAGCCAGGCATTGTGAACTATACATTATCACTGAAGGTGAATTCAGAGACAAAATAGAGGCAGTGCTCCCTACCTGCCTCAAGGGAAACACATGCACTTTTACTATAATCCGGTTTCGGAAGAAATACGGAAGATGTGTTGGAATCAAGGAGATTGGCGTTTCTATAAACACTATAAGAAATGGCAATGGAAGACTTACGAGATGGCACAGGAAATAATAGTCAAACAACATATAGATATTGTACACCAATTAAATATGATTGGCTTTAGAGAACCCGGATACCTTTGGAAACTAGATAAGCCATTTGTTTGGGGACCGGTAGATGCTAAAGAAAAATTTCCGACAGCATATCTAAGAGATGCAGGGATAAAAGCAAACTTATTCATCAGATTAAAAAATCACATAACCGGTTTACAGTTACGATATTCACTACGAGTAAAAAAAGCTGTAAAAAAAGCCTCTGTAGTAACATCCGCATCTTCTGAATCTCAGAAGAGTTTCAAGAAATATTTTCATATTGACGCTCCCTTATTAAATGAAACAGGGTGTTATCCTAAAACAACAATAATAAACAGTACAAAAGAAAAAGGTGATTTAAATTTGCTTTGGGTAGGTAAATTAGATTTCAGAAAACAATTGCCTTTAGCGATAAAGGCCATAGCACGACTGGCTAATCCACATATAAAACTCCATATCGTAGGTGGTAACAATAACTCCTATCAAAAGTTAGCGATGGAATTGAACATATCACATCAATGTATCTGGCATGGGGTTATCTCACATAATGAAGTTCAGGAACTCATGCAGAAAGTAGATATTTTCTTTTTTACCAGCATAGCTGAAGGAACTCCACATGTTGTTTTAGAAGCCATCAACAATAACCTTCCTGTTATCTGTTTCGACATATGTGGACATGGTGACTCAATTAATGAACAAGTAGGGATAAAAATTCCCCTATCTACTCCGCAACAATCCATCAACGATTTTGCGGAGAAGATAACATATCTGTTTAACCATAGAGACGTACTTAAGCAAATGTCTGAAAATTGCAGAGTCCGTCAAGAGGAACTATCGTGGGACAATAAAGCCAAACAGATGGTCAGTCTATATAAAAAAGTATTGTCACAAGAATGAGTAAAAGATACAAGCTATAAAAATAATATGTATGATATCTTTTTTAATAAATACTTTCCTCTTTATCGGAAAAAGCATACCTTTGCAAAGAAATTCTTACCCCATAATTCCAAAGCCTGCTCTTCGTGACAGGTAGCAGCGTAGCGTACTTATAACTACCCATTCCATCTCAGAAACATGTTGAAGCTCAAAACAGTTTCACTCCTGAAGCACAGGAGCGACTTATCTATATTGCCCGAAGGTAAATTATTGATAAACACGATTAACGCCCATTCATATAATACGGCGCTGAAAGATGCTGAATTTGCAGAAGCCTTGCTCAAAGGCGGAGCACTGATTCCTGACGGAGCAAGCATGGTATTGGCGTTTAGATGGCTCCGAAAAGAGAGCATAGAACGTACTGCCGGATGGGATCTCTTTGAATATGAAATGGAACGGCTGAACCGGAAAGGAGGTATTTGCTACTTTCTGGGAAGCAGCAAAAATACACTTAAATTGATCAAAGAAAAAGCTAAAACCGTATATCCGAATATTCGAATAGAGACTTACTCCCCACCCTACAAACCGGAATTTACAGAAGAAGAAAATCAAATGATGATAGATGCCATAAATGCGGTAAAGCCGGACTTATTGTGGATAGGCATGACGGCTCCCAAACAAGAGAAATGGGCGTATATGCATCTGGATGCACTGGAGGTGAACGGACATATAGGAACTATCGGAGCGGTATTCGACTTCTTTGCGGGTACGGTGGAACGTGCTCCGGTCCGGTGGCAAGAGCACGGACTGGAATGGCTGTATCGCTTGATCAAAGAGCCTAGGCGCATGTGGCGCCGGTATATCATCGGGAATACCTTGTTCCTGTGGAACATCACCAAAGAAAAATTCTCTATATAACATCAATCAATGAGGCTAAAAAAAGCAGTATTAACGGTCTGTGTAATGATGATAACATCAGGAATCAAGGCACAGTATACCATGGGGACAACAGGAATGATGAACATTCCGACCGCCGAGATGCAACAGACAGGTACCTTCATGATCGGCGGTAACTATTTGCCTGAAGAACTGAATCCTTTTAAATACAACTCCGGAAACTATTTCGTGAACATCACCTTCTTTTCATTCCTGGAATTGAATTACCGTTGCATCTTGCTGAAAAGTGACTACATGGCTAAGAAGCCTAAATTCAATCAGCAAGACAGATCGTTATCTGTAAGGCTCCGCCCGCTGAAGGAGGGTAAATACTGGCCGGCAATTGTCATTGGCAGTAACGATCCGTTCAAAGATAAAGGATACAATTATTTCGCATCCGTATACGGAGTGGCCACAAAAAGTTTCATGATAGGCGAACACCGGCTGGCAGCAACCGCAGGATATTATTATCCATTAAGTAAAGACAAGTATACCTTGCAGGACGGCATATTCGGCGGCCTCAGCTATACTCCCTCTTTTTGCAAGCCACTGTCCATCATGGCCGAATATGACTCCGACGGATTCAATGTAGGAGCAGCCGCAAAGTTGTGGAAACATCTCTCACTGAACGTGTTTACCCGCGAATTTAAATGTATCTCCGGAGGAATACGATATGAATGTGTCTTAATCCATTAAGCTGTATGAAGAAACAATTGACAATAATAATCGGCCTGCTCCTCTCCTCCTCTATCACTGTCCATGCACAGGTCGCCCAAAAGCTCAGGGAGCTGGGTATGGAAAATATCCGGACCATTGAAACGGGAGGAACGACTGTTGCCGCCTTTGAGGACAATGTATACAGAGGAACCTACCGCGGAGTGGGAAAAGCAATCATCGCAGGAATGGAAGGAATGGGCAACGGCAACCTGGAACTGGTGGCACTGGACGGAAACGGTATTCCGCAACTCAGCATCAGCCTGCCGGATACGTTGATAGCGGGCTATAAATCCGGTGAGATTTCATTGAAAGAGGTGTACGAACGGATGGAGATGAGTTATGATACCGACCGCCCTATGGGACTATTGAAAGGAAGCACAGGGGTGATCAACCGCTCGGCATGGAAAACGGATATCGTCCTGTATCCGGAAGTGTCACTGGAAAACTCCACTTTCGATAAACTGTATTCATACAGAGTCAATCTGTCGCCGGCTGTAGAAATGGACTTGTGGAAAGGAGCGAAAGCAACGGCACAGGTGGTCTTCCCCATCGCAACCAACATGAAGGGCGAATACAAAAAGATACGTCCGGGGGTAATGACGATTTCACAGGAAATAAGGTTCCGGAATAATTTTCTGGCCCGCATCGTGGCAGGCAACTTCACCGATCATCGGATCGGAGCACAGGCTGAAGTGAAATATCGTACCGGCAACGGACGGGTGGAGCTGGGAGCGCAGATAGCACAACCGGATACTCGGCCATCACGGACGATGGATGGTATATCGGTACCCGTCAACGAATCAATGCAGCCGTGAAAGGTTCGCTCTATGTACCGCAATTCAATACTCAACTCGACCTACAGGCCGGAAGATATTTGTATGGAGACTATGGCTGAGAGGAGACTGCACACGCCACTTCGGAGAGTATGCCGTAGGAGTGTATGCCATGTATGTGGAAGGAGAAGTTAACGGAGGATTTCATTTTGCCATCCCCCTGCCCGGAAAGAAATGGAACCGGAATCATGCTGTCAGGATGAAGCCGGCTGAGGTTTTTGCCGCCGAATATAGCATGGTGTCGTGGGGCGAGTATGCCGATAGGAAAATGGGATATACCTATCAGACACGACCGGCAGAAAACCGGAGCAGCGGATTCTTTCAGCCGGAATATATACGGCATTTCCTGATAAAAAGTATCGAAAAAGAGAGAAACAAAAAACAGTTTTAATATTTTCTTAATGACAAAAATGATTATGAAAAAGAGTGACTTATTTAAGATAGGTGTGTTGCTGATGGCAACGACCTTGGGAACAACCGGATGCTCTTTCGGAGAAGACGAGAAGAAACCGGAAATTGTAGTGGATCCTGCCGAAAAAACAATAGAATACTACATTGCAGGTAAAGTGACGGAAGGAACGACCGCGCTGTCCGGTGTAGAAGTGAAAGCCGGTGAAGTAACGGCTACGACGGATGCGGAAGGGGCTTATAAACTGACAGTGGACAGCAAGAAGGTGTACACCGTGACATTCAGCAAAGAAGGGTATATGAGCATAGACAATGCAACGGCAACCATCGCAGACAATGCAGCAAACCGCAGTATGGTGAGTCTGAGTGTGAAATTAAGCAAGAAAGCTCCGGAAAAAGAAGTGAAGGCCGATGCGGAAGAAGAAGTGGTGGTAACCGATAAAGGAGACAGCAATATCTCTCAGGCAGAAGCAGCTGTAATTATTCCTCCCAAAGCCATAGAAACAACTACAACCGTAAGCGTGACCCCGTATGAAGAACCGGCTGCCGTGACAACAACCGTGACACCGGGAAATAATGTGGAGACTCCGGTAGCGATCGCAAACATCGAAGTGGAAACAGCCAAAGAGGTCACTCTGGCCAAACCGGTAACACTGGCAATCATAAACAAAGCTTCGGAACATACAACGTTCGAAAATGTGGAAGTGTACAATCAGAAAACAACCACAAGGGCCGGAGAAAACTGGAACAAAGTGGCAGATGCCATTTATGACTCGGAAACGAACAGCTATAAATTCACATTGCCCGCAGGCGCATCACTGTCCGGAAAATATTCGATGCGTGTCAAGAGTAGCAAGACCACAGGAAAAGAACGGATAGGCGAGACAAACAAGGAAGAGAAAAAAAGCAATGAAGGCAATATGACTGCCATTCCGGAATACAAAATCAACTTGAGCTACGGCCGGATGGGAATATACGTCAGTCCGGAAAAGGCGCTGATGAATGCAGGCGTAGACGCTGCGGATGCCCAAGCATGGCCACGACGATCAACAGTGCCATTGAAGCGCAGGAAGGAACGACGGGAACTTATAAAGTGGCTCACGAACTGATAGCGGGTATCAGCGGTAACCATATCCTTTATTACCTGAATCAGGCTAAATATTGCGAAAAGACATATACATTCAAAATCAGTGGCGGAAGAACAGTGACCATCACCCTGAAATTCTATACAGGAATGCAGATTACTTACACCAACGTGGAAGCAAGCCAGCACTCGGGAGGTAAGATTTAAAAGTTGTCCGATAAACACTAACTAAAAAACAAATAAATCATGAAGCTGAATAATATAAAAACAGGATTGCTGTTGGCCGGATTGCTGCTGCTATTCGGAAATTTAAAGGCACAGGATAATCCATTCAAACCGGAATGGTTTGTATCGGGAGGTATTAACGGGGTCACAGCTTTAAATGGTTCGGCAAACAACATATTGGGAGGGAAAGTCTCCGGCGGCGTGTGGTTAAACAAGATCATCGGTCTGCGCGTCGATGCAGAAGCCGGCAACGTATGGCTGAAAGGCGGATACAATGCCGTGACAGTCGGTGCCGGAGCGGATATCCTGGTGAACCTGATGAAGAATTATACCGACGAAAACAGAAAATTCCGGTTGAACGCCATTTTCGGATTGGGGTATAACTACTATTCGTTTGGTGATGATTATCCCAGACTGTCAAAGACGAATACCATGAGCGGTAACTTCTCTCTGCAAGCTGCTTTCAGGCTGAATTCGCATCTGAGCATCTTTGCTGAACCGGGAATCAAAATCAGTACCAAGTTCTATGACATCGAAAACAAAGATGATGTGTTTGCCGGCGGAATGATGACCGTAGGTGTGATATACAAATTCTAATAGCATAAAATTGACCACAGATTAGCACAGATCATTCCACGAGACTAATTCCGTGAAACGATCTGTGTAAACTCCGTGGTGAAATCAAAAAAACGGATTGACTACAATGAAATTAAGTAAATTCTTATCGAGCAGAACAGGAAAACGTTTCTATAACCTCTGTTATTGCTGGGGAGCCTGTCTGGTTATTTTGGGAGCCGTATTCAAAATCGCTCACATGCCTTATGATAATTTGTTTTTAATGATCGGATTATTTACGGAGGTATTCATCTTCTTCATCTCCGGATTTGACGAACCGGCAAGAGAGTACAAATGGGAAAGGGTGTTTCCGCTATTGAATGATAAAAACGCAAACATAAATCCCCATACAGGAGTATCGGATACACTGATGACAGAAAAGTACATACAGCAGCTGAAAAGACTGGAAAACAACGTGTGTAAACTCAATGAAACGTACGAAGCGCAAATAAAGGGAATGACGGAACATGCTAAGTCGTTGAACGAGATGAATTCGGAGGAACTGAAAAAGGAGACAGAAAAAATGGCAGCATACATAGAATTACTGAACAAGCAATATAGTCAGATGCTGAATGCCATGAATGTAAAACCGGGAAATAAGACGAAGAGACATGGCTAAATATACATTGCCACCAAGGCAAAAGATGATTAACCTGCTGTACGTGGTATTGATTGCTATGCTGGCCATCAATATATCGTCGGATGTCTTAGAGGGGTATGGACGAATGAACAACGACTACCTTCCACAAATAAAAAAGCTGGAAGAATATAACCGGACTTTACTGGAAAGAATTAACAGCCGAAATGATAAAGCGGCTTTATCTGCACAGAACATAGATGCGGCGGCAGGAAAACTAATGGATACACTGGAGGAACTGAAAGAAGATATCGCCCGGAAAGCGGACAAAGAGAAATATGAAGCCGGCAAGCTAAAAGCAAAAGATGACTTGAACGCTGTGCCGGAGGTATTTCTGTCGGTCACCGGGGGGAAAGGGAAAACACTCAGGCTCTCACTGGATACATTCAAAGAAGACGCTTTATCGCTGATCAAGAATGATGCACACAGACAACTGGTAGGCACTTACCTCAATACGGAAAGTCCGGGTACCGGAATATCCTGGGAAAAGGAAACCTTCTCTTATCTTCCTGCCATCGGTGGAGTGACATTTATCAATAAAATGCAGGAAGAGGTGTTGCTGTGCGTGAATGAAGTATATCGGTCACTGCTGTACGAAGAGGCAGAAGATGGAAAAGGCGGAGCTTTTGTATTCATCAATGAAGACCAGATGATAGTAAATAAAGATGGAACGGTGGACCTGCCTGTAGTACAGATCACACCCGCCTTAACAAGTATCTTGTATACCGACTATGAAAACCGCTAAATATACTGACTGCGGGAATACCGTTCAACGAGGTGACATTCCGGATGACGAACGGAAAGATACTCAAAAGAGGAAACCATTGCATAGCCGTTCCCGACGAAAAAGCACAGACAGCGACAGTTACCGCCACACAGATAAAAAACGGGGTGGCAAGGCAACTGGCCGAATACCGGTATACCGTAAAGGCACTGCCCGATCCGACACCTTATATACTCTGCACGGATGAAAACGGGAGAACGGTGCAATACCGGGGAAATGTGCCCATTAACAAACGGCTGGTATCCAACATGACACAGTTGGGAGCTTCAATCAGCGATGGTCCGAAAGCCAACTACGAGATCAGCAGCTTTGAAATGGTATTGATCAAAGGAAGCAGTAAAGCGGTAACTTCAATACCCAACACCGGGAACAAATTCTCGGCCAGGCAAATGGAACTGATCAGACAACTGGAGAAAGGAGATAAATTCTATATCACTTCGATTGTTGTGACCGGTCCGGGAAACAAAAAGAAACAGATTGCATCAATCAATGTCGTATTAATATAACACAACCATGACAAATATATTGGGATTGAAACAAAACAGATGGATCGTTGGGGCAGTACTGCTGCTGACAACCTGTAACTTACAGGCACAAGAACAGCCAAACGCCAGGGAAAAGTTTGAAAGAGGAAATTGGTTTGTATCCGGTGCCCTGAATGGAGAATGGCTGACCAAGACAATCGGTAACGTATATGCAGGCGGTAAAATCTCCGGAGGTGTATATCTGACGCCTCTTTCGGGATTCAGAGCCACTGCAGAGATCGGTAAGAACCGGATAGTGAATGACACAGAAGCCACGCAACTCAGCGCAAACCTGGATTATATGTTGACTCTGATAGGAAACAATGGATTCAAAAGATTTAATCTGGCGGCTATTCTGGGTGCCGGTTTCAACTATTATGACTTTGGGGACAATGACCCGAAATATACAAGAGTCAACACCATTCGGGTAACTTCTCGATTCAGGCTTCGTACAATGTAAACAGAAAATTCAGCATATTTATAGAACCGGGATTAAAGGTTTTACCCAAATACTACAGCAAAGAACTGAACAACAAAATTTATATGCAAAGCAACCTCACAATAGGACTTGCATATACTTTCAGAGATAAATATCGGAAGAGCGTGGACAACAGCATCCATCCCCTCTATCTACGGAAGCGGATCTGCTGGAGATAAAGGAGAAAATAGGGATGCTCTGTGAAGAGGTAATGCAAATGAAGCAGGAATTAAAGGAACGCCGGAAAATAACAGACGGGCAAAACCTGATGATTGTTCCGCAAAAGGATGCACTCTCCATCGATATTATGTTCGACGAATTCAGTTCGTTCGTTAGCGAAGAGCAGGGACAGAAAATAGACGGAATTGGCGAATGGATGAAGAATAATAACGCAAGTATCCGGATCATTGCTTTCAGTGATAACCTGACCGACAAAAAAGCGGATCAGGAGCTGCGTAAACGTCGTTCGGAAGCCATCCGGAAGATATTGATAGAGAAATATCACATCTCTCCCGAACGCATTTCGGAATCGACACCGGAAGCGATGGGATATGAAAACAAAACGGGATGTAATGCAATGATTGTATACATTCCTGAAAACAAATAATAATCACAATTCACACACACTAATCACATGACGATTGCTGTTGATTTTGATGGTACCATCGTAGAACACCGCTATCCGAAGATCGGAGAAGAAATTCCATTCGCAACAGAAACCCTGAAAATATTGGCTCAGGAGCGACATAAGCTTA
>ENA-OQIG01001056-OQIG01001056.1-human-gut-metagenome-genome-assembly--contig:-NODE-1056-length-13272-cov-1.530392_pt1 | contig 13272 bp, 17 predicted proteins | sample MGYA00242576_ERZ504741 | MGnify/ENA primary metagenome ERZ504741 (study PRJEB26092, sample SAMD00036436) | human gut metagenome | host: Homo sapiens | study: EMG produced TPA metagenomics assembly of... | reverse complement strand
ACACAACATACAAAAAGTGCAAAAAACAAAGAAAATAGACGAATGATACGTTTTGGTCTATATGGTTAAATCCAGTGTTTATAAGGCTTTTGAGGCATGAAAAAGACAGGGGCTAAATTTATCGTTGTGCTTATAGGTCTTGTCATCATATTTAAAAGTCAGATAACAGCATTGGTTAATAAGCTGTTATCAAAAATGTCAAGCCAGGCAAACAAGATATGATAAATACGGCAGCAATATCACATATAAAAACAATATCACATATAAAGACAATATCATATATAAGGACAATATCATTAAGGGCGCAGATTACAGTTATGGCGGCAATGGTGTTTATGATTGTTGTTTCATTTGTTACAACATGTGTGGATAGTGCAGCAATGTCAGGATATAACACGATAATAAAACAGTCATGCAGCTTGTCTGATGAATCAGTATTTGCAGCATATAGTAATGATTTATTAGAACAATTCGATATATTTGCATTGAAAAAATCAGACATAATCAATGAAAAAATCCCCCAGTACATCAAAGAAAATATAAAAACATATTCTAAGGATTTAAGCCTTACAGAAGCATCATATACTGGTTATAAGTACATGACTGACAATGGCGGATATGGTGTTGAAGAGCAGATAATAAAATATATGAAAAGTGGTGGGTATGCAGATGTTGTTAAAACTATAATGTTGTCAATAACCGCATAAAAGAATCAGATGCTGTCAGAAGGGTTACAGAAGCTATATGTTCAACACAGGCTGCAGCCGGTGAGAGCAGCAGCGTGATGAGCCTGCTTATAAATACATGTTCGGATATGATGAAAAGGAAAATGAAATATCCAGTATGGTAGCTGAATGTAAAAAGAATATGGATGAACTGCATTATATGTATGAAGCAGATGATGTAAATATACTATCGCAGTATAGCAGAAAAATCGAAAGAATATCAGACGAAATACATAACATTTCACAAGATATATTATATCAGGCTTCGTCTTATGAAGAGTTAAGAACAAAGTCAGAACAAAGCATAAGGGAATGTCATGAAAAGCTGAACTTTAACAGGAGTGATATAAGTGATGAGCTGTATCAGGAATTATCAGAGGATATAGACAGACTGTACACAGAATATGATGATGCTGATGTATTATCGGAGGAATATATCAGGGATAGTGTGGATAATGACAACTCAATCATAGAAAATATCGTCGGTAATATGCAGGCTGTTCAGGATATTTGTATGAAAATATCAGAGCCTGACGTAGAAAAACAGGAGTATATCACAAAGATAGAAAAAATATACGAAGATATAGAATCAGAAATAAATGGATTTAGTATCAAAACAATCGTACAGGAATATGAACAATATACTTTCAGAGCAGATGATTATAACACCTGCATAACTTCACTAAATAAAATCTATCAGATATTAAAGGAAGGAGCAGCAGGACTGGTGATTGATGGTGAGATATCAGATAAGTCCATGGATTATTCTGACCTTGCAGATACATGTGTATCAGGAAGTTATGGAGGAGATGGTATATCCAATATAGATATACGTCAGGCACTTGTCAGTGAATATATAATATCAAGATATGCAGGTTATACTGATTATATTGAAAAAAACGGACAACAAACAGGTTATATTGAAAAGGAAGACCATGCTGCTGGCAGGCTGCTTGATTATGAAATCGAATATATTCTGTGTGGAAGGCAGTCAGATAAGGATAATCTGAATGAAGTTCTTTTTAAGCTTGTACTGATAAGAGAGGGACTTAATCTTTCATATCTTGTAACAGATGTACAGAAGAAGAATGAGTGTTTTGGATTAGCACTACAGCTTCTTGGATATACGGGAAATATGGTACTCATCAAGGCAGCCCAGTATTTTATTATGTCTATATGGGCGTATGCTGAATCAGTTATGGAGTTAAGAGAGCTGTATGCTGGTGAAAGTATTGCCACAGTAAAAAATGCAGAACAACTGGATAACAGATATTAACACAGTTATAAGCAGCGGTGCTGCAGGTTTAAAGACAGGTCTGTTTTCGGATAAGAATAAAGCTGGGAAAGAAACAGGCAGTACAGCTGGTTTTAACAGCCTTGATTATATGGATTATATGCGTATCCTACTGCTTATAAAGGATAGAACTGCGAGGAATGCAGGTATTATGTCAGCCATGGAACTGGTAATGATTGCACTGGGACATGAGGATTTTAGAATGAAGGAATACATATATGAAGCATCTGGCACGGCTGTGTTTGTATATGTAAAAAACGGACAGACATACAGTCAGAAACTGGAGTATTCGTATATTTAAGATACCAGGGTCAAAAGGTCTAAACCTACGTGAACTAGCTTTTTAGAGCATATATTGACAATATGCAGGACAAGCAGCTGCCTCTTTATGTGCAGATAAACTTATATTAAAAATAAATGATGTGAACACGGCACTTTACGCTGTGTCAATCATAAAGTAAAAAAAGAAACATTAGAATTAAACTTAAAGGAAAAAACGAAAATTTAAAGGAAGGAGAAAGATAAGACTTATTCTTATAAATTAACAGTATGATGTTTATAACGCCAGAAATACATAAACATAATACATCCTCTGCACAAGCCAATAATGTAGTTTATCTCAATAAAGAGGCATATATTAAAATGGCTGCTTTTAATGCATTAAGAGCATCATCCACAGTGGAGGCAGCACTTGTTATACCTTTATTTATATATGCAGTTATGGCAGTAATGTATTTTATACAGGTTATGGCAGTGCGCTCACATGTGAATGATGCATTATATATAACTTTAAAGAAAAGTGCAGGTTACGCATATATATACGAAAATTTTAATGAGTATGCCGGACAGGAAGCTATAGAAGATGGAATTGCTGATGATTCTACAATAGACAGTGCAGGTGGTGGGATAAAAAAAGGCATGGTTGTTGAGACCATAAGGAGAATGTTTATAAAAGAACTTGGTAAAGATTATGCAAAAAATAATAACATTGAAAATGGTGATGCGGGCTTCATATTTATAAGTTCAAGAGTACTGCAGGGAAATTCAGTTATAGATATAAAGGTTTCATATTATATTAAAAATCCTTTTGATATATTTGGCAATACACGTATAAAAATCGCTGACAGGAAGAGGATTAATGCGTGGCTTGGTGAAGACATGGATGGATATAAAAAAGCTGATGGCATGTCAGAGGAATATGTATACATAACAGCAGGTGGGGAGGTATATCATACAGATTCAAAGTGTACACATTTGCTGCGTTATATAAAAAAAATGTGATAAAGGTGATATAGAAGAAATACGTAATACCTCTGGTTCAAATATTATGAGTGTAAAGTATGCAAAAAAAATACAGATGATAAAGAAACAGATGATCAAGAAACAGGAGATACAAAGACAAACAGCGTGTATTATACAGAATATGGAACACGTTTTCATAGTAACAGTATGTGCACAGAGCTAAGACGCAATATCCAGAAAGTGAAAAAATCGGACATAAAAGACAGGAAATTGTGTGAAAAATGCAGTGGATGACTATAGATTGTAAATACAGGAGGTGTCACAGGAGGTGCCGCATGTTTAAAATAATATATTTGATAATATGTCTTGCTATACTTTCGTATAAAGATATAAGAAGCCGTACAGTTCCTGTTATGTGGCTTATATTAATGGGAGCCGTAATACCGGTTATGTATGTGTGTGATTATAAAGCAGGTGGTGAAATAATAAAGTACAGCCAGATAGTACTGTCAATAATTATTGCAATAATATTTATACTTTTATCGGTGTTTACGCCGCTGATCGGCGAAGCAGACGGGATAATTATTGGTTATGTCTGTCTGCTCTTAGATGTGTATATAGCAGTTTTTACGGTGTTGATATCATTTATTATGCTGGCAGTTTCAGGTTGTATATGGGTAGCTGCTAAAAAAATGAAGATTAAACAGCCGTACCATATATACCATTTTTACTATCAGCATATATGTTAACGTTGTTTTGTATATAGAAGGGAATGATGATGGTATGCATACAGTTGAGAATGCGGTGATTGTACCTGTATTTACGCTTATTATAGTAGCACTTATAAGTGTCAGCGGATATATGCATGATAAAGTTGTTATGCGAAATATTCTTAACCAGTTATCAATAGAATATTCCAGGAATATAACAAGTAATGAACAGAAAGCTCTGCTTGTAAAAAGTGAGGAATATATAAAAGACAAAACAATATTTGTAAAAAAAGTAAGTGTTAAGCCAGGTTCATATGCAGGAAAAGAAAATGCAGCAGACGGTATAAATCATATTACATGTACTGCAGAATGGCCATTTAAACTGGATTTTTCGGAATCAATATTGGAAATATAAGTATGAGCAGAGAGGTATATAGAAACCATTCAGAACAGATTATAAGAAAGACTAATATAATGCTGCATAAATAGTGGCTCATTACGTTAAAAGAGAATGGAGAGTATTTATGGAAGATACATTGGAAAGAGAAGTGAATGTAAGATATGAAAGGGATAATAGTATTAACTATGCTGTTATAGATGCACAGAAGGAATGGAACTGTGAAGATGACTATGAAGTAAAGATGCTCATGTTTAATATGCCAGAGCATTTTCTTGCAATCACAATGAATGAAATTGATGGAAGAAATTGTATATATTATGATATTTCTTCAAAACAGCAGCTTAGTAAGCTGTTTGAATATGGGAAGGTTACAATGGAAGAGGTTAAGACAATGTTTAACAACATAAGTGAGATGGTACGTGTGTTGATGAATATATGCTGGATCTTGACAGAGTTATACTAAAGCCGCAGCATATATATGTTTCACTAGCCAATAAAAAATACAGTTTCATGTATTCTCCCATAGCTGGTAATTCTGATTTCTATGATAATATGCGTTCGTTATTTGAATATATACTGGAAAGATTCGATCATTCTGTTGAAAAGTCAAGTCTTGTCCGCTTTTATGAAATATATCAGAGAATTCTTGTAAGAGATTATACACCACGCAATCTCATGTCTTTTTTTGAAAACAATGATAATACACAGATAGACATAGAGGATGATGACAATAAGCATATGGGTAAAACGTATCACGATGATGTACAGACATGGAATGGGGAAATTAACAGAATGAAAAGTGAAAGCGAAGCTGTTGAACATGTAAAAGACGGCATCGTGAAAGATACAATTGTAAAGACAGCACAGTAAAAGATTACAATCGCAAAGATGTCAGAGTAAAAGACCGTAACCGAAAAGAAATAACAATAAAAGATATCACCTGCAAGACAGATGAAAATAGCCTGAATAATGGGAAAATAATAAAAGATGTGCTTCCAGAAACAGCAGAGGATAACAAAGTAATAAAAGCAGTAAAAAGGCAGTATTTGTCATGAAAGCAGTGGCCGCAGTTATTTTATTAAACGCATTCCTTAGCATGTTTTAAAAACATATGCGGTAGTAAAGCTTAATACAGCTGCATCTGTAATATGCATAATAGCTGGCATACTTATATTCTATGTGTCTGGAAAAGTGGCTGATATTATAGGGGAAATTGCCAGTGAAGACAAGGTGACAGAGGATGAACTTATACCATATAGAATGCATAACAATACAGATAAATCTTATGAATGTAAGCCGGAAGCTGAACATGAATACATGGAGGATGCAGAAAAAACTTCATATAGCAGTATGGTAACAGCAAGGGTGATGAAGGATGAAGAAGAGCAGGAAATAAAAGTCAGTCATACAATGCTTCTAAGCGATTATCTTAAGATGTTAAAGGATAATAAGCTTACACTAAGCCTTCTTGATAACAAAGATAACAGGTTATACATGAAAAATGAGGAGGCATATGAGCAGCCATTGGAAAATATAGAACCAGTAAAATATCCATGCACAATAGGAAGCCTTGAGGGAAGTGCAGATATATTCATAGATTCACCAGTTATAAGTAAGATGCATGCATGTCTGCTTAAGGAGGATGATAAGTTCTATATAGAAGATATGAATTCTACTAACGGAACATATATAAATGATGAGAGAATAGCCATGCATAGCAAGACACGTATAGCTGATGGAGATATACTAAGAGTAGCAGCTTATAATTTTAAGGTGTGCATATCATAGTATAAAGAATAAATAAATATATGTACCAGTATATCGCCAAATCCCTTTTCATATGATACAATCTAGTTTACTGGTAAATCAGTATATGGAGGACTATTTTATGAATGTTAATATATACTATGGTGGACGTGGTATGGTCGATGATCCTACAATAGTTGTGATAAACAGAATACAGGAAGTGTTAGAAGAGCTTAATGTAACGGTAACAAGATATAATCTTTATGAGATGAAAAACACGATAACGACACTTTCACAGTCGGTAGCAGATGCGGATGGAGTTATATTTGCAACAACAGTAGAGTGGGTTGGAATGGGCGGATATATGCAGACGCTTCTTGATTCCTGCTGGTTATATGCAGATAAAAGCAAGGCAGCATCTACATATATGTTTCCGGTTGTTATGTCAAGGGCATATGGAGAAAGAGAGGTTGTGACAGCACTCTGTAATTCGTGGGAGATAATAGGTGGTGTTATAGGAAGCTCACTTAGTGCATATGTTGATGATACGACTGATTTTGAATTCAATCAGGAGTATAAAGATATTATAGAAAAATATGCTGAGAATATATACAGAACTATATCAAAGAAAGTAAAGAGCCTGCCTTCAAGCAGCCAGACTATAAGAAAGAATGTTATAAAGGAAGTTGTAAGCTTTACACCTCAGGAGAGTGAGCAGTTATCAAAGTATGCTTCTGATGATGAGTTTGTAAAGACACAGAAGGAAGACATTGAATCACTTGCAAGTATATACAAGGAGCTTATGAATGACCAGGCAAATGGAGGCGATGATTATTATTTAAGTGTATTCAGAAACCATTTTAAACCTGAGCTTAGTTATAATGGCAGATATATGTTCATGATAAGTGACAAGGATAAAAATATTGTGGTGAATGTTGCAGGTGGACAGCTTAACGCAGAGTTTGGTGAAGATATGACAGCAGATGTCATAGGTAAAATGTCCAAGGAGACATTTGATAACATAGTACAGGGAAGAATCACCTTTCACAGGGCATTTATGACAGGAGATATGACTGCAAAAGGTAACTTCAGGACACTCAGGATGTTAGATGAAATATTTGATTTTGGAGCATAGAATGGTATGAGAAAAGGTCATGCTTTGTCATGACCTTTCAAGAGTAATACAGGTTGTTGTAATATGCGAAGCGCTATTATAGGTCATGCTAAGGGAGGCTCCGCCAAGTATACACATCTGATAGACACTAGATAATCCAAGACCAGAGTGGCTTTTCTTTGTCGTAAAGAAAGGGGTGCAGAGTCTGGATAAATCATAACTGTAGATGTCTGGTGTACCGGACTTATCAGCTGCATCTATCATGTCTTTTAAAAGGCTTTTGTCTGGTTCGCTGTCTGATGCATTTATTATAGACAGATGCATAAGCTGATTGTCGCATTGTATCTGCAGACAGATGGGTTTATTACTGCATGCTTCATATGCGTTATCTATAAGCTCATTAATACCAAGTGTAAGCAGATGTGAGGATATATAGAAGCTTGTTTTTTCGTCTGCATTTATAAGTTCAGTGTTTAATGGGAGCTTTTCACTGTGTGCTTCATTGCTGTATTTTTTTCCAATATATGTCTTAATACGCTCCAGCAGCTCTTTTACATTACATTCAACCATTTCACTATCTTTAAAGCTGTATCTGTATAAAGAGGTGCGGTTCATATATCCAACCAGCTCATCTATAGTCGTGTCCCATGTTGTTCCAGAATTTATTATCTTTAAGTTCAGAATTCTTATGGGAAATAAACTGATAAGATGTTTTAAGATAGGCTGCGTAGTTTTTATTTCGTGGGAAACGACCGACAGCTCTTCCAGAGAGTCTTTTCTTAAATCAGATAATGCAGATGATAATTTGCTGCTTTTTTTACATTCCGATACGATAGTATCATATTCCTCTTTATTAAACATATAAAACCTCATTTCTAAAATTATACATACATCAGAATAATTGTTGAATAATTATCTGCAAAAATATTGTAATCAACCTTGCTTTAAGTTATTATACGAGTATATACTTAAATATAAAATAAGTAAATGATGTATAAGGAGGAAGAAAGAGTTTATGAAAAAAGATGATTGCATTTTTTGTAAACTGGCTAATGGAGACATACCAACCAATTCAATATATGAAGATGAAGTAGTTAAGGTTATATTCGATGCAAGTCCGGCAGCACCAGGACACATACTTATATTACCTAAGAATCATTATGACGATATATACTCAATGGATGATGAAACAGCTGCACATGTATTTAAGGTTGCTGTTAAACTGTCTAAGGCATATAGAAAGGCACTGGATTTTGATGGGCTTAACATAGTCCAGAATAATGGTGAGGCAGCAGGTCAGACAGTATTCCACTTCCATATGCATATTATTCCAAGATATAAGAATGATACAGTTAATGTAACGTGGAAGCAGAATGAGGCAGATGCTTCAGTTATAGAGGATATTAAGAGTAAGGTTTCTGAATATCTTAAAGATTAACAGAATACTAACGTGATTGGTATAGTTATTTACGAAACGATGTATCAGAAATCACATTATAAAAACGGGAAAGGAAAAGAGTTTGTAATGATTAAGTTAAGCAAAGGTGGAGCATATCTCATTAACGGAACAGAGGTTATTGAGGATAGCCAGACAGCAGCACAGGAGGTCGCTGCAAAGACAGGTAAGAATGTAACTAAGGAAGAAGCAGCTAAGAATACTATAGCTTATGGCATATTAGATAAGCATAATACTTCTGGCAATATGGATAAGCTTAAGATTAAGTTTGATAAGATGACTTCCCATGATATTACATTTGTAGGTATTATACAGACAGCAAGAGCTTCAGGACTTGAAAAGTTCCCTATTCCTTATGTACTTACAAACTGTCATAACAGCCTGTGTGCTGTAGGTGGAACTATCAATGAGGATGACCATATGTTTGGACTTACATGTGCCAAGAAGTATGGTGGAATCTATGTGCCACCTCATCAGGCAGTTATTCATCAGTTTGCAAGAGAGATGCTTGCTGAGGGTGGAAAGATGATTCTTGGTTCAGACAGCCACACACGTTATGGTGCACTTGGTACTATGGCTATGGGTGAGGGTGGACCTGAGCTTGTAAAGCAGCTTCTTAACAAGACATATGATATCAATATGCCTGGTGTAGTTGCTATATATATGACAGGAGAACCTATGAAGGGTGTAGTCCTCAGGACGTGGCACTTGCATCATAGGTGAAGTATTTGCCAACGGTTATGTTAAGAATAAGGTTATGGAGTTCGTAGGACCAGGCGTTTCAAGCTTAAGTGCTGACTTTAGAATCGGTGTAGATGTTATGACAACAGAAACTACATGTCTTTCATCTATCTGGAGAACAGATGACAAGGTTAAGGAATTCTACGATATCCATGGAAGAAGTGAAAGCTATAAAGAACTGAATCCAGGCAGCGTTGCTTACTATGACGGCGTTGTATACGTTGACCTTAGTAAGATCAAGCCTATGATAGCTATGCCATTCCATCCAAGTAACACATATACTATTGATGAACTCAATGCAAACCTTGTTGATATTCTTCATGATGTAGAAAAGAAGGCACTTGTAAGTCTTGACGGACAGGTGGACTTTAAGCTTACTAACAAGATTAAAGATGGTAAGTTATATGTAGACCAGGGTATAATCGCTGGATGTGCAGGTGGTGGATTCGAGAATATATGTGCAGCAGCTGATATATTAAGAGGACACTCTATCGGTGCTGATGAATTCACATTAAGCGTATATCCTGCAAGTACACCTATATATATGGAGCTTGCAAGAAACGGAAGACTTGCAGACCTTATGGAAACAGGTGCTATAGTAAAAACAGCATTCTGCGGACCTTGCTTTGGTGCTGGTGATACACCTGCTAACAATGCATTTTCAATCAGACATTCAACAAGAAACTTCCCTAACAGAGAAGGTTCTAAGTTACAGAATGGTCAGATATCATCAGTTGCACTTATGGATGCAAGATCTATCGCAGCTACAGCAGCTAACAAGGGCTTCCTTACAGCAGCTACAGATTGTGATGTTGAGTTTACAGGCCCAACATATCATTTTGACAGTAACATATATGCCAACAGAGTATTTGACAGCAAGGGAGTAGCAGATCCTGACCAGGAAATCCAGTTTGGACCTAATATCAAGGATTGGCCAGAGATGGTTGCACTTCCAGAGAATCTTATAATAAAGGTTGTTTCAGAGATACATGATCCTGTAACAACAACAGATGAGCTGATACCTTCAGGTGAAACATCATCATTCCGTTCTAATCCTTTAGGACTTGCAGAGTTCGCACTTTCAAGAAAGGATCCAGCTTACGTTGGACGTGCAAAGGAAGTACAGAAGGCAGAAAAGGCAAGAGAAGCTGGAGAATGTATGGGAGAAGCACTTCCAGAGTTAAGAGATATTATGCATAAGATTAAAGAAACTTATGATGTAAGCAAAGAAAATGTTGGTGTTGGAAGCACAATATTCGCAGTTAAGCCAGGTGATGGTTCAGCCAGAGAGCAGGCAGCTTCATGTCAGAAGGTGCTTGGCGGATGGGCTAATATAGCTAATGAATATGCAACTAAGAGATATCGTTCTAATCTTATTAACTGGGGCATGCTTCCATTTATAGTAGATAAGGGAGAACTTCCTTTTGCTAACGGTGATTATATATTCATACCTCAGATAACAGAGGCAGTTAAGAATAAGGCAACATCTATGAAAGCATATGTTGTTAACAAGGATATGAAGGAATTCACACTTAAGATGGATGAACTTACAGATGATGAACGTCAGATTATTCTTGATGGATGCCTTATTAACTACTATAGAAACAATTAAGTAATAAACGGTTTTATGATGTCTGTATTCTGAGATTATATATATCAGGATAACATAGGAGTAGACAATGGCAGAACAGAATATATTAAGTGCAGACCAGAGTGTTTTAGAGCAGATTTTATCAGATATTAATGAATATGAAGAAAATCAGGAAAGACTTGAATACATATCTGCGAGCATTAAGGATATAACAAAAGAGACTGATAGTACTTCTAAAGCTATGCAGGATGAAATATCAGCCAGAATTAAGGAAAGTACTGATGCTATCTGTGCAGGATATGATAAGGCGATAGACTGCGATAAAGATAAGATAAAGCAGGTGCAGGCAGACAGAGATAAAGCAAAGCAGCAGGGAATGAAGGAGCGTATCCAGACAGAAACAGCTCCTTAAGGCAGGAGAATAAAGAACTCGCATCACAGATAGAGCGAGCCTTTATACAGGAAAATATTTCAAAGATTACGAATAATACATTTTTCCTTGCATTGTTTTTGTCAAGAAAGCTAAAGGATGTATTGGTATATATACTTTTCATGCTTATAATGTGTGGTGGTATTCCGGCGGTACTTTATGTGCTTCCTTTTGTACCAGTATGGGTTCCCGTTGTTTATACAGCGGTGATTGCTTTGCTTTTTCTTATCATAAGCAGATGTGTATACATTAATCTTATTATGCCGCATTACAATACTATAATAGCGGCAAGGGATACTAAGTACAGAATAAGGAACAACAAAAAGATCATTAAGAAAATCCGTCATTCTATAAAGAAGGACGATAATGATGCAATATATGGTCTTGAAAGCTTTGATCATAAGATTAATGATCTTCATGACAGCATAGAAAAAACAGAGAATGAAAAACAGGGGGTCTTAAGGAGTTTGAAGAGACAGTAAAACCTGACATTCTTGAGGAAATACAAGGCAGATATGTTGATAAGCTCGAGCTTATGAACAGAGAGCTTACTAAGAAAAAGGATGAATATACAAAGCTTGATGATCTTGTAAAGCAGCAGCGTATATATATATCATCCAATTATGAAGCTTATATTGGCAAGGAGTTTGTAGATAAAGAAAAGCTTGCGGAGCTTTGTAATATCATGAAGAGTGGAGCCTGTACAACGATAGCACAGGCAATCGCGGAATATAAAAACCAGCATTAAGAGATTAATCTGATTGAAGCATTCCGAATGCACTTGTAATGACATCTGCAATCTGCATAATAACACATAGACGGGTTGTCTGGAGTGTGGAGTGGCTTTCATTACTGGATTCGTTTACGATACCAGTGATGTGGACATTTCCCACCTCAGGCAGCTTTTTTTTAACTCCGAGACCTGGCCGGAGTGGACCGGCTCCAAGAGTTATAAGTCCAACATGGTCTTTGCGTCCTAGTGATGCATCAACCGCAATGATATAAGGGTTGATGAATGTCTGGTTGATGCATTCAATATATTTTGACAGATTGGCGGCATGGACAGGATGCGTAAGGTCGCCATAGACATAGAAGTTACACTGCATATGTTTTTTAAGCTTGTACCCTACTATAGGTCCAAGGCTGTCACCCGTGGAACGGTCACTTCCTACACATAGAATGATAGTTTCCTGCCGGGAATCTTTAGAAGTCTTTATTATGTACTTTAGCTTTTCGCTTAATAGCAAAGCTGCATCGTTACTGGTAGAATCGTAATAATAGTGCATAATAATCCTCATTTCATAATAATAAATTTATCAATCATAAACATAATCATTTTATTCAAAATCATAAAAAAATATTCCTATATTTAAAAATATATTTTCTCCGACATTTTCTGATAAAATTCACAACTGTTTAATGATATTATTCAAGCATTATAAGTGGACATCCCTGTTTAGATGGGGTGGATACATCAGTCAGGAGCAAAATGCTTTTATATCCTGACAGTTTAATATAAATGATGCTTAGGATATGTTACAAGTGTGACTTATAATGTAAAAGCAGAATGGAGGAGGATATGATAGAGATAATATGTAACAAAGATGATTCAGATAAATCAGAAGAGAATCCTAAAGATAATAACACATGTATAAGAAGACCTAAGAATATCAAGCAGATAGGTGATGTCAGCTCAGATAAGAAGATATACATAGAGGATTACGCGTTTACATATATTAACTCTATTGCATATAACAGTCCATCAAGGAAGAACTGGCTTGAGTGTCTTTAGCGGACGCTTTAGCCAAAGGAAAGGAAAGAAG
>ENA-OQIG01001055-OQIG01001055.1-human-gut-metagenome-genome-assembly--contig:-NODE-1055-length-13291-cov-3.439000_pt1 | contig 13291 bp, 16 predicted proteins | sample MGYA00242576_ERZ504741 | MGnify/ENA primary metagenome ERZ504741 (study PRJEB26092, sample SAMD00036436) | human gut metagenome | host: Homo sapiens | study: EMG produced TPA metagenomics assembly of... | reverse complement strand
CCCTGAAAAATAGGTTCATACAAATAGGGTTTCGCATTAATCACCTGATTAAATACTGAATGGAAGGACATAGTCTCAAAGTATAACGCGTTTCGGGCAATCATCATCACCCTGTCTGTGTTTATCTGAGCATATGCAAATGTAGGAAACAACAATAATGCTGCTAATATCTTTTTAATCATCGGCTTTTGATTCTTTTTAAGTAGAGCAAAAGTAATGCTTTTCATCTATTAAACCGGTATTACGGGCAACTTTTTATATTTTTTGATTTTTTATAAGTCCGTTTGATAAAAAATTCAGTACCTCCCAACCATCCTTAACATGAATTAACGACCTATTCCTTATTTAATTACGATTATTACGTACGTTTGTAACATAGCCATAAATTGAGAAACGAATCAGATCATACGAAGATGGAAAACACTGAATAAAAAAGACTAATTGCGAATTATACTTTTATACACCTAATTATAATCAACATGAGACAAAAATCACTTCTTTTACTGCTACCCTTTCTGCTACTATCTTGCGGAGGAAAAAAGAACAGCGGACAGTTGTCTGACACCGCAGTCCAAATCGTTAAACCCGAATTTCCACAAATTGTACCTTTTGAAACAGGCATCGAAACAGAACAAGAGATACTATTGAGTGAGATTGCCGATTCGATTCGGTACATCCCGTTGGAAACGAACAATAAATGCCTGATAAGAGGGTTAAAGGGAAGCAATATCATCCGGACAAAAGAATATTTCTTCCTACCATGGATCGATAAATTATTTCAGTACACAAAAGATGGTAAATTCATACGGACACTGGGGCGCAAAGGCGGCGGACCGGGTGAGTTTAACTGGATCATGCAGATCGATGTGGATGAAAAAAAGGATTGGTCTACATGTTAACAACTACGGGGAAAATCAATATCTATTCTATGGAAACAGGTAAATTCATCCGTGCAATGAAAGTTCCTAATATAGAAGTAAGTGAGTTTGCGATGTTACGTGTTCAGGATACAATTGCTGCAACATTCATGCGCAATAATAACGGAAAACGTAAAGAACGTATTTACCTTTCTAATCTGAAAGGTGACACATTGAAAATTTTCAATCGTTGGGACCTATTTGACTTAAATAGTAAATATCGCTGGATGATCAGCAGTGACATAGATCGTTATATGTTCCATTACAAAAGCCATACCTGTTATAAAGAATATTATAACGATACTCTATTTACTATTACCCAAGAAACTTTGGAGCCTCGATATATATTCCAAATGGGTAAGTACTCTTTACCGATAGAGTGCAGATTTGAATATCTGAACGGCGATGGGAAGCGCTTTCAGGAAGTAGCTGCTCCTTACATCCAATACAATACCATAGAGACTGACTCTTACATATTCATGCCTTACTCTAATTGGGCAGGAGAGAAAGAGCAAGAAAGACAAATGGCTATTTACGATAAAAAGGCCAAAAACTGTTTTAAAGTATCCACAGGCCATATAAAGAATGACTTAACTCCAGGTTTGCCATTACGCCCGATAACAGCACTTGACAGCCATACGCTATTATATGTATGGGAAGCTCCTGAACTTCTTGAAAAGGCTGAAAAAACTCCTTCCATCCTCCAAATCGAACCATTAAAAGGATTGAAGGAAGACGATAACCCGGTAATGATGATAGTATATTTAAAACAACCATAACACTTCCGAGCAGGACAGATACTCAGGATATTTCCTAAAAAAGTAACGGGTAAAATTGATCGATACGATCAACTTTACCCGTTACTTTTATTTCAAAGAGTCAGGCATATCACTTCACCTGCTTCATTTTATAAGAACTGCGTGCTTTACCTTTCAGCATCGTGTTCAATTTTCCTTTTATCATTTGCTTACGCAGAGGAGAGATATGGTCTATGAACATTTTTCCATCCAAATGGTCAAACTCGTGTTGCATAACCCGTGCCAGAAATCCTTCTACCACCTCATTATGTTCTACAAAATTCTCATCCATATATCTTACGTGTATCTTGCTGCCTCTCTTCACAGACTCGTGAATACCCGGCAAACTGAGACAACCTTCCTCCATAGATACTTCCTCACCCTCTACCACATCAATATGGGCATTTATATAAGCCTTGCGAAAATCTTTATATTCGGGATAATCCTCAGAAAGCACATCCAGATTAATAACAACGACACGAATAGGCAAACCGATCTGAGGAGCGGCAAGTCCTACCCCGTCAGCATGATCCATCGTTTCAAACATATTTTCAATCAGTTCCTTCAGATTCGGATAGTCCACAGTTATATCTTCCGCTACCTGTCTGAGAACCGGTTGACCATATACATAAATAGGTAAAATCATATCTTAAAATTATTCTTTTTAATTATTCTCTCTTTTTACAAACGCTTAGTTTCCAAATAAGATTGCAAAATAATAGTTGCACTAATCTCATCAACCAATGCCTTGTTTTGCCTGTTCTTTTTTCTTCAGTTCCGGCTTCAAGCATCGTGCGATGTGCGAGGACAGAAGTGAAACGTTCATCTACATACTCCACAGGCATATCGGGCAAACGTTTTTTTAGCGAACGCACAAAAGGCTCTATATTCTTCATATTCTCAGAGACCTCATTATTCATCTGCTTGGGCAGACCTATAATAATACGTTCCACCGATTCCTGTTTCACATAATTAGTAATGAAATCCAGAAGCTCGTGTGTAGGCACAGTTGTCAAACCGTTAGCGATGATCTGCATCGTATCACTCACAGCTATCCCTGTACGTTTCCGTCCGTAATCTATTGCTACTATTCTACTCATATTTGGATTGCAAAAATACGATTAAAATTTGGATTATCGCCTATTTAAGCAACAAAAAGGGTATCCGTTGTTCGGATACCCTTTCTAAAATTTATCGGACTATCGTCCTTATAAAGTTGTATTATTCCAGAATCACAACGCGGTTCAGGAAGTTCTTGCCAAACATATTGGCAGTACCACCGAAGCCGACGAGTTCAAGCTGATCCTTGCTTACACCTTCTTTGATAAGTGCATCATAAACAGCCTGTGCACGAGCTTCAGACAGTTTCTGGTTCCACTTAGCGCTACCGGTAGCCTTATCTGCATAACCTGCCACCTTGTATTTCTTATCCGGATTAGCCTTCAAGATCTTGGCAGCCAGCTGGATGTTAACCATACCATAGTCATCGATCTTAGATTTACCAATCTGGAAGAAGATAGCGCGAGGTCCGGCTACTTCGATTTCCTTCACCACTTCTTTGGTTACAGGTTTCACGTTAGCCAGTGCGTTCTTAGCATCAGCCAGGTCAGACTGAGCTTTAGCCAACTCGCTTCTGTAACGATTCAACTCTTCGTTGATAGCGTTCTGATCTACCTGAGAGCCACAAGAAACAAATCTCTTGCCACCGAAAGTGTAAGTCACACCAGCAGTCAGAGAAACAGCACCGTCGGTATGGGCAGAGCTGATATTACCAAACGGAGACGGAGAAACTTCTCCTCTTGCTTCAATGTTGATATCCAAGTATTTGTTGATATTGAACTGTCCAGCCAAACCAACAGAACCGTTAATCAACGCATTTACTTTATCCTGATCGCCATAAGCTTTGGCAAATGTCAAACCGGGACCTGCAAAAACAGAAACGGTGAACAAACGATCCGGGTTGTAACCGCCAATAGCATTGGACAAGTTAAACATACCGTCTGCACGCATAGTGAAGTAATGTTTATTCTTGCTCTTAATATAAGTATCGGCAGGCTGTCCATAGTTAGAATACAAAGTAGTCCATGCACCGGCTACCTGACCACGGATACCCCAAACCGGATTGAACAGTTTACCAACTGACACATTGATCAGCGGAGTTATGGCTTTACCAAAGCCATAATCAAAGTTGTCCGGGTTTACACAACCCTGAGCGCCAACACCTACACTCACAAAGATATTGTCCTTGAGCTTTCGCTGTAGAACGTCTCTTTAGTCTGAGCAGTAGCTACAGTAGCACCGGCCAACAATAAAGATAATATTACTAATTTACTTTTCATTGTTTTTTGTTTTTAAATATTTTCAACTCTTTTAGTTTCTTATTTGCTCCGACCCACTCGCTTACTTCAAATAGATTTTATAAGTAAGTCCGCCGGTAAAATACTTCATTCTTTGCAATTCTACCTGCGCATGCAAATGGTTGAAAAGCAAATAGGTAGCACCAAACGCAAAGTCTTTCGCATCATATTCCGCGATTACTGTCAGATCGGGGGCAAAAGATGGAGCTAAGTAAGACCTCCGGCTAATCCATTCAAGTGGTAATCCACTCTTCGATTGTACAGATATGACAGATGTACACCTATCTTCTCCTTTCCAATTGGGATATGCTTGGTGGCTGCGACATAAAAACGGCAGAAATAGCCATTACCATCAGCAGAACCTACTTGGCCATCGCCAGACTCGGTATAGGGATCCGAAGTTCCCACTACAACAGCCGGCATGTACTTCCACAATTGTCCTTCTTTCAAAACTCGCAAACGGGCAGAAAAATACCTGTCCTGATTCGTAAACTTCTTCTTTCCGACCTTCCAATCAATCCCTATCGTCTGCGACTGAAACAACGTACATGTATAAGCTATTTCCAGCCAGGGAAAGATAGTTACGTTCAAAAAGTAATTATACGTATGGTAATCCCATGTAGGAGGAGTTATCTCCTTATTTAAAAAATTTCCACCGATCATTACCGTCTTATCCCGTTGCATCTCTGCTGACGGGGCATGAAGCAGACCGGTAGTTCCGTACGTCAACTGAGCCGAAAGTGCCAAATGACAGCAAAGGAACAAGCCTATAAGAAGTATCTTTTTCATCATTATCTGCAATTTCTATACTTTCGGTTCAACTCGTACTTTTCAATTCTCAACAATTACTTTACTCTGATTAGTCGTTAGATCCACCACCGGCATTCGGGTTGAAACCGTGAGAATCATGAGAATCATGAGAATCGTGGCTGTAATAGTTAGGATAGATCATTACGCTCTTCTGATAAGAAACGATACCTTCATAATATTTGCCAGAGATCAAGAATGTCAGTTTCTTAGAAACCAATTGTCCTTTAATTGTATAACCCAAGATGCTATAACCATTCAATACACTAATCCGAGTATAACCGATCTTCTGAACAAACCCTGCATTCATGTTCAGAGCCTTAGCAGCGTTTGATAAGAATGCTTTCTGAATATCAGCTGCAACAGCACCATCAGCTCTTGTTACAGGAGCAGCAACTTCTTTTACATCACCTGTTAGTTCACAACCTTCATTATAGAAATAAGGAACCATAGCCGGAGCATCCTGAATAGGATTCGTAAATTTCACCGGAGTAATAGCAAGAATAGAACCATCAGCAAGAACTTCAGGAGTAGTTTCACCAACTTTCATTCCTCCTGCCATTTCAAGAGTCTCATCCAATGCTTTTTTCTCTTCGGGTGTAGCTGTAGTACCAGCAAGCATATCGGTTACAGTTGATTCAGAAGGTTTAGCTACTTCTACCGCCTTGTCCGCAACCTTAGTTGCTTCTCCTTCATTGATGTCAGTCTCAGGATCTGTCGGAGGAACTACCGGAGGAATAACTGCGGCTTCAACTGAAACCAATGCAACATTAACAGTAGCAACACTTGTCTGACCATCACTTACCTGATTCAGATAAACTTGTCTTTTAACAGGATAGTATCCGTCTGCTGAAACGACTAAAGCATAACCTTCTGCCTTGTAATTAACTTGCTCGTTAAAAGAGCTAGTGACAGATTTATCACCCAATGTAACTTTAGCAGTAGTCAATTCCTGGCCTGTAGTCGCATCAGTAATCGTACCAGCAATATAATACTTTGCTTCAGCTGGTTTTGTTGCTTGATCAACTTCTGCTTTCTCATAGCAGCTTGTAAACAGTGTACCGCAAACTGCCAAAACGGCTAACGCTAACTTAGCGCCATTACCGAAAAATTTACTTTTCATTTTCATCTCAATAAAATTAAAAATTTAATAATTCTGATTTTATAAAATATGGATTAAAACTATTATTTTCCATCACGTTATCACTTGCCTGAGGACTATATCCTTTACCATATATACGCTCATTACCCGCATTATATTGGAATCCGAAATTATTGGGTATCACTCTTGGGATATAACCTTTTCTCTTATATTTATACGGAGGCAATGCTATCTGAAACAAGAAGCCGCCATTCAGCCCTTTGTTACCCGCATGTTGCACCTTCATTCCATAAAAGCCAATAGAAGCGTATCGAAAATGACGAATCATATCAAAACGTGCACCATACTCTCCTTCTAAATATCTTTCCCCCTTTAAACTAAACTGCGTATTATACTTTGGCCAATAGAAATTCGCCCCAATAGAACCTGTCAAGGTCCATTTGGTTCCATGATAAAAAGCCCAATCTTCAAAGTATCCTCTTCCGGTATATCCGATACGCGCATCTACCGAAAAGCGCTCATCTTTAAAGAAGTGCTTTGCTTTCAAATCTCCTCCCCAACGAAATTTATTAAAAAAACCGACCGAAGCAGTCAGGAATGTACGCTGTGGTAAACGTACTGTCTGCGACAAAGTCACAAAACCTGGACGGATTTGCTTATACCTTTGTCCATAATCATTATAGATAGGAAAAATTACTTGTCCAGTCAGTTTCATTCCTTTCCACAAAGAAACTTCTATGGCAGGAGAAACATTAACCACTATTTCATAGACCTTAGATAAAATATAGTTTCTAAACAACAACTCCGGATACACCACTATATCTACTTTAAACAAAGAGCTATTTTGCTTCTTAATCCGTCTCGCTTGTTTCCATCCTTCTCCCAAATCATAACTTACACTCCAATCAGCGACTGACTTCAGCAATACTATCTCCTTTCATCGGCTGATAATAGAGGGATATCTGAGGAACATTATTGTCCAAAACTATTAACCTACATGGCTTATTTTCGGGTAAACCCATCTTCTGGATCAAATCAACCGCTTTACCTATTCCAACTCCCTCAAGGCGATAGGCTGAGTTTTGTATCACAAAAACCCGTTCTTCAGTATCTTCTGTCCACCCTACATTTTCAAATCCCATCTTAACAAGTGCGTCAACAGTGGCCTCTCCTGTTTGACAAATCCCCTTCAAAGGAAGTAAACAGAATAATATGAGTGAAATTCTGCGCAAAGTAGTGCCAATTGTTATGTTTTTCCTCATGTAAGGGCCTTTGTGATTCATTTGTTTGCTTTATAACTTAAGCATCTAAATTTATGGATGCAAAATATGGTGCAAAAATAGACACAATTTTAATAATACCAAAGAATTTTACATGTTTTTTCGCACATTTGTATCAGTTTTTTTCATCCAAATACCTGTTTGCTTAAAAATGGACCAGAAAACCCACTTGTAATCTTAAATAATATCCACCTCCTATTTTAGAATCACTAATAGAGAGAGTTATAAGGCTAACAAATTAATAAAATCAAATCGTATTATATAGTAAGATCAAATTTTCAATAGTATATCTACTATATTACAAATTTACTAAATTCCGGTAAAATCAGGCAGTAGCTAATCTAACCAAATATATATTTATTAACCACCCAAATAAAAAATAGATAAAAAACATCAATACATATAATAATGTATTTCTTATATATAATAACACAAAGATTGAAATTATTGCATTAACAATGTTAATCATCCAAAGAGATAATCATATTTCTCGATTTACGAAGTTAACTTGATACATCTACGAAGTTAATATCCTGCATTTACAAAGTTAACATTTAACACTAAGGTTTAAGTACTTTGTAAATGCAGGATATTAATATATAGAACATTCATTTTCAACACATTACAAAACAAAAATTCTTTTGTAGCATTTTCTTAGCCTCTTGTATCTTTTTAAGATTCGTTTTTTAGCAACTATCTAACCTTGCTATACATCATCCTCTCAAGTTATATCCGGAATTAAATCGATAGCCTTCTCTTTACTTTCATCCACTATCTTGGCATAAATCTGAGTTGTTTGAATATTGGTATGTCCCAAGAGTTTAGATACCGTATAAAGATCGGCACCAAGAGTAATCATCATTGTGGCATGGGTATGTCGTGCCGAATGAAAAGTAATATGCTTTTGAATACCGGCTTTAGCAGCCCATTTGGGTAATATTTCATTGGTTCTTCCTAAACTGATAAGCCCTTTGAACACTTTCTCTGTATCAGGTACTTTTCCGCGGACAGGAAGTTGTTTCAAAGCCTCCTTGCTCAGAGGAAGAGAGAGGATTTCCTGAGTTTTCTGTTGCGTCATATGCAGCTCCATTTTACCGACTTTTCCCTTTTTCAGATTTCCCCATGTAAGTGCCACTATATCACTATGTCTCAGTCCACAAAAACAACTGAATAGAAAAGCCTTTTTTAAAGTCGCATTATGAAAATCTGTTTGTGACAATATTTTCAATTCATCAATAGTCAGAAATGCCCGTTCAGTCCTTCTCCGCTTAGGCTTTTCCTCATTTTTTATCTTATCCATTGGATTTGAAGTTATAATTTCATCAATTACAGCACTATTCAGGCAATGATGAAAAACCTTATAATAATGAACTTGAGTATTGGCACTTATATTCTTCACACTTTTACAGTGTTTCTGAGTTGCCGTCTTCAAGTATTCAACAAAGCCAAGTATATACTTTTTATCTACCTGTCTGAGCCTGATACCCATCTTATCATAATGCTGAAGATGGTATATCAGTGTATACATAGACACTTTCCTTTGAAGTTTTTTCTATTATCTTTGTCTGCCAAATTACTTGATATAATCTATCAGCATTATATCTTTCTTTTCCTGTTGATGGTTAAAGCCGTATACTCCATTCTGCAATTCTATAATCCTTTGTGCCTTCACTGCACTGGCCAGTTTCATGGTACTCTGATTTAAATCTTTATCCGTCCGTGTATGCTCGGGTATTATATATAGCTTTAAAAATTCATATCGTCTTCTTCCATCCATATAAATATCTAAATATATAGACTCACAACCGTTCGACAGACGTTTAGTCTGATCCTGACCGGTTCTTTAATCCTTACTTCTTTTTTCATATTATTTGTTTGTATGTTTTTAGTTATAAATATAGACATTATTCTGTTATAAGTAACAAACAGGTAACAAAAGTCCATGAAAAAAGATTTCTAATAAAAAGCGATCAGACAAAAACCGGTTTTCAAAATCCACTATAATTCTGATAACCAAAATATTATAAATAAAACAAAGATTCTTTATGAATCTTAATTAAAGTAGCAGCTCAGTAACAGAGATACTTCCATATAGAAGCAACCAGCCAAAGTCCTAATAGAACCGAAAAATCTACTAAAACATCAATCCAATGTATATCAATACATTAGGAAACGAAGTAAGTGATGTGATATTCTACAAATCAAACTACTGATTACCCGAAAGAAAGCCATGCCGTATTATCGTTTTGAATAACAATGTGCCGCAAATATCTCTTTATTATCAGCCATCTTTCAAAGATAGTACAGTAAATATTAGCAGACAAGACTGGGAAGTTAGTTATAATCTGGGAAATAGCTGGAACAAAGTAAAAAGGAATAAAAAAGCAAATAGCTCTTTGTATAAAGTAGATATCACAATATATCCGGAATTATCACTAAAAAACTTGGTAATCACACAGATTTATCAAGTGCTTTTCAATTTATCACCCGCCATAGAAGTCTCTTTCTGGAAAGGGATGAAATTCACGGTTCAAATGGTGATTCCGGTATATAATGACGGATATGCCAGCAGATACGATAAACTACATCCGGGTTTCCTTGAACTATCGCAAACAGTCCGTCTGCCCTATAATTTTTGGGCAACATTGGCTATCGGTAGCTTTAATAATAGCGATATGGCATCGACTTCAACCTGATCCACCACTTTAAAGATGAACGTTTCAGTATAGAAGGCCGCATCGGGTATACCGGTACAGGATATTGGGAAGGTTTTACTATGCATTATGGAACAAAGATGCGGGCTACATGGTCATTGGGAGGAAGCTTTTATTGGCCACGCTATAATGTAGAATTAAATGCAAGAGTTGAACAATATCTATTAAAGGAGAAAGCAGTTAGAGTAGAAGCAATCCGGCATTTTCGCTATGCTTCCATTGGATTCTATGCAATGAAAGCCAAAGACGTGAAAGCCAATGGAGGATTCCGTTTCCAAATAGCTTTACCCCCTTACCGATATAAACGCAAAGGATATATTCCTCGGATCACTCCTTCCAATAATATGGGAATGTCTTATAATGCGGGAAATGAACAATATTACTATAAGACTTATCGCTCAGCACCTGACGATAACATAATGAAGAACAATAGTTTAATCCATATTTTATAAAATCTGAATTATTAAATTTTTAATTTTATTGAGATGAAAATGAAAAGTAAACTTTTCGGTAATGGCGCTAAGTTAGCGCTAACCCTGTTGGCAATGTGCGGTATGTTCGCAAGTTGCTACGAAAAAGACGAGATTGATGTTCCAAAGTGACCGACCCTACAGCTACGACGTACCAAGTAGCAGGTATTGTTACAGATGCTGAAAGCAATGCTGTAATGGACGGTGTCACAGTAACCAATGTCACAAACTCAAAGTCAATGACTACCGCAGCAGACGGTAAGTATGTTCTGGAAGCTAAAGTGGGAGAAACCAACGTAGTAACTTTTGCAAAGAGCGGTTATAAAACAGTGACAAGCTCGGTATTCGTTACTAAACAGGAAAACGGTTCTATCGTAGCCTATACCATCGACGCTAAAATGGAAAAAGGCAAAGAAACAAAACCGACAAAAGATGTAGAATATCAAATTGAAGGTTCTGTATTTGATGCGGAAAGCGGTGAGCCTGTAGCTATCAAAACCGCAACTATGCCAGGCATATTGACAGCAACCATTCAGAATGGTAACGAATTCACTATGTCCAATGTAGGTCTGGGTCAGCACACTATATATATCACTGCTGACGGATACAAACCGGCTACTGCCGACGTTGTGATCAGTGAAGTAGCCGGGCCGGAAGGTGAAGGTATTTTCATTGCAAAAACTTCGGTAACTGTTGCTATGCAGAAAAAAGAAGTAGAGGTTGCCCCTAAATACTATTTAGCAGGAAATATCTACAATCAGGATGGTGGCATGGTTACTAAGGCTGAAGTAACACTGAACATGTCAGGATACGAAGTAACAACTACTGCTTCCAACGGTTTCTACAAATTCGAGATTCCTGCCGACAAAGTAAAAGGTCTGACTAAAGCAACTGTAACAATCCGTCATAACAGCTATAAGATCTATGTATATACTGCATTTATAGCACCGGTAGACAATGGCCAAGTATCTAACACCACAGTCAATGTAACTCTGATACTGAAACCGGATACAGAAAAACCGAATGATGACGATAATGTATTTATCGGTGGCAATGTAGAGATTGAAGTTCCAACAGAGAATGCTGTTGAAGCCGCACCGGAAAAAGCAGAAGGTGAAAAAGTTCCAAGTAAATCTGCTGTAGAAGAATCAATTAACAAGGTTTTGGAAGCTGCTGGATCGGACATCAAGATTACTCCGGCACAAGCAGAACAGGTGGTTAACACTATGGAAAAATATGTAGCCAACGGTACTTTGACAGAAATCGATAAGGTAGCAGTTCTTCCGATCGAGAAAGAAACGACCTTCAAACTGGAATCTAAAGTAATTGATACTAATAATGATAAAGAAGAAACCGTTATTGACGAAATCGTTCTTCCGGCTAACACTATAATCATTTTTACAAGTGGCGTAGCAAGCACCCTGAACATCAGCCGTACTGACGAAGGTAAAGAAGGTGCTTCTGTCCGTGAATACGACGGTACTCCAACCGGAACTATTTTCGTAACTCCGATGGAAGTGAAATTTACTCCTGCAGTTGTCGTAGCTCAAGGAGAAACTCCTGAAGTTGCATTGGCTACTCTTTACTTCAATGAAAAGACTAATACTTGGGAAGCTGAAGAAAACTATGCTACTTACCAGAACGGAGTATTTGTTGGCAATGTTCACCACTTCTCTAAATTCAAATTCGGTTTCGAAGAAGCCGACAGCAAAGCTACGGCTGAAGCAGCCTTGGATTCTATGAAATTCGACAAAGCATGCTACACTGAAGGTGAAACTGCCAAAGTAAAAATGGAAATCAACTGGAAGGGTGGTATCAAGTGCGAAGGTGGTGCTTCTGTAGAAGAAATTATCAAGAAAGCACATTCCACACTAACTACAACTACTATCAAGATGGTCAGCGCAGCTTGGAAGAAGCTATCAAAGACGATAATGCCAATGTTACTCCGGAGCTGCATTTACAGACAAAAAGTTCACATATGAACTTGAAGTACCAGCTTATACTCAGTTGACAGGATTCGACGTAACAAGAAACGTTATCAAGACTACCTATGTATTGCCGTTTGCTGTTATAATAAAGCAACGAAAGCAATCGAAAAGAAAACAGCTGAAGTTACAATCAGCAAGATTTCTTCAGTAGTTGTTAGAACGATTGAAGCGATCGGTCATGGACATGGTCATGGTCACGGCGATGACCTGAATGCCGGTGGTGGTATTATCATCTCTGAATAACCGAGAGAATAAAATGTAGTAATTGAAATCATTGAACCGAAAGCGTAGAGAATGTATACAGTAAATTTAAAACGAATCTTCATAGTATCGCTATTTATAGCTATACCCTTTATGCTTTCGGCTCAATTGACCTACGGTACTACAGGATTGCTGCATGCTCCCTCGGCAGAAATGCAGAAGGACAAAACAGTCATGCTGGGTGCAAACTTTATGAATAAGGAGATAACTCCTCCAACGTGGTACTACCACACGTACAATTACTACCTGAATGTAACCATTTTACCTTGGATGGAAGTAGCATATACCTGTACTTTATTTAAGGCGGAAGCTCTTGGATTAAACCTTATGGTTACTCAGGCTTTACGAATCAGGACCGGTATTTTTCTCTCAGATTACGGGCACTGAAAGAAGGGCAATTCTGGAAATACATGCCCGCTGTTGTAGTAGGCACTTCCGATCCTTTACCTCGTCCGGTCAATGGAGTTGTGGCTCCGACGGAAGGTAACGGATACTTCAGTCGTTTCTACATCGCAGCCACCAGGCATGTCCAATTAGGAAGAGAGACCAGTGGGAGTACACCTCTCCTATCTTTAATAACAAAAGGATAGAGTACAAA
>ENA-OQIG01001054-OQIG01001054.1-human-gut-metagenome-genome-assembly--contig:-NODE-1054-length-13294-cov-3.711400_pt1 | contig 13294 bp, 8 predicted proteins | sample MGYA00242576_ERZ504741 | MGnify/ENA primary metagenome ERZ504741 (study PRJEB26092, sample SAMD00036436) | human gut metagenome | host: Homo sapiens | study: EMG produced TPA metagenomics assembly of... | reverse complement strand
TTTGTTATTCACTTTTGCATTCGAAATGGCTTATGACTTCAAGTGTTTACTCTCAAACCAAGTCTTTACTATGCAATCTGCCGAGAAAACCGTATTACAGGTTTTTAAAGAAATAGAGAAGAATAGTGAGTTTATAATCTTTTATAGAGACGGTGTTATTGACTTAAACCGGAAGGTTAGTGTAAATGTGGTTAACCAGTCTGTTGATAAAATACTGGAGCAGTTACTGGCACATACCGATAATGGTTTCACCATTAAAGACCGTCAAATAATCATTTATAAAAAAGAGACTTCTGCGACACCTTCGGTTTCACAGCAAAAAAACAAAATTAAAGTAACCGGGGTTGTTACTGATGCAAAAGGTGAGTCTATCATCGGTGCTAACGTTGTCGTAAAAGGGAATCCTACCATAGGTGCCATTACCAATATGGAAGGACGTTATGAAGTGATGCTTCCCTCGGACGATGTCATTTTATTGGTTTCATATTTGGGATATAATACCGAAGAAATCAAAGTAAAGGGACGTCGTAATATCAACGTTGTTTTGCATGAGGACTCAAAAGCACTCGATGAAGTAGTGATAGTTGGTTACGGTAAGCAGAAGAAGGAAAGTGTGGTGGTCTCCATGAGTTCTATCAAGCCCAAAGATATTGTTGTTCCTTCCCGCAGCCTTAATAATAGTCTTGCCGGTCAGGTAGCAGGTCTGATCGCCGTACAACGTTCTGGAGAACCCGGTTATGACAATGCTGAATTCTGGATTCGTGGAGTCAGTACTTTTGCCGGGGGAACTTCTCCGCTCGTACTTGTCGACGGAGTGCCGAGAAATATGAGCGATATTGAACCGGATGAAATAGAAACATTTTCTGTTCTGAAAGATGCAGCTGCTACTGCTATTTACGGCGCAGAAGGAGCTAACGGTGTAGTATTGGTGACTACTAAACGTGGCCGTGTTGAAAAAGCTAAAATATCTTTTAAGACCGAACACACCATTTCATCACCTACCCGCCTTCCTGAGTTTGTAGGTTCTGCCGATTATCTTAGTTTATATAATGAGGCATTGCGTAATGATGGTGAAGGACCGCAGTTTTCAGATGAACTGATAGCCCATTACCGTAACAACGACGATCCGGATTTGTATCCCAATACCAATTGGATTGACGAACTTCTCCGGAAGAACACCTTTAGTCATCGCTATACACTTAATGTACGCGGCGGTACTGAGAAAGCCAAGTATTTTGTGTCGGGAGCCTATTATAACGAAAGCGGATTATTCAAGAACAGGCCAAATGGGATTTATGATACCAATATTGGTATAGACCGTTTTAACTTGCGTTCGAATATCGATATGGCTGTATCTTCCACCACTACTGTAGGGGTAGATCTCGCTATGCAATACCTTATTAATAATTATCCGGGAACGGGTACTTCCACCATTTTCCGTTCTATGTTAATCACGCCTCCTTATGCTTTCCCCGCAGTGTACAGTGATGGTACCGTAGCACGTATGCCCAGGAAAGAGATGCGAACATGCGTAACCCTTATAACTTATTAATGAATTCCGGGTATGCCAAAGAATATAGGACAGGTATACAATCGAAAGTAAATGTCAACCAGAAACTTGATTTTATTACTAAAGGTTTGTCTGCAAACTTAAATGTAAGTTATGACTACGATAGTGAGATGATTATTCGTCGCGAGTATAATCCGACACGATACCATGCCACAGGCCGTGATGAATTAGGGCAGCTGATTTTTTCCACAGTAGTATCGGGTAATCCGGATATTCAAGATCCCAAAAACAGTGCGACATCTGCTACCAAGAAAATTTATATCGATGCATCTATCAACTATAAGCGTACATTTGGAAAGCATGATGTGGGAGCAATGTTACTATATATGCAAAAAGAAACGCAACAGCATAATGTTCCCCTTCCATTCCGTAAGCAAGGATTCGTAGGACGTGCTACATATGGCTATGATGGGCGTTACTTTATTGAAGGTAATTTTGGTTATACCGGTTCTGAGGCATTTGCTGAAGGCAATCGTTTTGGCTTTTTTCCGGCAATAGGTGCTGCTTATTACCTTTCCAATGAATCATTTTATCCGGAAGCAATAAAAAAAGTGGTAAATAAACTAAAGCTAAGAGCGTCTGTCGGGCGGACTGGTAACGATAAAACCGGACAGGAACGTTTTTTGTATCGTCCCACTTTTACTACCAATGCCGGCGGATTTACGCAGGGTATCGGTGATACGGGCGGAACTAACGGAATTGGTAACGGAATTGTTGAAGGACGTTTCGCCGCTCCTTATCTGGCTTGGGAAATTGAGGACAAGCAGAATTACGGTTTCGATCTGGGACTGTTTGATAACCGCATCGATATTATCTTCGATTATTTCCGTTCTGAACGTAGGGATATTTTGTTACAGCGTCGTACTGTTCCACAATTGGGCGGGCTTCGTCAAGACCCGTGGCAGAATTTTGGTAAAGTACGTAATCAGGGGATAGATATGTCGATGAATCTCAATCAACAGATAGGTAAACTGAAACTTAGTGCTCGGGGAACCTTTACTTTTACCCGGAATAAAATTCTTGAATATGATGAACTACCTCAGAAGTATGGATATCAAGCTGTTACCGGTACAAGAGTTAGTGAGAATACTCTTTATATAGCCGACCGCCTTTATACAGAAGACGATTTTATAGTCAGTACCAATGCTAACGGATTGAAAACCTATAACTCCGTTCGGAACTTCCACGTCCTACTTTAGGAGGACTGATTGGCCCGGGTGATATCAAATATGTCGATGTAAATGGTGATGGCGTGATTGACTCTTATGATCAGGTAAGAGGAGTGGGTAATCCGAGTACTCCTGAAATTATTTATGGATTTGGTCTTAACGCTGAGTACAAAGGCTTCTATGCGAGTATCTTTTTTCAAGGAGCAGGCAATACATCTGTTCTTCTGGGAGGAGCCACTTCCGAAGGATGGTATCCGTTCTCTTGGGGCGTCGACCAGTCCAATTATCGTACGTTTGCTTTAGACCGCTGGACTGAAAACAATCCCAGTCAGGATGTTATTATTCCGCGTTTGCATAAGAACAATGCCAATAATGCCAATAATCGGGTGGCAAGCACTTGGTGGTTGCGTAATGGTTCCTTCTTACGACTGAAAAATATAGAGTTCGGTTATCAGCTTCCTAAGAAATTTATGGATAAGATTGGTTTTGAGGCTGCCCGTATTTATATTATGGGATATAACCTTGCTGTGTGGGATGACATTAAATATTTCGATCCGGAAGCCGGTAATGCCAATGCGGGTTTGAATTATCCTTTGCCCCGTACTTTCACTCTCGGTTTAGACTTTACATTCTAAAAAGACAAAATTGATTAATAAATAGAAAGATGAAAAAGCAAAATTCTATATACACTTTGTTGATAGCGCTATTGTGCTTTGTTAGTTCTTGCGACTATTTGGGAGTTTCCGATCAACTTGCAGGAGGTTTGCAGAATACCGAACAGGTGTTTGATAATGTATCGTATACAAAGAGATGGTATGCCAATGTTTTTGCCGGTATCCCCGATTATTCAGGGATTAACAGCGTGAATGTGGGAGCTTTCAAAAATCCTGGACGGGTATGTGTGATGAGCTGGTCGTTGGGTATGGAAACTCTTCCAAATACAATAATTCGGATAGAAATGCTGCCAACATGGGTTTACATCGTTATGGTGACTGTTACAAATACATTCGTCAGGCTAATATTTTTTTGCAGAAAGCACATCCGATAATGACTACGGGAACCCAAGGAGACCAGTTGTTGGAAGACGAGCTGACACAGATGAAAGCCAATGTGCGTTTTATGCGGGCATTTTATCACTATTTGTTGTTTGAACAATACGGTCCGATCATCTTGGTAAAGGACAAAATATACAATGCGACTGAGGATCAGGATGTACCCAGGAATACAGTAGATGAAGTAATAGAGTATATTGATTCCGAGCTCACAGCTGTTGCTTCTGAATTGACTCAGGAGCCTATTTTTGAAGATAAGGACTATCGTGCCTGGCCGACTAAAGGAGTTGCTTTGGCTGTTCGGGCAAAATTGTGGTTGTATGCTGCAAGTCCTCTTTTAAACGGTGGATACCGCGAAGCTCTGTCGGTGACAAATCCGGATGGTACCCGTCTGTTTCCTGATTATGACGCCGGTAAGTGGGAGAAAGCTCTTGCTGCTTGTAAAGACTTTATTGACTATGCTGAGGCCGGAAGATATGAATTATACAAAGAGTATAAAGACGATAACGGTGCTGTCATTGATCCGGATAAGTCTGTGTATAATCTGTTTCAGAAATATACACATGAGATTATCTGGGCTACGGCAAATAATGATTGGGGGGGAATGAATGGTGATGCTTTCGACCGTCGTATTGCTCCCCGTTGCGAAAAAAATGGCTTAGGTTCCACTGGAGTTACTCAGGAACTGGTCGATGCTTTTTATATGAAAGACGGTTTCCCTGTTTCGGCTACAGCCTATTTGCCGCAGTCTACACTTTATCAGGAAGAAGGGTATGGGACTTACAAAGATCAGAATGATAACTTTTCTAAGAAGTATACCAATGTGACTGTCAGCAATCGCTATCTCAATCGTGAACCTCGTTTTTATAATACAGTCTTTTTCAATGGACGTCAATGGCCAGTGAGCTGTAATCAGGTATTATTTTACAATGGTGGTAACTCCGGCGTACAGGAGGGACAGGCTACCCTGACCGGTTATATGCTTTTCAAACGTTTCAATCGTTCGGTCAGTTTAACTAATCCGGGAGTAGCCTCCCAGTTCCGTCCCTCTATTATTTTCCGTTTGGCAGATTTCTATTTGATGTATGCTGAGGCAGCCAATGAAGTCAATCCTAATGACGCGAGAGTTTTGAAATACCTCAATCTGGTGCGTGAGCGTGCAGGACTCCCCGATATAGAGACTTTGAATCCGGCTATTCGTGGTAATCAGGAATTGCAACGGGCTGCCATTCAACGTGAACGCCAGATTGAACTGGCCACAGAGGGGCAGCGCTATTTTGATGTGAGAAGATGGATGATTGCTGATAAAAACGGGGAAGGTCGTCAGAATGGCTATGTGCACGGAATGAATGTACGCGGTGAGTCGAATGATAAAGAAGATTTCAATCGCATAGTGGAAGCAAGCCAGATTGTATTTAACCGGAAAATGTATCTGTATCCCATGCCTGATTCCGAAATGAGAAAGACCAAGAATCTGGTACAGAATCCGGGATGGTGATTTTTGAATAAATAAAAAGATGTACTTATGAATAGATTTAATTACATAGGAATGTTAGCTTACGTCGCACTGTCTATGAGCAGTTGTGATGATAGTTTTGATGTAAGTTCCAAAGCCGATGGGGTTTTGGCTGTTTCTCAGGAAGGGTTTAATACATTGCAATCTTATAATGTAGGCGAAAAGTATACAGCAGATTTATGGATACAACAGGGGGGCTTGAAGTCAACTGCCAGTGTAGTAAGTTTTTCTGTGGACAAAGCTTTGCTCGATTCAATGAATATTGTCGATGGAACCTCATATGAACTTCTTCCTGCTGACTGTTATCAATTAACAAAAAGTTCTGTCGATATTCCCGCAAACGAAAGGCTGTTGAAAGGTGAGCTCACTTACGACCCGGCTAAGATACAAGAGCTCTCCGGATATGATCATTTGAAATATGTGTTGCCTTTACGTGCTACATCCAGTGGAATGCCTTTTGTTTCAGGACGTTCTGTTGTGTTGTTGGGTTTTAAAGTTTCAGAGCCGATTGTAACTATTATGAATGCCGGAGTAGAAGAGATCAACCTGGCAGAAGTAAAGGAGTTACCTGTACAGATCGGGGTCCCATTCACCAATAAATGGGAAATCAGCTGTCGCTTGGAAAGCCGCCAGTCGGTGATTGATGCCTATAATACGGCTCACGGTACTTATTTCAGCATGCTTCCGTCCGATGCCTATGTGGCTCCCGAAACTCCGATTCTTCATAGTGGAGTAAATCAGGTTACAGCAACTTATAAACTGAAAGACGATGTCCTGCCGGGAAATTATATGTTACCCGTGCAAATCAGAGGTAACTTCTGATGCTACTATACGCTGATAAGGATGTTTATGCAGCTTATAGCATTATTAAAGAAGGGGATAAACTTTCTAAAACAGATTGGAAAATTGTATCGTTCACTACCGAGGAGGCTTCGGGTGAAGGCAGCAATAATGGACATGCCAAACATTTAATTGACGGAAATGTCGAGACTTTCTGGCATTCGCGTTGGCAGGGAGGATCTGATCCTTTACCTTATGAAATAATTATCGATATGAATCATCGGGTCAAAATAGCTCAGATAGAGTTATTGCCACGTGGGCGAGGAAGTAATAATCCGATAAAGGTGGTACGTTTTGAAGCCAGTGAAGACGGGACGAATTGGGAATCGATCGGTCAGTTTGGTTTTACGAATCAGGATGCCGCACTAAAATATTATGTAAAATCATCCACGGCACGCTATATCAAATTGGTCATTCCGGATGGGGTGGGTAATGGTACAGTAGCTGCGATTCGTGAATTGGATGTAAGGGGTACAGTCGTCAACTGATCTAAATAAATTAATAATGCGAGTTAATAGTTGTAAATTCAATTATTAACTCGCATTTATATTTTAGTGTAATGTCATCAGATTGTTTTCATGCTACCAAAGATATACCATATACAACTTTTGACTTAGTAATTATTTTACAATGATCTTCTATAAAAATGTTATTAATATGCACTTCTGTTGGGAAATAAATAAATTCAAAAGTACTTGAGAAAAGTTCCTGTAGAACTTGGAAAGTTTTATGCATTATACATACAGATGCTACCTTTTAGATTGTGAAGTTAACAGTTTTAAAAGTTCGTAATAAATGGTTCTTTTTCGTGGCAAATATACTAATAACTTTAATAAAACAATTATTTAAGCATATCTTTTTTTAAAATATCGTAATTATGACTCTAAAAGTTCCTTTCTATAAGATGGCTTTCTATACTATTTACTATCAATGATTTGCCATCTTAGCTTTTGATTATATACTTTTTCATAGAAAATATCCAGGGTGGAAAATAGGTATAATTTCTTTAGGATTCTGAACTACACTTTACAATTTCTCCTTTTCGTTTATATCGTTTACCTGTTTATTTCATAGGTTTTTCTTTTTTTAATGTTCTACAGGAACTCTGATAAAATCAGCCGTTTTGTGCAAATTAATATCAGCATGGTTCAGTATAGATGAAGTATAAACCATATTTATTACGCCTATGAAAACATAAGAAAGACCCGATCCCAGACAGAACTATGCATCGATAGATGGATAGTATCTCTTTTCTTGAAAATTAATTTTAAAACCTACACAACAAAAAAGATTTAAGCTTATGAGAAAACCTTTTATGCTAATATCAGTTTTACCGATAACTGTTCATATTAGTCATGATACCGATACTGGCAGTAATCGTATCGGTGGGATACCAGAAAAATATGCGTTTAAGAATAAAGTATTAAGATCAATTTGCTTTGTTCTGTTTTTATTATCTATCGGACTCAATTCAGCCTTTGCCCAAGTCCGTAATGCCGCCGGACTTGTGTGGATGAGAATGGCCAGCCCTTGATTGGAGTACAAATTAAATTGGAAGGAACTACTACAGGAGTTATTACCGATGTAGATGGCAATTTTTCGATAAATGCCAAAAAGGGGACATACTTCTTTTTTCGTATGTGGGCTACGAACCACAGCGGATAACCTATAAAGGTGAAAAGATTTTGGCTATAAAAATGCTTCCAAACACCGAATTGTTGGATGAAGTAGTGGTAATTGGTTACGGCAAACAGAAAAAAAATAGTGTAGTAAGTTCTATTAATGCCATCGGGCCTAAAGAACTGGCAGTATCATCTAACAGAAATCTGACTAATTCCTTGGCCGGACAGGTGCCGGGCCTGATTGCCGTTCAACGTTCGGGTGAGCCGGGATATGATAACTCTGAGTTTTGGATTAGAGGTGTAAGTTCTTTTAAGGGAGGTACGAATCCGTTGGTTTTAGTTGACGGTGTGCCTCGTAATATGCAAGATATCGAACCCGACGAGATTGAATCGTTTACTTTGCTGAAAGATGCTGCTGCGACGGCTGTATATGGGGCAGAGGGTGCCAACGGAGTTATTTTGATCACTTCTAAGCGTGGAAATTCACAAAAACCCAAAATATCTCTTCGTGCCGAGTCCACTTTGCTTACTCCGACTCGTCTACCTAATTCATGAATTCGGTGGAGACACTCGATCTGTATAATGAAGCTTTAAATAATGAAGGAACAGCCAGTATACGCACAGCGGAAGAAATTGCCATGTATGGTCCGGGAGCCGATCGTGATCTTTATCCCGATACCGACTGGTTGAAGGAGATGTTGAGAGAGCATACTTACAATATGCGTTATACTCTTAATGTAAGGGGAGGTTCCGAACGTGCGCGTTATTTTGTTTCCGGAGCGTTTTATCAGGAGAACGGTATCTTTAAAGAAGGTAAGAAAAACGAGTATGACAATAATATCGGGCTAAAACGTTATAATTTACGTAGTAATATCGATTTTGATGCAACGAAAACGACTTTAGTAAAAGTAGATATAAGTGGGCAATATTTGCAGACAAACTATCCGGGGACAAGTACAAATACTATTTTTAATTCGATGTGCCGCACCCCGTCTTACCTGATACCTGCTGAATACTCAGACGGGACAATTGCCGGACATCCGCGTCCTTCGGGTAATCGGATGAATCCGTATAACTTGCTTATGAATTCCGGATATGCCAAAGAATGGAGAACATCTATCCAGTCGAAACTGGAAGTAGACCAAAAATTAGACTTTATCACCAAAGGACTGAACTGGAAAGGTCTGATCAGTTTCGATGCAGACATGAAATATATAGCAAAACGTACAAAGACACCTACTCAATATCTGGCGACCGGACGTGATGAAAACGGTGGATTGCAATTTAAGAAAGTAGTGGAAGGCAGCGACGTATTGACCGAGAAACTGGAAAACTCTTCGAATAAAAAGATATATTTTGAGACTTCGTTCAACTATAACCGGACTTTTGCGCAGAAACACGATGTGACTGCATGGTTCTTTACATGCAAAAAGAGACTCAATATCATAATAATGCTCTACCTTACAGAAAGCAGGGACTTGTGGGACGTGCTACATATGGCTATGACGGGCGTTATTTTATAGAAGGAAACTTCGGTTATACAGGTTCCGAAACCTTTGCCAAAGGATATCGTTTCGGCTTTTTCCCGGCAATGGGATTGGCATGGTATATCAGTAACGAACCCTTTTATCCGGAGGTATTGAAGAAGGTGGTCAATAAGTTGAAATTTAGATTTTCTATCGGCCGTACGGGAAATGATGATACCGGTGGCGACCGTTTCTTGTATCGTGGTACGATGAAACAGGATAATGGAGGATATGATCTCGGTTTCAGCGATACGGGAGGTATGGGAGGTATTGGTAATGGAATAACCGAAGCCCGGTTTGAAGCTCCTTACCTTTCATGGGAAATTGAGGAAAAGAAGAATTACGGTATTGATCTCGGGTTATTCGACAACCGTATTGATTTGCAAGTTGACTATTTCAATAATAAGCGTAAAAGCATTTTGTTGCAGCGTAATACAGTGTCCAATGTAACCGGCTTCCAGCAGATGCCTTGGCAGAATTTCGGTATTGTGAAGAATCATGGAGTGGATGCCAGTCTGACCCTTAACCAGAAAATAGGGCAGGTCAATCTGAGTGCACGTGGAAACTTTACGTTTGCCCGTAATGAAATTATCGAATACGATCAAGTGCACAGGTATATCCTTGGTTGGAGAAAAGAGGCACCCGACTCAACTCAAATAAACTATATATTGCCGAGGGGCTTTATACATATGATGACTTTATCATCAATGGTGAGGGGCTCAACCGTACTTATGAATTAAAACCCGGAGTCGTTTCCGGCCTTTCAAGCGGTGTGCGTCCGGGTGATATCAAATACAAAGACCTGAACGGTGATGGTAAGATTGACAGTAATGACCAGAAGGAAGATGTAGGAAATCCTACTGTTCCCGAAGTGGTCTATGGTTTTGGATTTAATGCTGAATGGAAAGGTTTTTATGCAGGTATCTTTTTTCAGGGAGCCGGTAACACTTCGACAGTATTGGGAACCGGAGCTGACGCAACTTTTTTCCCTTTCCAGTGGGGAGTTGAAGAATCTGCTGTGCGTTCGGTGGTAGCCGATCGCTGGACAGAACAGAATCCGAGTCAGAATGTAATGTTTCCCCGTATGCATAGTAACAACTTCCAGAATAATACGGTAGCCAGTACGTGGTGGTTGCGTGACGCAAGTTTCCTGAGACTGAAGAATATCGAATTAGGTTATAATTTTGATAAAAAGTTGCTGAAAAAGTTGAATATAGAGGCATTACGTTTCTATGTACAAGGAAACAATCTGTGTGTATGGGATCATATTAAAATGTGGGATCCCGAACAAGGAAACAGCAATGGAGGATTCCCTTATCCTTTGAACCGTACATTTACTTTTGGTCTTGACTTTACATTCTAACTAAATTAATAATAGTATTTATATGAAAGTATTTAAGAATTTATCCACCTATATACTGGCACTTGGATTTAGTGCGACTCTCTTTTCCGGTTGTGAAGATTATCTGAATGTTTCTGATGATCTGGCTGCGGAGATGACTATGGAAGAAGTTTTTAATAACACAAGTTATGCACGTCGGTTTCATCGCTACATCTATACGGGTATTCCCGATGTGTCAAATATCATTATAACGAGTGCTTATGCCGATCTGACCGGTTTGGACAATCCCTGGCCGGCTGTTTCTGATGAATTGAAGTCTGCACAGAACAATGTGAAGACAATTCCGACAATCGGTTATCATGCCGGATCGGCAACTTTGTCACGCTGGAGTCTTTATAAGCAGATACGACAGGCGAATGAGTTCATTGCCTATGCCCACGTTATTCCGCAGAATGGCGATGTGGCTGACTTTATTGATGAAAAAGAACTGGCTCTTTTGAAAAATGAAGCACGTTTCTTACGTGCCTATTATCATTACCTGTTGTTTGAGTTATATGGCCCAATTCCTATTATGACCGAAATTGCTGATCCCTCGGCCGCTGATTTGGACTATTACAGAAATTCGGTAGATGAAGTAGTCGCTTTTATCGATAAAGAACTTAATGAATGCTATGACCTACTTCCGGAGAAAGAACTGAATCCGGATGGCACCATCAATAATGAGCGTGCGGCAGCGCCAACCAAAGGGGCGGCATTGGCTATCTTGGCTAAATTGCATGTATATGCGGCAAGTCCGTTGTTCAATGGTGGTTATCCCGAAGCTATTGCTTTGAAGGATAATCAAGGCAAGCAACTTTCCCGGCAAAAGATGACACGAAATGGAAGACTGCATTGGATGCTTTACAACGTTTTATCGATTATTCAAAGGGACGCTACTCTTTATACCAAGTAATGAAAAATGGTGAAATCGATCCGGCTGAGTCACTTTATCAGTTGTTTCAGGTAAGCGTTAACAATTCCGAAGCTGTTTGGCAAAGTAGTAAGAACTCCTGGGGAGGCGTAAATGGTGAGGGTCGTGAGCGTAGATGTACACCGCGTGCAATTTTTAGCGGATTCAGTTGTGTCGGAGTCCTCCAGGAAGCCATCGATGACTTTTTGATGAGTGATGGCAAGAGCATTGAAGAATCGGGTTTGTATAAAGAAGAGGGCATTGGTGAAGACGGTATACCGAATATGTATAAGAACCGTGAACCTCGTTTTTACCAGGATATAACTTATTCCGGCAAAGTATGGCAAAAAACAGATAAGAAAATTTATTTTTATAAAGGAATGCCTGACGATAATTCTAAAGCAGATATGAGTTATTCGGGATACTTACTTTATAAAGGTATGAACCGTGACTTGTTGAATCAGGGAAACAATCCGAAATCCAAATATCGCGCAGGTATGTTGTTCCGTTTGGCCGATTTCTATTTGTTATATGCAGAAGCTTTGAATCATGTAAATCCGGGTGATGCACGCATCATTCAGTATGTGGACAGTGTTCGTTATAGAGCCGGTATTCCTTTGCTGAAAGATATTAAGCCGGGAATTATCGGTAACCGGGAGTTGCAGGAAAAAGCGATCCGTCACGAGCGTCGTATCGAATTGTTTGCCGAAGGACAACGCTATTTTGATGTGCGCCGTTGGATGTGTGCTGAAGAGGAGGGTTATAAACAAGGTGGTCCGGTTCATGGTATGGATATGAATGCTACCGATCTTGAAGGTTTCATGAAACGTACTGCTTTTGAAACTCGTATTTTTGAAAAACGTATGTATCTGTATCCCATTCCGTTGGCAGAGATACAAAAGTCAAAAAAACTGGTACAGAATCCCGGATGGTAAGAGAAAACAGCACATAATAGGTATCACAACTTGTTTTTTCATGATCACTTACAATCCTGTCATTTTGTATTTTGAAAATGTGTAGAAACTCTTTTTTACGGTCCGAAGGAGATGGGCTGAATAAAAATGTGTGGATTTTGCGATAGTGTAATTCACGCGTCTTGTGATTGGGTGATATCTTGATTATAAAGAAGAGTTTTTGGTTTTGTAAGGTAATAAAATGAAAGGCAGAAATATTAGAAAGATTTCAAAATGCTATTTGTGTGATACTCGTTTGTGATTGGATTCTAGAAGAAAATACTCTTTTTCGAGGGCCATTTATTCTGTTTTCTACGACGTGGCCTTGCTTTTCTTTCTGGAAGACAGATATCGTGGAAGCAGGAAGTTAACTTCCTGCTCTCACGATGTTAACTTTCTCTTTGGTAAGAAGTTTGTTTTTTATCTTTACGATGTTAACTTCCTGTTTCCTGCTTCCGGATTTCAGGGTATAAACAGACCCGATATTCACATTTTGTTTGCCGATTCGCTCCTGTTTCGCCGTTTTTGGTAAAATGAATAGTTAGTATAAAATGGCTTTTTGCAATTTTTTAATACGGATTTCGGAATATTGCTTTTATAATGTCAATCGGTAAGTATGAGTACGGACAGTGCTTTCAATGGCTATGGCTATCTAGCCTTATGCAGATACCTGCTTTTATAGAGATGAGAAAAACGGTTTGTTTGAAAACTGTCACAACTTATTTATTGCAATTACTAAAACCGTTTCTTAAAAT
>ENA-OQIG01001052-OQIG01001052.1-human-gut-metagenome-genome-assembly--contig:-NODE-1052-length-13297-cov-1.305087_pt1 | contig 13297 bp, 17 predicted proteins | sample MGYA00242576_ERZ504741 | MGnify/ENA primary metagenome ERZ504741 (study PRJEB26092, sample SAMD00036436) | human gut metagenome | host: Homo sapiens | study: EMG produced TPA metagenomics assembly of... | reverse complement strand
CATAACATATGACTCAACCGTTTCCCATAATTCATCAAGGCCCTGTTTTGTTTCTGAAGAAAATGGTATAAGAATATCATCTTCTCTTAATCCAAGCCCCATTCTTACTGCTTTTACATGCTTGCAACCTGGCTTCTTTTAAGTTTATCAAGCTTTCGTTGCTATAATAACCGGTCTGAATCCATTATCAACTATCCAGTCATACATCATCTTATCATTTTCTGATGGATCATGTCTTATATCAACAAGCAGAAATACCTGCTTAAGGTTAGCTGATTTTCTTAAGTATTTTTCTATCATCTTTCCCCATTTAGCCTTAACAGCCGGACTTGCATTCGCATATCCATATCCGGGAAGATCCACAAGATACATGCAGTCATTAATATTATAAAAATTAATTGTCTGTGTCTTACCTGGCTGTGAAGATGTTCTTGCATATGATTTTCTATTCATAAGTGAATTAATAAGTGACGACTTGCAACATTTGACTTGCCTGCAAATGCGACCTCTGGATATTGTGTATCTGGTATAGCACTGGTAACTCCAATAACTATATCAAGATTAACCTTTTTTATAACCATCTGCTTTTTCTCCTCTCTTTCTTTTAAGATAAGTGCTTAATCTATGTAAAATATATCAGTTTTCCTGTAAAACAAGTGCTTCCTTTAACACCTGTTTAATATTTTCTACATACTTTATAGTAACGCCCTGTGTTATCTCTTCGTCAAGTTCTTCCACATCTGACCTGTTTTCCTCTGGCACAAGCACAACCTTCATGCCTGCCATCCTTGCAGCTAAAAGCTTCTCCTTAAGTCCTCCTATCGGAAGCACCCTGCCACGCAGTGTCACCTCACCAGTCATAGCAACATCTGCCCTGACTGGTATTTGTGTAACAGCTGAAAGCATTGCAGTTGTCATTGTAATACCTGCAGATGGTCCATCTTTTGGAACTGCACCTTCAGGTATATGAAGATGAATATTATGCTTATCATAGAATTCGCTGTCAACCTTATACTTACCATTCATAGTAAGTGACCTGACAAGAGAATAAGCAATCATAGCTGATTCCTTCATAACATCTCCCATATTTCCTGTAAGCTTAAGCTCTGAACTGCCCGCCATGACATTAACCTCTATCTCAAGAGTTTCGCCACCAACACTTGTCCATGCCAGTCCTCTGACAACACCCACCTCAGGATGCTTATTAGCCTTATCCGGTCTGTACTTTTCTTTTCCAAGATATTCAAAAAGATTCTTATCTGTAACCCTTATGCATTTCTTTACTTCTGTATTTCTGCTTCCATCTGGTGTATACACACCTTCCTCATAAAGTCTGGTTACAGCCTTTCGGCATATCTTTGCTATCTGTCTTTCCAGTTCACGGACTCCCGCTTCCTTTGTATATGCATATATAATACGTTTTAAGCGCCGTCCGATTATTTTAAGCATAGATGTCATAAGTCCGTTTTTAGCTATCTGCTTTTTCACAAGATGTTCCTTTGCAATATGCATTTTTTCATTCAATGTATATCCTTGAACCTCTATTATTTCCATTCTGTCAAGCAATGGTCTGCTTACTGTTGAAAGGTCATTGGCAGTTGCTATAAATAATACATCTGAAAGGTCAACTGGAAGTTCTATATAATGGTCAACAAAATGTTGATTCTGTTCACCATCAAGCACCTCGAGAAGTGCAGATGCTGTATCCGACCTGTAATCGCTGCTTATTTTATCTATCTCATCAAGAAGCATAAGTGGATTAGAGGTTTTTGCCTGCTTAAGTCCTTCTATGATTCTTCCTGGCATAGCACCTACATATGTTTTTCTATGTCCTCTTATTTCAGCTTCATCTCTTACGCCGCCAAGACATACTCTGATATATTTTTTATTAAGTGCCGCAGCAACGGAACGCGCTATTGACGTCTTACCTGTTCCCGGAGGTCCAACAAGACATAGTATAGGTGCATCTGATACCGATGTTATATTTCTGACTGCAAGATATTCTATAATCCTGTCCTTAACATCCTTCATCCCATAGTGGTCTGCATCCAGAACAGCTCTTGCATTAATAATGTCATTGTTATCCTGTGATTTCTTATTCCATGGAAGTGCAAGGCAATTCTCTATGTATGTTCTCTCAACATTAACCTCTGATGAACCTTTAGAAAGGCTCTTTAACCTCTTTACTTCTTTATGGAGCTTTGCTTTTATGTCATCACCGGCATCAAGCTCTTCTATCTGCTTATCAAGCTCTTCCGACTCAGAATATTGATCTTCACCAAGCTCCTGGTTAAGCACATTAAGCTGTTCACGTATAATATACTCTTTCTGGTTTTTATCTACTTTTTCTTTAACCTTTATAGCCAGCTCTTCTTTTATCTTATATGCATTAGTCAGCTCTATGAACATTCCCGCTATATATTCATAAATTTCTATTATATCGTCCATCTCAAGAAGAGCCTGTCTGTCTGTATAATCCATCGGAAAATCCGCGCATATTTTAAGAAGCAGCTCTCTTGCATCATCAAGCTCAAGCCAGTACTTAAGTATTTCTTTGCTGCTTCTTGAATTAGCTGCACCATACTGCCTTATAAGCTCTCTCATGCCAAGAATAATAGCCCTGTTTGTAACCTCATCCGGCTGGTTTATAAACATCTCTTCTATATCTGCAGCTGCCATTAAGCAGTTACCAGAATCAGTTATTTCAACTGCATGTGCTTTGTTAAGGCCTTCCACCTGAATACGCACAAGCTTATTAGGCAGCTTAATAACCTGCTTTATAACTGCAACTGTTCCTGTTTTATATATATCCCCAGGCGCAGGATTTTCTATCTGTGTATTCTTTTTGTGTAAGAAGAAGTTACCTTCTCATCTAAAGCAAGTGCCTCCTCTACCGCCTGTATTGATTTTTTTCTGCTTATATCAAAATGTATGACCATGTCAGGCAACACGGTCATACTTCTTAACGCAATTACTGGTAATGTAATCATATTCATAATTATTGTGCTTTCTTAACTTCATCGCCTTGTGTGCCTGATGCACTATTCATAGCGATACTTCCCTCGTTATTATTTCCTACTTCTGCGTTCTGTATTCAATAACCGGCTTCCTGTTCCAAGAACAGCATCCTTTGTTATAATACATCTTGCAATAGTTTCATCAGATGGAACCTCATACATAACCTCATTCATGACTGACTCAAGTATAGAACGAAGTCCTCTTGCTCCTGTCTTTCTTTCAAAGCTCTTATGGGCTATTTCCTTAACTGCATCATCTTCAAACTCAAGTTCAACCTCATCAAGGCTTAAAAGTGCCTTATACTGCTTAAGTATAGCATTCTTAGGTTCACGAAGAATACGTACAAGCGCTTCCTCATCAAGTGAATCTAATGCTACAACAACCGGAACACGTCCTACGAATTCAGGTATAAGTCCGAACTTAATAAGATCCTGTGGAAGTGCCTTTATGGAACATTTCTCCAACGTCCTCTGTAGCAGTCTTTTCCTTTATCTGCGAATTAAATCCGATTGTACTCTGATCCATTCTTGATTCGATAATCTTTTCAAGTCCATCAAAAGCTCCACCACAAATAAACAGTATATTAGTTGTATCTATAGGAATAAGCTCCTGCTGTGGATGCTTTCTGCCACCCTGAGGTGGAACTGATGCAACCGTTCCTTCAAGTATCTTAAGAAGTGCCTGCTGTACGCCTTCACCTGAAACATCTCTAGTTATGGAAACATTTTCTGACTTCTTAGTTATCTTATCTATCTCATCAATATATATAATTCCATATTGTGCTTTTTCTATATCATAATCAGCTGCCTGAATAAGCTTAAGAAGTATATTTTCAACATCCTCACCTACATATCCAGCTTCTGTAAGAGTTGTTGCATCAGCTATTGCAAATGGCACATTCAGAAGTCTTGCAAGATTCTGTGCAAGAAATGTCTTGCCAGAACCTGTAGGTCCTAACATAAGTATATTACTCTTCTGAAGCTCAACATCAACATTCTGTGCCGATAATATTCTTTTATAATGATTATATACAGCAACTGATAAAACCTTCTTAGCTTCATCCTGTCCTATAACATAATCATCAAGAAACTCTTTGATTTCCTTAGGCTTTAAAAGATTAATATCAAGTCCATCTACTGCCTGCTCATCTTCCGCCTCAAACTCCTCATCAAGTATATCTGAACATATTCCTATACATTCATCACATATAAATACTCCATTCTGTCCCTGGATTAAGTTTTTTAACCTTATCCTGTGTCTTACCACAAAACGAGCATCTTAACTCTCCATCTTTAATCTTGCCTGCCATAATTCCTCCGGTCTGCTACATATTAACAAATAATACATAATAATATATTGCTTCGCTCTGAATATCCGTAATGCTCTTTCAGCTTATATATTCATAAACAACAAGGGACTGTGCGAAAAGCAACAGTCCCCTTTAAGTAACTATCTCTTTTCAACCACGCTGTCAATAAGACCATATGCTACAGCCTCTTTAGCTGTCATATAGTTATCACGTTCTGTATCCCGAGAGATTTCTTCTACTGATTTACCCGTGTTAGCTGCGAGTATTTCATTTAACTTGTTTCTTGTCTTTAAGATATTCTCTGCAACTATTCTGATTTCTGTTTCCTGACCTCTGGCTCCGCCTGAAGGCTGATGAATCATAATCTCAGCATTAGGAAGTGCAAGTCTCTTACCCTTAGTACCGCCAGAAAGAAGAAATGCTCCCATACTGGCTGCCATACCTATACATATTGTTGAAACATCACACTTAATATACTGCATAGTATCATATATCGCGAAACCAGCTGATACTGAACCACCTGGCTGTTGATATAAAATGTAATATCCTTGCCTGGATCTTCTGCCTCAAGGAATAACATCTGTGCTACAACAAGGTTAGCAGAAACATCTGTTACCTCTTCACCTAAAAATATAATTCTGTCTTTAAGAAGACGTGAATAGATATCATATGATCTCTCTCCACGACTATTCTGTTCTATGACATAAGGTACAAAACTCATATTATTGCCTCCCTGTCTTATATAATATCTATTACTTCTCAACTACTGAATTTACAATAACATCAACAGCCTTCTGGATAGCGATATCTTCTCTGATCTGCTTAGATTCATATTCACCCATGAACTCTTTAATCTTTTCGATTTCCATCTTGTACTGTTCAGCCATCTTGTTAAGCTCTGCTTCGAATTCTTCATCAGAAACTTCGATATTCTCAGCCTTTACGATTGCTTCAAGAACAAGTCTTGACTGGATATTCTTAACAGCCTGTGGCTTCATATCTTCAATAATCTTTTCAGCTGTAACACCTGTGTACTGGAAGTACTGCTCAACTGATAAGCCCTGTGACTGTAATCTCTGTGCGAAGTCTTCTAACATTCTGTTAACCTGTGTATTAATCATAGCTTCTGGAATGTCCATCTTAGAAGTTTCAATAATCTTAGCGATTGCTTCATCTTCCTTCTTAGCCTTAGCTTCATTTTCCTTGCGCACTGTTATGTTCTTCTTAAGATCTTCCTTATATTCAGCAAGTGTATCAAAATCAGAAAACGTCCTGAGCGAAATCATCATCAAGCTCTGGAAGAACCTTTTCCTTGATCTCCTTAACCTTAACCTTGAACATAGCTGGCTTACCCTTTAATTCCTCAGCATGGTATTCTTCTGGGAATGTTACATTGATTTCCTTCTCATCACCGATATTCATACCGATAATCTGTTCTTCAAAGTTATCAATAAATGAATGAGAACCGATTGTAAGTGGATAATCTTCACCCTTTCCACCTTCAAATGCTTCACCATCTACAAAACCTTCAAAATCAATTGTTGTCATATCGCCATCTTTAACAGCTCTGTCTTCTACAGTAACGATTCTTGAATTCTTATCCTGAGCCTTCTTTAATTCTTCTTCAACATCTGCATCAGTAACATCTGTATCGCACTTAGCTACCTCAACACCCTTGTACTGTCCAAGTTCAACCTCTGGCTTAACAGCAACTGTTGCTTCAAAGATAAATGGCTTGCCAGCTTCAATCTGAACTACATCGATCTTAGGCTGTGAAACGATTTCTAATTCACTTTCATCTGCTGCCTTAGCATAAGCATCAGGAATGATGGCATTAGCTGCATCTTCATAGAAAATCTCTGCACCATAAAGCTTTTCTACCATCTTTCTTGGAGCCTTACCTTTTCTGAAGCCAGGAACGCTGATTTTATTCTTATTCTTATTAAAAGCTGTATTAAGACCTGCTTCGAATTCTTCAGCAGTAGCCTCAATTACGAGCTTAACCATATTCTTCTCTTCCATGTTTTCAACCTTAAAACTCATTGTTTATAAATCCTCCTTAAAATTAATATATGAAGTCTCTTTTTCTATCGTACAAAGTACATACTAATGGATTGTATCACATCCGGCGCTGATTTGCCAATATATTTTTTATAATTTATATTTATTTTAATATTTCGATATATGCTACCCTCCACCTGATGCGTCAGATTGTTTTAATGTTCTCCATCATTCTCATCATAATCATTTTTGCAGAAGAAAAAACTTTCTTGTCGCAAAGTGCACATATCGACAGCACTCCTATCGCTGTGTTAAGTGCTGAATCATGGTATGTCACCATCTCTCTTGCTATTGCAAACATAAGCACCTCCACGACAGTTGCCGGTGTATGCTGTGATAACATCTTGATAAGCTCCACACCAACTGCCAGTGTCATAATATCTGCCACAAATTTCTCGAAGAAATCAAGCGGGTACTATCAAACATCCCACCAAGTTCAAGCAAAAACCTCACACACATAACTACTACAACTACCACAAGGATTGCTGATATTATCCATTCAAGGATATTACATACTTTTCTGAATATACCATTCACTTTGCTTTTCATATATTTTCCTGACCTTTCTACAACATTCTTATTTTCCTTACGTTTTTAGCGCATATACAGTAATTATTTAATCATGTTATGCGGCTGCATATCTTAAGTCAAACTATGTTAAGTATACGAAAAAAACTTTTATATAGCAACAGAACTTTTGATTAAAACAAAAAGGTGTTGTCGCACAAAATAGTGCTGCAACACCTTTTATTATCCAGTTATATCCTTTGTTAATCAAACTAATCACACTTATTACAGATTAGTATATCCCATCAGATACTTATCCACTTCTCTTGCACAGTCCCTGCCTGACGTATAGCCTTTACAACAAGTGACTGGCCTGTGTGGCAGTCGCCACAAGCGAACACTCCTGCAACATTAGTTGCGAATCTTCCATCATCTGTCTTGATGTTAGTTCTCTGGTTTACCTCTACGCCGAATGCATCTGTAAGATACTTCTGTGTTCCAAGGAAACCTGCTGCTATAAGAACAAGCTCACAAGGAAGCTCTTTTTCTGTTCCTTCAACAGGAACCATCATTCTTCTTCCTGTTGCCTCATCTACCTTTGATTCAAGCTGGATAGTAACAACCTTGCAAAGCTTGCCCTTCTTATCCTTCTTGAATTCCTTTACAGTAGTTGTATATATTCTTGGGTCGTGTCCGAATACCGCTATTGCTTCCTCCTGGCCATAATCTGTCTTGCAGACTAAAGCCATTGTGGCCATGGATTAGTTTCACTTCTTACGTCTGGTGCCTTTGGCATCATTTCAAGCTGTGTCACTGACTTACAGCCATGTCTTATAGCTGTACCAACGCAGTCGTTACCTGTATCACCACCACCGATTACAATAACATTTTTATCCTTTGCGCTTATATACTTACCATCTGTAAGATCTGAATCAAGAAGACTCTTAGTTGTTGCTGTAAGAAAATCAACTGCAAAATATATTCCATCAGCATCTCTTCCAGGAGCACTGATATCTCTTGGATTAGAGGCACCTACCGCAAGTACAACTGCGTCATAATCATCCATTATCTTCTTAGCCTTAATATTCCGTCCGATGTTAGCTTCCGTTACAAACTCAACACCCTCATCCTTCATAACATTAAGCTTTCTGTCTATAATATGCTTTTCAAGCTTCATATTAGGTATTCCATATCTTAAAAGTCCACCTATTCTATCAGCTCTTTCATATACAGTCACAAGATGGCCCCTCTGGTTAAGCTGGTCAGCTACAGCAAGTCCTGAAGGACCTGAACCTATGACAGCTATTCTCTTTCCAGTTCTTGCCTTTGGCGGCTTAGGACCTGCAAGTCCGTTAGCATAAGCATGTTCTATGATAGCCATCTCATTTTCCTTAGTACATACAGCATCTCCGTTAAGTCCGCATGTACATGCTTTTTCGCAAAGAGCTGGACATACGCGGCTTGTAAACTCTGGAAAATTACTTGTCTTATGCAGCCTGTTATATGCCTGTTCCCAGTTACCTGTGTATACAAGATCATTCCATTCCGGTATAAGGTTATTAAGAGGACAGCCACTTGTCATACCCTTTATAGTCATGCCCGACTGACAGAATGGCACACCACAGTCCATGCAGCGTGCGCTCTGGCATCTCTGCTCTGTTTCTGAAAGTGGTGTATGAAACTCATTAAAATTCTTTATTCTTTCCTTTGGTGCAACTGCCTTAGCTTCTACACGTTCATATTCTAAAAATCCGGTTGGTTTTCCCATGATTATCTCCTTTCAAATACACATTTTCACAAATATGTACCAGCAGACTTATAAGCTGCCAATACATATCTGTTTTTGTACATTTCCATCTTACTTAGTTGCTGCGTAAAATGCTTCAATCTGAGCCTGTTCACTGCTAAGACCCTTCTCTTCCATCTGAACAATCATATTGAGCATCTTCTTATAATCATGTGGCATAATCTTCTTGAACTTAGGAAGATATTCACCAAAGTTATCCAGAACCTCTTTACCCTTCTTAGAGTTAGTGAAAGCTACATGGTCAGTAATCATCTGCTTAAGTTCAAGTACATCATACTTGTTAGTAACTGGTTCAAGTGATACAAGCTGCTTATTAACTCTCTTGTAAAGTGTTGTATCCTCATCTAGAACATATGCAACACCGCCACTCATACCAGCAGCAAAGTTCTTACCAGTTCTTCCAAGAACAACCACTCTTCCACCTGTCATATATTCACAGCCATGGTCACCTGTTCCCTCAACAACTGCTGTTGCACCTGAATTACGTACGCAGAATCTCTCACCTGCAATACCATTGATATATGCCTTACCACTTGTTGCACCGTAAAGTGCTACATTACCTATGATAATATTCTCATCTTCCTTATAAGATACTCCGGTTGGTGGATACACGATAAGCTTACCACCAGAAAGGCCTTTACCAAAGTAGTCATTGCTGTCACCTACAAGTTCAAGTGTAAGTCCCTTAGGAATAAATGCTCCAAAGCTCTGTCCACCAGCGCCCGTACACTTAACTGTATATGTATCATCTGCAAGGCTTTCACCGAATCTTCTTGTTATCTCAGCACCAAGAAGAGTACCAAGTGCCCTGTCTGTATTCTTAACATCAACTTCAACACTTCTCTTCTGCTTCTTATCCATAGCATCTGAAAACTTCTTTATAAGTATTCTTTCATCTACTGTCTTACCAAGCTCGAAATCAAACACATTCTTCTTATCATACCTGATAGAAGCTGCTTCCTTAATATAAGGATTATTAAGGATATTAGAAAGATCAACCTTTGATGCTCTTCCACTTCCATAAACGTCAGTTTTTGCTTCAAGGAAATCTGTTCTTCCACAAGCTCATCCACCGTCTTTACTCCAAGCTTAGCCATATACTCACGAAGCTCTTCTGCGATGAATCTCATAAAGTTAACTACGTATCTGGCTTTCTGCGACCTCTTTCTAAGCTCTGATTCTGTGTTGCAATACCAACAGGGCATGTATCAAGATTACATACTCTCATCATAACACAGCCCATAGTTACAAGTGGTGCTGTTGCAAATCCGAATTCCTCAGCACCAAGCATGGCTGCTATGGCAACGTCACGTCCACTCATTAGCTTACCATCTGTTTCGATTATAACCTTGTTACGAAGTCCATTCATCGTAAGTGTCTGATGTGCTTCAGCAAGTCCTAACTCCCAAGGAAGTCCTGCATTATGTATAGAGCTTCTTGCGCTGCACCTGTACCACCATCATAACCTGATATAAGAATAACCTGTGCACCAGCCTTTGCTACACCAGAAGCAATAGTACCAACGCCAGCTTCTGATACAAGCTTAACTGATATTCTTGCATCCTTGTTAGCATTCTTAAGGTCATATATCAGTTCTGCCAGATCCTCGATAGAATAAATGTCGTGATGAGGTGGAGGTGATATAAGTGATACACCCGGTGTTGAAAGACGTGTCTTTGCTATCCAAGGATATACCTTCTTTCCTGGAAGATGTCCACCTTCACCAGGCTTGGCACCCTGTGCCATCTTAATCTGGATTTCCTTTGCACTTACAAGATATCTGCTTGTAACACCGAATCTTCCTGATGCAACCTGCTTGATAGCCGAACATCTGTTAAGTCCATCAGCTCCAACAGTGAGTCTGCCTTCATCCTCACCACCTTCACCTGAGTTTGACTTACCATGAAGCATATTCATTGCAATAGCCATAGTTTCATGTGCTTCCTTAGAGATAGAACCATAAGACATAGCACCAGTCTTGAATCTCTTAACGATAGAATCAACGCTTTCTACCTGGTCTATATTTATTCCCTTCTTAGGGAACTTAATATCCATAAGTCCTCTTAAGTTCTTAACGCCCTCTTCTTTATTGACAAGAGCTGTATATTCCTTAAATGTATTATAATCACCTGTACGTGTTGCAAGCTGTAAAAGATGAATTGTCTGTGGATTATAAAGATGTTCTTCCTTTCCACTTCTCATTTTATGGCACCCTCACTATCAAGAGTTGTGTCTGTTGATAACCCAAGAGGATCAAAGGCCTTTGAATGAAGTGTTTCAACATCATCCTGTATATCTTTAAGACTTATACCCTCAACTCTTGATACAGTACCTGTGAAGTACTTATTAATAACAGCTGAATCAATACCTATCGCCTCAAATATCTTAGAGCCCTGATATGACTGTATAGTTGATATACCCATCTTAGCTGCTATCTTTACAATACCACTTATGATAGCATTATTATAATCATCAACTGCTGCATAGTAATCTTTATCAAGCATATTAAGATCAATAAGCTCCTGTATGCTTTCCTGTGCAAGATATGGATTGATAGCTGATGCACCATATCCTAACAATGTAGCAAAATGATGTACATCCCTTGGCTCACCACTTTCAAGTATAACAGCCATACTTGTTCTTTTCTTAGTCTGTACAAGATAGTGCTGTACTGCACCTACAGCAAGAAGTGATGGTATAGCTACATGATTTTCATCAACACCTCTATCAGACAGGATAACAATGTTAGTACCCTCTCTATGTGCTCTGTCTACCTCTACAAAAAGATGGTCAATAGCCTTTTCGAGTGATGTATTCTTATAGTATGTAATAGGAATAGTTTCAACCTTAAAACCTTCAACCTTCATATTCTTTATACTTTAAAGATCTGTGTTAGTAAGAATAGGATTGTTAATCTTTAAGTTCTTACAGTTTTCAGGCTGTTCTTCAAGTATGTTACCATCTTTACCAAGGTTATACAGTTGTAGATGTTACGATCTTCTCTCTTATGGATCTATAGGTGGATTCGTAACCTGTGCAAACAGCTGTTTAAAATAGTTAAACAGAGGCTGGTGTCTGTTAGAAGTACAGCAAGTGGTGTATCTATACCCATAGCACCGATAGATTCACTTCCGTTAAGTGCCATAGGAAGAATAGATGTTCTAAAATCTTCATATGTATAACCAAATGCTTTCTGTAATCTTGCTCTTTCTTCCTTAGTATGTGCTGGTCACCTTTTTGTTTGGTATCTTAATATCTTCAAGCTTTATAAGATTGTTATCAAGCCACTCACCATATGGCTGCTTAGTAGCATATTTTTCCTTAAGTTTATTATCATCTATAAGCTCACCCTTAACGGTATCTACAAGAAGCATCTTACCTGGATGAAGCCTGTCTTTTACTTCTATTCTGCTTTCATCAATAGGAAGTGCACCTACTTCTGATGAAAGAATAAGATATCCATCCTTTGTAATATAATATCTTGAAGGACGAAGACCATTTCTATCAAGAACTGCACCCATGATATCTCCATCAGAGAAAAGAATAGATGCTGGTCCATCCCAAGGCTCCATCATAGTTGAATAATACTGATAGAAATCCTTCTTCTCCTGCTCCATAGCTTTATTATTACTCCATGGCTCTGGATTGTAATCATAACAGCCAGCGGAAGAGGCATACCATTCATAACAAAGAATTCAAGTGTGTTATCAAGCATAGCTGAATCCGAACCATTGGTGTTAACAACTGGTGTGATCTTAGACATCTCATCCTCAAGATATGGAGAAACCATTGTTTCTTCTCTTGAAAGCATTCTGTCGGCATTTCCCTTGATTGTATTAATCTCACCGTTGTGAACGATAAATCTGTTTGGATGGGCACGTTCCCAGCTAGGGTTTGTGTTAGTAGAGAATCTTGAGTGTACAAGTGCTATAGCTGATTCATAGCTCTCATCTGTAAGATCTTTAAAAAATGTTCTTAACTGTCCTACAAGGAACATTCCCTTGTATACTATTGTCCTGCTTGAAAGTGAACAGACATATGTATCTTCTGCTGTCTGCTCAAATACTCTTCTTGCAACATACAGCTTTCTATCAAACTCTATGCCTTTATTCACATCCTTAGGCTTCTTTACAAAGCCCTGCATAATATATGGCATACAGTCAACTGCTTTTTTACCAAGGACATTAGGAAAAGTTGGAACCTCTCTCCAGCCAAGAAACTCAAGGCCTTCCTTTTCAACTATTATCTCAAACATCTTTTTGGCACGGTTTCTTGCAAGTTCATCCTGTGGAAAGAAGAACATACCTATACCATACTCTCTTTCATTGCCAATCTTAATACCAAGTGGCTTAACTGCTTTTTCAAAAAACTTATGAGATATCTGAAGGAGAATACCTACACCATCACCAGTCTTACCTTCCGCATCCTTACCTGCTCTGTGTTCGAGATTCTCTACGATACTAAGAGCATCAGATACTGTCTGATGAGTCTTTATTCCTTTGATGCTTACAACTGCACCGATACCACAGTTATCGTGTTCGAATTGTGGGTTATAAAGTCCAGGCTGCTTTTTCTGATTTTCCATAGTCCTATCA
>ENA-OQIG01001051-OQIG01001051.1-human-gut-metagenome-genome-assembly--contig:-NODE-1051-length-13307-cov-1.733687_pt1 | contig 13307 bp, 21 predicted proteins | sample MGYA00242576_ERZ504741 | MGnify/ENA primary metagenome ERZ504741 (study PRJEB26092, sample SAMD00036436) | human gut metagenome | host: Homo sapiens | study: EMG produced TPA metagenomics assembly of... | reverse complement strand
CTTTTATCTGATTGATGGCGGTGACTGCATCCTGATTCCACTTCAGCTCAATAATTAAAGCCGGATAACCTGCTGTATACTCTGGCTTTGGTAATAGTACAATATCTGCAAAGCCTCTGCCTGTTGGCATTTCTCTTACTGGCTTGAAATAATACTGCATTGCACTTAAATAAGCTAATGATAAAACACAGCTTAAAGAGTTCTCATTATTATATTGAATGGCCGATGTGTATTCTGTATGAATTTTTTCAATGCAATCCGCTACTGTATCTGCATCTTTATCAAGAGTTGCATCTATTATTACCTGCGACTGCTTTTGAAATGCAATTAATTCATTCCACTCTGTTTTTTTAGTAGCAAGAATAAATTCCTGACGAATTTCCTCATTAGGTATATATGCCATTTGATAACTGCTGTCATATGCCAGATATCCAAGATGAATAAGCAGCGTCATTACATCATCTTTTCCTGCAAAGCTGACCATATCATTTTGAAATGAATTAACATCAACATTTATCGAAGCTCCTGCTATCATTTCTATTATTGCCGTCTTAAGGCCATCAAAGTTCATATTAATTAACGGAATAATAGCCTCATAGGTTCCTGTTTCCGACCAGTAGCTGCGATACTCTCCCCACAGCATAACATTGACCACGGCCTTAGGATTGTATATATGGCAGTTTCCAAGCTTATAGCCATCATACCAGTTTTTTACCTTATCATAATCCCTTCCAAATCTTTCACACAGGCATTTAACTTCATCCTCAGTAAAGCCTGTATATTTGTCCAGAACCTTTGCACTTATCATCGTATATTCATCAAAATTATTAAGTGCTGACTGTGTCTTTATTCTCTTTATTGGCAGAATGCCTGTAAGATACGCCAGTTGTATGAACTTTGCCGGCTCACTCCCCTTAAACATCCCCCTTAAGAAATTAATATACTGTGTCTGAACATCGTTATTAGCTGCCTCATCACGAATAATCACATCCCACTCATCTATTATTACAATAAATTTAATTCCCTTGTTCATGTTAATAAGTGACATAGCACCATATGCCGTTCTCGCAGAATCAAGGTCGACATCTGGATAGTTTTCCTTTAACTCAGCTATAATCTGTTCGTTAATATAATTTACTGTTTTATCTGGCGAACCGGCATCCATCATACACCATTGTACATCAAAATGTATTACATCATATTTATTAATATTTTCTTTATATGATGGACTTTTACTTATTTGCAGTCTGTCAAATATCCCTTCTGAATCACAGCCTTTGCTATAATATGCCACAAGCATATCTGCTGTAACTGACTTTCCGAATCTTCTTGGACGGCTATTACATATAAATGCCTGATTAGTATTAAGCACTCTGTTGGTATACTCGATAAGTCCAGACTTATCTACATATATTTCAGAATTAAGTGCCATTTTAAATGCACTATTATCCGTATTAACAAATCTCCCCATAACTTAGCCTCCTCCATTCCAGCCTATACATATTATACCACAAGTGAAACTTTTATCTCAATAATGAAATCATTTCCCTGTATTCTTGCACTTATATCTCCATTCATACGCTCCACAAGCTCTTTTGCAATAGATAAACCCAGTCCGGTTGAGGCTCTGCCTCTTGCCACATCTGCTTTATAAAAACGCTCAAACACATGGCTTAAGTCAATATTTTCAGGATGTTCCGTATAATTGCTGATTTTAAGCAAGGCATGATTATCCTCACGGGTAAGCTGATACTTATATTCTTTTCCCCATGATCAAGACCATTTTTTATGACATTCTGTATAACTCTTCTTAAGCCCTGCTTATTACCTGATATATACAGCATTTCCTCAGTAATACTAATCTCTGGCAGATGCCTGCTTTTTCCATTCATCATAATAAGAAAATACAGCTTCTTTTAATATTCTGTTTATACAACAGTCTGTAAGCTCCAGCTTATATGAATCATTTTTGAGCTTTGTGAATGTAAAAAGCTCCTCCAGCATTTCATTGAGACTGTTAAGCCTTTCTCTGATTATATCAAGATATCTCCTCTGGTCATCTATATTGTCACATTCCTCTATAAGCTGGAAATACCCATCCAGCGATGTAAGCGGTGTCCTTATATCGTGTGAAAGATTAGTATATGTATCTGCTATCAGCTCTTCTTTTTTTTCTGTACTCATTTCTTTCTTTTTTACGCAGGTCAAGCAGCTCATTCAATTTATCTGAAAGCTCACCTATTCCTCCCATATCTATTTCACGTTGAATCAGCTTGTTACTATCGTGTTCCATAAGAAACGACAACTGGCGGCAGATGTCCTTAATCTGCCGCTGGTATTTCCACATAATAAATGCCTGTATAATAATTATTACTGCTAATATTCCAATAATAATCCTCATTCTCTAAATATCCCTTTTCTGAAAAATATAACTGCTTAATGACAGCATTATAATAATAAATGTGGCTGCCACACACATTGAACTAATAACATCCTCCCTGCCTGCATTCATAGGAAGCATTGCCATCCTTCCAGTTACTGTATACTTATATATATTGAAGTTATGAAGTCCCACTCTATTGCCCACATAATCTATAAGGGCATACACAATACTCATTATATTCATAGTAAGACATACCGCTAATGTCATGCTTATGACATTGTTCTTAATTATAACTGCTATCGCCGTACATATTAACACAAATGCATAATGAAGCATAAGTTCTGTTAAGAAATAAGGTATAATCTCTTTCCAGTTACCCCACACCACACATTTAAACGCAAGCATATTCGCTGCTGCCTGGAATACAAATATCCCTGCAAAGGTAATTGCTGTAAATAAGGCAAGCGCAACTGCCCTTGAAACAATAAGCATCCCCCTTTGTGACACCTGTCCACCAATATTCTTAATATAACCGCTCTTAATATCTGCTGTTGCAAACATAACCGCAAATATTACAAGAAAAAGTGCATAAAACTTTCCCTGTGCATTAGAAAAGAAAACATCCATTACCGTAACCTTCTTTCCCGGCTCCGTAGGTAATTCCACGCTCATACCAAGATTGACATTATCTGTATTCTGCTGCGAAAGCTGTTCCTTGTTGCTGTCATCTGCCTGTTGTTCCTCTATGTCCTGTGCATTTACCACATCAGCTGCCTGCATATCAGTATCAGTATCTGCCTGACTTTCCACTGCCTGCTGTTTCTCCCATTCCTTATTAGCTGCATCATAATCTATTTTTGCAAGAAATGAGGTAAGCAGTGCTGATGCCAGCAATATAATCCATATTACATACATACTCTTTGTACGAAACATTCTGTATACATCCATCTTTATCATATTAAGCACGATTGTCACCCCCTGTAAGCCTTAAGAAATAATTCTCAAGCTCTTCACTTGTAATAGATATTCCTTTAACTGGAATTCCTGCCTTTGCAAGCTCCATATTCAGACTGGCACTTTCTCCCAGTCTTTCAAATATATGAATATGTTCTTTATCTATAACCTGATAGCTGCTAAAGCCCATATCATCAAGCACAGGAATAGCCTGCTTAGGATTATCAAGTGTAAGCTCTATGCGCTCACTGCATTTTTTCATAAGCTCTTCCCTTGTAAGTTCCTGCACAAGGCATCCATTATGAATAATGCCATAATCTGTGGCAAGCTTTGATAATTCCTCCAGAATATGACTTGAAATACATATTGTCATGCCACGCTCCTTAGCAAGCTTCTGGATAGTTTCACGCACCTCCACTATTCCCTGCGGATCAAGTCCGTTAATCGGCTCATCAAGAATAAGAAGGTCAGGCTCGCCTACAAGTGCAAGAGCAATTCCCAAGCGCTGCTTCATTCCAAGCGAATAATGCTTTGTTTTCTTTTCTCCAACAGCATCAAGACCTACTGTTTTTAACAGTTCTTCTATATATCCTTTTTTCTTAATCCCTGTAAGCTTACATTTAATGTTCAGATTGTCATATGCCGACATATTTCCATAAAGTTCCGGGAGCTTCTATAAGACATCCTACTCTTGAACGTACCTTTTGTAAGTCCTTTCCCTTATACCCAAACATTTCTATTTCGCCATAAGACGGTGTTGACAGTCCGCTAATCATCTTAAGACAGGTCGTTTTACCGGCTCCATTTCTTCCAATAAAGCCATATATCGCACCCTTTTTAATGTGCATATTTACACCATCAACTGCCTTGTGTCTGCCATACTGCTTAGTCAGATTCCTTGTCTGCAATAATAATTCACTCAAAGCCTTTTCCTCCTTTTCTTAACTGCTCTTATCATAAAAAATAAATCCTAATCAATCGCAAATAAATAGTAAAAAAAGAGTAAATTATTCATGCAGGCGATATCCAATCCCCCATATTGTTTCTATATATTCATCAGGTGTAACGGTCTTTATTTTCTTCCTGATATTGCTTATATGCACATCCAGGGTCTTTGTTTCACCCATATATGCTCATCCCACGCATATTCGAATATATCCTCCTTGCTAAACACCTGCTTCGGGTTTTTAAGCAGCAATTCCAGTATTGCGAATTCCTGTTTTGTAATCTTAGGAAGCACCCTGCCACCGATACTTACCTCAAAGGTAGAGCGTGTAAGCACCATATCCCTAAACTCAAGCCTTCCGCTATATTGTCCTTCCTGCATGCCAGCCTTTGTTTTCACTTTTGTTTCTGACTTTGTTTCACCTTTTGTTTCTGACTCTGTTTCGCCTTTTGCTTCTGACTCTGTTTCTGCCTCTATATGACGAAGCTGCACCTGAATACGTGCCAGTACCTCTCTAATCTCAAAGGGCTTTGTTATATAATCATCTGCTCCATCTGTCAGCACTCCTATTTTATCATCTATACTATCCTTTGCAGTCAGCACAATCACCGGAAGCCTTCCATGTTTTCTTATTTCCTTTAAAACCTCCTCACCACTTGCCCCAGGCAGCATTAAGTCAAGCAGCACAAGCGTATAATCCTTTTCTTTTATATTAAGAAGCAGCTTTGCCTCTGTTCCTGAAAATGCCTGTTCACACGTATAACCTGCCTTCATAAGCACCTCACAAAGAAGGTTATTAATATTTATATCATCCTCTACAATTAATATATTAGGCATAATTTTTACTCCTGTATTTTATAATGTAAAATAGTTATCTACTTTATGAGAAATGGCATTAAATAAAACAGTTTTATTAATTCTTGTTTTCCTTCCGCTTATCTCTCATTATGACCGTTTCTTCAAGATTATTTTTATTCATTTTGCCCATTTCTTCAAAGTGTTTTTTGCTTAATTTGACCTTTTCTTCAAAACTATTTTTACTCATTTTGTCCGTTTCTTCAAGATTATTTTTGCTTAATTTGACCTTTTCTTCAAAACTATTTTCGCCCAATTTATCCGTTTCTTCAAGATTTTACTTTATTTATAAACAAAAAAACAGCACGACTATTCCCCTTATCCAGAAATAAATCGTGCCATCTTATCTTTTATCTTATCTGTGTTATAATCCTAATTATTCTCTGCTCTCGCCATAGCAATCTGCTCCGGTGTTATAGGCAGCTCATAGAACCTCTTTCCTGCTGCGTGGCTTAGCGCATCTGTCACAGCCGGAAGTGGAGTGTTAATTACAACCTCTCCTATTGACTTAGCACCAAATGGTCCAGCATCCTCAAAGCTGCTTTCAAACTCAACATTAATATGTCCAATATCCATTCTTGATGGTATCTTATATTGCAGGAATGAGTTCTCATAAAGCTTTCCCTTATCAGAATATGTGATATTTTCAGACATTGCCATACCAATCCCTGAAGGATTCCGCCTTCTGCCTGAACCCTTGCAAGATTAGGATTAACTGGTGTTCCACAGTCAACACATGCATCATATTCCACAACCCTGCTCTCACCTGTGACAAGGTCAACCTCAACCTCAGCTGCACCTACCATATATGGTGGTGGGGAAATAGGTGATGTATGTGTATTAGTAACAGTAAGTGCCATATCATTGCCACACATTGAAGCTGTTGCGATATCACAAAGACTTACCGATGCACCATTGTGCTCTCCAGCCTCACATCTTACACAGCTTCCGTCAAATGTAACCTCACTCTTATCACAGCCTATAAGCTTAGCTCCAAGCTTTTCGATTCTGCTTCTTAGCTCTAAGGCACAGTTCTCAACTGCCTTTCCAGTAACGTATGTTGTACTTGATGCATATGAGCCTGAATCATAAGGTGATATATCAGTATCAGCACCGAATACACTTATGTTATCAGTACTGCACTCAAGCACCTCCGCAGCAATCTGTGCAAGTATTGTATCACAGCCTGTTCCCATATCAGCAGCACCGATATTCATTGTATACACGCCCTCATCATTAAGCTTAAGTGTGGCACTTCCAACATCCACACCTGATATACCAGAGCCCTGCATAGCCATGCCCATTCCGACAAAACGTGCCTTCGTATCAGAAATCTTTCTCATAGGATACTTCTCATCCCATTAATCATCTCTTTAACCTTTGCTAAGCATCTGTCAAGCGCACAGCTTGTATTGACCTGACCATAGTAAGCAGGCATTACATCGCCCTCCTTAACTATGTTTTTAAATCTTATTTCAAAAGGATCCATATGAAGCTTATCAGCAAGCTCATTTACAGCAGATTCAACGGCAAAAAGTCCTGTGTGGCACCATAGCTCTATATGCCCCTGCTGACATAACATTCGTGTATACAACATCACTTACAAATCGGAATGCCTCCGCCTTTCCGTATAATGGTATTGACTTGTGTCCTGAAAGACCTACTGTCGTTGGTCCATGCTCACCATAAGCTCCTGTGTTTGACAAGGTATATAATCTATTCCTTTTACGATACCATCCTTAGTTGCACCGAGCCTTACATGCATCTGCATCTCATGTCTTGGAGATGAAGCTGACAATGACTCTTCCTTGAGAATATAATCATAGCTGCTTCTTAGTCTTCCATGTGACAAATGCCGGATATATTTCTGAAACCGAGGTCTGCTTTGCACCAAAACCACCACCTATTCTAGGCTTTGTAACACGTATCTTTGATGGAGAGATTCCAAGTGCGTGTGAAATGATTCTTCTGCAGTGAAATACTATCTGTGTAGAACTTACAACATGAAGTCTTCCATAGGTATCGATTGTACAGAATGTCCTGAAGGTCTCCATCATGCTCTGCTGGCATGCCTTTGTATGATATGTCCTGTCAATTACAACATCACAACTCTCAAGCACCTTATCTATATCACCATTACTGCACTCATCATGTGCACATAGATTTCTTTTATTATCAGCTCCGACAGGACACATTGCTTCCCAGTTATCCTCTGGATGAACAAGTATCTCATTATCCTTTGCCTTAGTAAAGTCAAGCACTGGCTCAAGTACCTCATACTCTGCCTTAATAAGCTTCATCGCCTTATCAACACAGCGCTCATCCACTCCCGCAACAATCGCAACCGGATCACCTATGAATCTTACGTGTTTATCAAGAATAAGTCTGTCATAAGGACTTGGCTCAGGATAAGTCTGACCGGCGCAGGTGAAACGCTTCATATTCTGGTCAACATCCTTATATGTATATATCGCCTCTATTCCAGGTACCTTCATTGCAATATCTGTATTAATGCTCTTAACATATGCGTTGGCATATGGTGAACGCAGAAGCTTTACAACAAGACAATCCTTTGGTGCAATATCATCTGTATATACCGGCTTTCCAAGAAGCAGCTCCATTGCATCCTTTTTTCTTACCGCTTTATTAACTGACTTCATTACTTCACCTCCTCTGCTATGTTTTCTTTATTTTCTACATTTACTTCCTTCGCCTTTTTTGCCTTGAGGTAATCCAGAATTCCTCTTAACTGGCCTTCATATCCTGAACATCTGCACAGATTTCCCGAAAGGAATTCCTTAATCTCATCTTCATCAGGGTAAGGATTCTCCCTAAAAAGTGCAATAGCATTCATAACAAAGCCCGGGTTACAGAAGCCACACTGCTCTGCTCCCTGATCAGCTATAAATGTAACAAACTCTGCGGCCTCATCCTGTAAACCTTCAAGCGTTGTAACGCTGCATTTATCTGCTCTTACAGCAAGAACCGAACACGAAAGTACGGGTTTATCATTCAGAAATACTGTACACAGTCCGCAGTTAGAAGTTTCACAGCCACATTTTACACTATAACAGCCATGCTCCCTGACGAAATCATAAAGAGTCATATCGCAGGCAACATCTGCTTTGACCGACTTTCCATTTAACTTAATATCTACTAACATATATTCTCCAATCCATACACTAATAAATCTCTATATTAATAATTTACAGCTCTTAATGCTCTCTTAGTAAGCTCTTCTGCCAGATGGCTTCTGTATTCAGCGCTTCCACGCATATTACTCTCTGTAGAAACATTTTCCCTTACATATCTGGCGAAGCTCTCTATAGCCTCATCATTTACTCCGCCTTAAGAATACCTTCCTTATCTTCTACAACAACAGCTCTTCCCGGTCTTGCACCTATACACAGATTATATTCACCCAAACCGCTAAAGCTTACAGCGGCACAGGTAAGAACCGGAAGGTCTGTTTCTGTTATTCTTACTGCCTCATAAAACATCTTGACTGGCTTTTTCTTAACGATAATGCTTACAATAATATCCCTGTCATAGCTTTGAGCTGCATAATCCTTTAGGGAAACTATTCCTCCCCTATGTAATTCAACGTATGAATCAAGTCCAATTAATAATGTAAGAACATCAGAAAATCCATATCTTCCATATATGCTTCCGCCAACTGTCGCAAGATTTCTAAACTGCACCCCAACAATATGCCTTAGTGCTTCCTTAGCGCAGCCATTCGTATATTCATTAAACCTTTATGGTTTCTAACTGTCTTAGAGATGTCATACATCCAATCTTAAATTCTTCATCTGACTCTTCAATCTTATCGATCCAGCCTGACATGTCAATCGCGGTATTGATTCTGTTATCACCCATACGCATCCACATCATGCCGCCGACAATTCTGTTAGCCTTCTTCTGGTTAAGCTCGTAGCTCTTCAATACTTTCTACTCTCTTATAATTCTGTATACTAAGCATAAAAACTCCTCATTTTGATCATACTTATGCCAGAAATAAAAGTCCTGCTGTGCAGCTTGAACAACATTTAACCTCTTTCCTGACCGTTTCTTAATTACATCATAATATAACTATACTGACTTGTAAAAGCTTGTCAATCTGATAAAATTCATTCGCGCACTTCTTTTAACTGTTGTTATCAGATATATTCTGGCCAACATAAAAAATGTGTAAAAATAAAGTAGAAATGAGGATAAATATGAAGAATTTTAAAAGATTAACTGCTTTAGTCCTGGCAGTGCTCATGCTTATATCAACTGTAGCATGTGGCAGTTCTGCTGCAAATGACAGCACTACACAGGCTGCTTCAACATCAGCCTTTGATGTCATGTCCCAATTCAACGAGATAGGCACAAGCTACCCTCTTACTGTTACCGACCAGGCCGGAAGAACAGTAACCTTTGAAAAAGCACCTGAAAAGATTGCTTCATCTTACTATATCTCTACAAGTCTTCTCCTTGCACTTGGATTAAAGGATAAGCTTGTGGGAATCGAAGCTAAGGCTAATACAAGAAACATCTATAAGCTTGCAGCTCCATCCATCGTAAGTCTCCCTAATATGGGAACAGCTAAGGAATTCAACACAGAAGCCTGTGTTGCAGCAGCACCTGATGTTGTATTCCTTCCTATGAAGTTAAAAAAAGCTGCAGATACACTTGAAAGTCTTGGTATCAAGGCTGTTGTTGTTAATCCTGAGGATGCAACGCTCCTTAAGGAATGTATAACACTTGTTGGTAAAATAACTAACACAATCGGACGCTCTGATGCACTTAACAATTCTATTGATACATTTTTAGCTGATAATAAAGCCAAGCTTGCAGGTGAAAGCACTCCTTTAGTATATCTTGCAGGCAACAGCTCTGTTCTTTCAACAGCCGGAAGCAAGATGTATCAGAACACATTACTTGACAATGCTGGTGGAAAGAATGCAGCCGCTGAGCTTACAGATACTTACTGGGCTAATGTTTCCTACGAACAGCTTCTTGCCTGGAACCCTGATTACATCGTAATAGCTGCTGATGCAACCTACTCAGTAAATGACGTTTTAAATGATGCCAATCTTGCAGACTGCAATGCTGTTAAGAATAAAAAGGTTGTAAAGCTTCCTGGTGATATAGAAGCCTGGGATTCACCTGTACCAGCAAGCTTCTTAGGAAGCATATATATTGCCTCTGTTCTTCATCCAGAAAAGGTTACTAAGGATTTCTATGAAGAATGTGTAACTAAATTCTATGAAAGCTTTTATGGATTCACAGCTGCTAAATAAGGATGATGTATGTTCAAACACATTGATAATTATCGGAACAAAATTATACTTTTATCAGTCATACAGGTACTGCTTCTTATAGTAGTACTTGTATGGTCTGTCATTACCGGACAGTATCCACTCACATTAAAGAGCTTACTGTCTGGTGATACTATGTCTATTATGGTCTTTAAAAGGCTCAGGCTTCCCCGCGCCATTATGGGTGTTATAGGTGGTTTTGGGCTTTCAATATCAGGTTATATATATCAGCTTATATTTAAAAACCCTCTGGCTTCTCCCGATATCGTTGGCGTTTCCTCTGGTGCAAGTGCCGGTGCTGCTCTTGCAATAGTTGCGGTTTCTGCTTCTGTTCCAGTCATCTCCATATCTGCATTTATCGGAGCTGTAACAGCCCTCATAATAACTCTGCTCACAGCCTATCTTGTCCCTGGAAGAAACAGTTATACTATTGTGCTTGCTGGTATAGCTATTCATTCTGTGGCACAGACTATACTTATGTTTCTAAAGCTTGCTGCAGATCCTGAAAAACAGCTTGCTTCAATCGAATACTGGATTATGGGAAGCCTTAATGGTATTTCAAGAGACAGCCTTGCTATTCCATTTCTCACGACACTTGCCGGCTTTATTATAATGGCTATGTTATACAGACAAGTTCTCATTCTCTCTACAAGCGAAGAGGAAGCTGTATCGCTAGGTGTAAATGTGACAATTCTGCGTTTTATCATATTAATGCTTGCTACATTAGTAGTATCATCAATAATATGTGTTACAGGGCTTATAAGCTTTATCGGACTTATTGCACCTCATATTGCCAGACTGCTTACAAAGCGTAATGACATATTTACATACATAACAAGTGGCTTCACAGGAGCTATTTTACTGACACTTGCTGATATACTGGCAAGAAGTGTATCCTCATCAGAGCTGCCAGTCAGTATATTTACCTCACTTCTTGGAGCTCCACTGCTTATCATTCTGCTTATCAGAGCCAATAAAAAGGAGGCGTTATGATGTCCGATTTATTCAATACTACATTTTCCGCTGCCGGAATATCTGTATATTATGGCAGCACCTGTGCGGTTGATAACGTTAGCTTTGACCTTATGCCAGGACAGCTTAATGCTGTTATTGGCAATAACGGCTGTGGTAAAACCTCTCTTATTAAGGCCATCATGGGACTTATAAAACACAACGGACAATGTCAGCTTAATGAACACCTGCTTGAAAACCTCTCTGTTAAAAAAAGGCCCAAGCTGATAAGCTACATTCCCCAAAGAAACAATCTTACCATAAGCATGACCGTCAGGGAGGTATGTCTGCTTGGCTTTAATCCTCATATGCACATACTTGGAGCTACACCACAGATATGATAAAACGTGCCGATAAAGCTATTGATATGGTTGGACTTAATGGTTTATACGAATCCGACTTCCTAGCTTTAAGCGAAGGGCAGAAGCAGTTATGTATTCTGGCACGCACCATAATAGAGGCTTCCCCACTGCTTCTTCTTGATGAACCGGATAGTGCACTTGATTTTTCTAACCGCCATCTTCTTATGCAGCGCATAAGAAGCATTGTAACCGATGGCAGATGCGTGCTTATGTGTATTCACAGTCCCGAGCTTGCATTGGAATACTGCGATAATATATTTCTTATGAAAGCCGAACAATACTTACCAGCATTAATACTCATACAGACTCCTTGATACTATTAACGAAAAGCTGTCTCTTATATATGATAATATTAATGTTATTGAATGTACCGATATCCACCATAAAACACACCGTGTAGTTGTGGCACTATAAACCTTTACTACAGATATATATCTATTCACACAGGACACACATACGTTATAAAAGCATTTACTGAAATGAGGTGACTTATTCTATGGATAATTGTTATTTAGACGCTCTGGCTGTCTTTACATTTTTTAAGATGTCAGATAAAAGCATCTTTTTATTACCGGAGACCGGGGAAGTGGCAAATCATATCTGTTAAACAGCATTTTAAACCAGACTAAAGACGCTACGGATATGTCTGATTTTTTCAATTTCAATTATCTGCTAAGCCGCAGAACGGACACCCCAGAAGTTGTTATTAAATCCAATCTTATAGATGATGGAAAAGAATATGTGATTGGCAGACCGCGTACACTCACTCCTGTTCCCCCTAAAAATGGCAACAACATGACCATTGTAGAGGATGGCTTTATTAACTGCGCCTGTCCTGCCATTATGAAGCATCTTATGACCTCTGCTGATAGTGTATTTGTTATTGACGAGCTTGGTTATCTGGAAAGTTCCTGTATCCCTTTTCAGGAGAACATTAAAAATCTTCTTGATAACTCACGCGTATTATCTGTCATCAGAAACAATCCACAGAATTTCTTGACAGTATTAAAAGCAGAGCTGATGTACTTTTAATCGATATTGATAATACCTTCAGCTCTATTTCATGCATTATTATGGCATCTGGTATGTCAAAAAGATTCGGTACCAACAAGCTTTTAGCTGCCTTTAACAACAACACTCTCTTTGAAAATGCGATAAATATAAGCCGCTTTGTCAGCTTTGGTAAAACTCTTGCTGTAACCCGGCATGATGAACTTGTACATATATGTGAACGGGAACATATACATTGCATAAAACACAATATGCCTTACAGAAATGATATGGTACGTCTTGGTGTTTCACATATTCTAAAGGAAACCTGCTGCAAGAAAAGCTGCTGCACCCAGGGAATATTATTTCTTCCATCAGACCAGCCACTTATCACTAAGACAAGCCTTCAGCTGCTGTGTCTTTTATTTATTTACTACAACAGCAGTTATTTTGCTTGTAACAGCACAGATAAATCCAGCAATGCCAATAATGATTATTCT
>ENA-OQIG01001046-OQIG01001046.1-human-gut-metagenome-genome-assembly--contig:-NODE-1046-length-13356-cov-5.075062_pt1 | contig 13356 bp, 15 predicted proteins | sample MGYA00242576_ERZ504741 | MGnify/ENA primary metagenome ERZ504741 (study PRJEB26092, sample SAMD00036436) | human gut metagenome | host: Homo sapiens | study: EMG produced TPA metagenomics assembly of... | reverse complement strand
GGATGAAATAGGCGTTGTCGGTCAGGTCGGTTTTCGTGTCCGTCTGTATCACGGTCATCAGCCGCTCGTCCTGCGACATTTCCTTCTTGCTGAGGTTCTTTTGCAGGACAATCAGGTCACTGCCCACCTCCGTACCCGCGTTGTCCGTGAACAGGTTGTTGGGCAGGCGTATCGCGGATACCAGATCAGCCTGACTGAACAGCTCGTTACGCACGGAGGTCTTGGTGCTGTTCAATACCCCTTGCGAGGTGATGAACGCCACGATACCGCCGTCACGCACGGCATCCAGCCCTTTGAGAAAGAAATAGTTGTGGATGGCTTTCTGGGCGGAGCGTCTGCCAAAGGAATCGCTACGCTGAAACTCCGCGTCGAACACGGCGATGTCACCGAACGGAATGTTGGACACCGCCAAGTCGAAATAATTGTTGAACGGTCTTTCGATTTTCTCAAAACCGCAGGTTCGCATCTTTTGGTCGGGATAGAGATGCCGCAGGATTGTGCCCGTGAGCAGATCCTTCTCGAAAGCCATCACATCCGCATTGGGGCTGTGCCGCAGCACGGAGCCACGAATACACCGACACCTGCCGACGGTTCGAGCATACGGGCGGGGCGGACGCTGTAATCCGCCAGCACGTCCGCGATGGTGTCGGTTATCTCTTTGGGAGTGTAGAAAGCGGTAAGTACGGATGCTTTGAGCGAATCCACAAACCGCTTGTACTCCGTTTCGTCCTTGCTGTTCTCACGGATGAGCCTGTGCAGCTCCACCGTCGGGGCGAACAGTTCGAGGTCGGATGTCGCCCACCGGACGGCATCCGTCAGTTCCTTTGCAGGGTTGAGGATACATTTCAGACCGCCGAAACCGCAGTACCTTTGAAGTATGGCACGCTCTTCGGTTGTCGCTGTCCTGTTTTCCCTGTCAAGAATGAATGCCGTCCGTATCGCCTCGATGTTGTCCCGCAGTTTCTGTTTGCGGTTAAACGCCATATTCCCCTATATAAAGGACGGTTGCCCCCGTCAGCTCCGTGTAGAGCAGGTCATAATCGGAAGACAGGCGAAATTGTCGTCCGAAAGGTCATAGACGGTGAACACGTTGCGACAAGCGGCAGGAGTTTCTGTATATAGGCTTCACGCTTCTCTTCCGGCACTTCGTCGGAAAACTCGTTCTCCACGACTTCGCGGAGGATGGCGTACCGGGAATAGTGCAGTCCGCGCAGCAGCGTGTCCATAGCCAACTCCTGCGCACCGTCGGCGGGATAGCCTTCGAGCCTTGCCTTTTCATACGTTTCGGCGGCACGGTCGGCCCGTTCCCGTATGAAAGCGGTGTCGTCAGCCTGTTCAAACTTGTTCGTGCGGAGATAGTCCAGCAGGTACAGACCGTAATAGGAAAAGTCGGTCTGACCCTCGTTTTTCTTTTTATTGTTCATTACTTTGGAGTTTAGTGGATTGATATTTAACGGGATAATCGGTTGAAAAAAGGAAGAAAAGGCACTCGGTATCCCTCCGAGTGCCACCACTAAATCCAAAGTATGAGTGTAATCCGGTATCGAAGAACAATTCATTACTCTGAACAAGTGGCAAAGTTAGCATTATTTCTTCCGTCCTGAAAATTTCTTGCCCTTTTTAGCCTCCGGGAACACAAAAGTCGTGTTATATTCCCCGTCAAAGGCGACAATGGCATCGAAACTCTTGCCCTGTTTGCTCTTGAAGCCTTTGAGCAGCTGGGTATGCCCGTCAGTGAGCAGGTCTTTGATTTCATCATCGGACAGGGTGCGACCCGCTTTCAGCCGGAACACGGGCAGTCCGCACTCAGTGTTGTCGCAGCGTACTACCTTGCCGTAGAACCGCATCCTGCCCGTGCCGCACTTGGGACATGCGCAGCCGGAGTCACGGCTGCCGAAGAGCTTGTCGCACGAGAACAGTTCGGAGGTTATCTCACGTGTGTACGCCTCTATCTCCTTGCGGAAGGTGTCGGCGGACAGTTCCCCGCGCTCGATACGCGCCAGCTCCTTTTCCCATTCGCCCGTCATGGCAACATCGGCGATACGCATCGTCTTCACGACGGAATTGAGGCAAGTCCTTTTTCGGTGGGAACAAGCGATTTCTTGCAACGTTCCATGTAACCGCGCTTGAAAAGCGTTTCGATGATGGAGGCGCGTGTGGCGGGAGTGCCGATGCCGCAGTCCTTCATCGCCTGCCGCAGCGCGTCGTCCTCGATTTCCTTGCCCACCGTTTCCATAGCGGACAGCAGGGTGGCTTCAGTATGCAGCGGTTTCGGCTTGGTCTTTCCTTCGGTGATGGAGGTGGCTTTAAGAGTGAGCGTGTCGCCTTCCTGCCAGCCGGGGATGGTGGTTTCATCCTTGTTTTCCTCGCCATAGACGGCACGCCATCCGGCTTGCCTGATGACGCTGCCTTTCACGGTAAACTCCACTCCGGCACATTCCGCCATGACAGCAGTCACGTCCTTGACGCATTTTTCGGAGAATGCCTCTATCATGCGTCCGGCAATCATCTGATAAATGGTGCTGTCCTCTTTGGAGAGGAAGAGCGGTTTCTCTCCCGTGACGAGCAGGGCATGGTGGTCTGTTACCTTGCCGTCATCCACGCTGCGGCGTGTCGGGATGGCTTTTGCCCGCACCTTGTCTTTCCATTCGGGCTGCGTGCCGATAAAGGCGAGCAGCTTGGGGATTTCAGCGAACACGTCTTCGGGGATGTAGCGGCTTCCCGTTCTCGGATAGGTTATCAACTTCTTCTCGTAGAGCTTCTGCGCGATTTCAAGCGTCTGTTCCGCCGTGAAGCCGTGCTTGGCGTTGGCTTCTTTCTGGAGCGTGGTCAGGTCGTACAGCAACGGGGTATCCTCCGTTTTCTCCTTGCGCTCGGCTTTCGTTACCGTTGCGAAGCCTGTCGCCTTTACCTTATTATATAGCTCCGTTGCCGGTTCTTTCGACTTCCATTTTTCAGAGGATGAGAATTTCACGACCTTGCCGTCGCAACCGTCCGTTGCGATATGGAGCTGCCAGAAGGTTCGGGCGTGAAACGGCGGTTCTCCCAGTAGCGTTCACACACCATCGCCAGCGTGGGTGTCTGCACCCGTCCGACGGAATACGTGCCGTGTCCGGCGGCGATGGAGAGTGCCTGCGTGCCGTTGATGCCCACGAGCCAGTCGGATTCGCTTCGCGCTTTGGCGGCGAGGTATAGGTTGTCATACTTGCCGCCGTCTTCGAGGTTGCGCAATCCCTCGCGGATAGCCTTGTCGGTGAGCGAGCTTATCCACAGGCGCACGAAAGGAGTGGTACTGCCCGTGTAGTGGTAGAGGTAGCGGAAGATAAGTTCACCCTCGCGTCCGGCATCGGTCGCCACGATGATTTGTTCGCTTGCATCGAACAGTCTTTTGATGACTTTTATCTGCGACACCACGCCGCTGTCGGGCTTGTAGCCCTTCTCTGTCCTGACCTGACGGGGGACGAGCGTGAAGGTGTCGGGGATAATCGGGAGGTTGTCACGGACGAATCCGCGCACGCCGTAGCCGTCAGGCATGGCAAGCTGGACGAGGTGTCCGAATGCCCATGTCACGGCATAGCCGCCTCCTTCGAAATATCCTTCCTCTCTTTTTGTCGCGCCCACGATGCGGGCGATTTCACGTGCCACGGAGGGCTTTTCTGCAATGATTGTCTTCATGTTTTCTTGCTTTTGTTGTTGATACTTTGGATTTTATTTTGGATTCAGTGGCGGACACGGGATTACATTTTCATGCCCTTGCCCGTTTTCTTCGGTTTGTCCTGCTGCTGTTGCTGGCGGGCGGTCTTCGGGGCTGTCTGACCTTTCTGCAAAGGCTCTTTCAGGTTCTTTGTCGCCTCGTTGGTCTTGCCCTCGTTGTTCACCGCCACCTGCGTGCGGCTCTCGTTGGACGGGGCGACCTGCTGCCCGACATCGGGGTTCGTGTCGTAGCGGTATGGGCGTCCCTTCTCCGGGTTGAACTTGATATACATCGTGGCATGGAAGCCCTGCTTGTCGGTCACGTTCTCCAGCTTCACGGCCTTGCCCGCCACATAGTCGGCTTTCTGCTGTTCGGTGAAGTTCACGCCGCTCCATTTGCTGATGGGGCGGATGCTGCCGTCCTCGTTCGTCACGTGTTGCGGCGTTGCTCCTTCTTGTCTGGTCGGCATTTTCCCCGCCTTGCGCCTGATTTTTCGAGGTGTCGCCTTTGGTTTCCTGCGTCTGTGCGGTACGGGGTGACTTGCCGGTTCCCGGCACGAACTCCACGCCGCGCTGCTCCACGTTCACTTGCAGGGTGGTGACGAACTTCCTGCCATCGTTGCGCTCGATGAGCTTGTCGCGCACGGGCAGTCCGGCGCGGAGCATGTCCCGTTCCTGCGCGGTGATTTCCGTCTTGCCGATGCGCTCCGGGATGCGCACCTTGCTCGCCGGAATGTCCGTGATTTCATTCGTCTTGCGGTCGATGCTGATGTAGGAGGGGATGATTTCGCCCGTTTCCCTGTCCACAATGTCCACGACCCTGCCGAGGTTGCCCGTTTCGCGGAGGTTCTTCCGGTCATTGTCGGAGAATTTGTGTTCCTTGTACTCATCTAACTTCTGCTCCTTGCGGATGAAGTGCGGCACGAGGCTGACATTCCCCTCGCCGTCCTTCTTGAAGGAGAGGCGGGCGTCCAGCTCGAACGATTCGCCGCCGAAGGTCGGTTTGACCTTCACCAAGTCGGACTTGCCGTAGTGGAGCATCTTCGTAAGGTCACCGGACTTTTCAAGGTCGTCACGCTTCACGCCCCATCTGTCCTCCAGTTCCTGCCAGTTGATTTTACTCTCGTCGATGGGCCGGTAGCCCCGTTTGCCCTGCGTCTGTTCGGAATTGTCCTGTTGCTGTTCTTTCTGTTGTTCCATGTTCTCCTGTTTTTGAGGTTCTTGTTTCTCTGTCTGTTGCGCAGCTTGCTCTTCCATCACCTGCTGTTGATAGGGGAAGGTGTCGATTTTGTGCGGTGCGAGGATTTGTTTGTTCTGGTACGGATGCTGGAGCAGGTCTTTCATCACGCCCAGCATGGAATCCACTTGGTCCGCCGCGATGCGGTAGAAACCGAAGCGGCTGGGTTCCTTGCACTGCCGGAAGAAGTTCTTGAAGAAGTTGTCCAGCACGTCGCCATGTCGGTCGAATTGCAGGAAACTCTGCGCGTTCTCCGCTTTCGCGGGGGTGCGTTTAGGTGTACCGTCTGCGTTCAGCCCGGCTACCACGCTAATCTCGCCCGTCTTCTCGTCACGGACTACCAGCACGTCCTTTTCGTCTTTTTTCTTTGCCATCTAAAAATGTTTTAATGGGTTATTTATGAAAGAAATTATGGATACGAGCCTTGTAGAAGGCTATATCTTCTTTTTTGAAGTCCTTGATATGGTTGGAAAGGAATGTCAGCACATCCTCCTCGCTGTAATAGGTTTTCTTGCCCAGTGTCTTGTAGGGCAATGCACCGACGCTGCGGTAGCGTTGCAGTGTGCGCTTGCTTATCTGGAGCAGCATGCACAGGTCCTGATTGTCGAAAAGGTGGATGCTTTCCGTGAGGGCGGGCTGTCGTTCCTCCGTCTTTATTGCCAGCAGCAGTTCGTCCTGACGGTCGAGCCGTTCCATCAGCTTCTGCATCCAGCCCTCGAAGATGTTTCGTGTGAGCAGTTCCATAGCTATGTCCTCCTTCCTTTGGGTGTGCCTCCCGTTCGTAGCGTGTGGTTGCGTTTCAGCTCCTGCGGTGTCGCGGCGTCCTCGTTGACGGTACACTCATCAAGCAGGCGGTCGATTTCAGACTGCCGGTAGCGGCATTTACCGCGAAGCACGACATAGACGATGCGTTGCTCGCTGCGCATACGCTGGAGGGTGCGGGTACTCACGTTAAGCAGCTGCGCCGCCTCGCGTGTGGTGAGCAACCTGTCGGACGATGCCGCTTTCTTGTCGCCGGAGGCGGCACGGACGTGTGCCGCAATCTCCGCTATCTGTTCCGTCAATGACCGGAAGACGGAACTTTCCATCGTTATCACTTTCATATTCAGTCCTTTCTTTTTGTTTCTGCGGCAAAATTCGGCAATAAACAAAAGGGGCTTTAACAACTCACTACGTGACTCACGTAAGATTTTTACGGAAGATGGCTCCATAACCCGGTCAAACGGCGCAACAGGCAGCCTTTCAGCGGAAAACGGTACGTGTTAAGGGCTGCATCGTTACCTTTGCGGGCAAACCGGTAATTGCATGAATATGGAAATAGTATCTATCGAGAAAAAGACTTTCGAGATGATGGTGGCGGCATTCGGCGCACTCTCGGAGAAGGTCGCCGCCCTGAGGCGCAAAAGCGACACGGGGCGCATGGAAAGATGGCTCACGGGCGAGGAGGTCTGCGGGCAGTTGAGAATAAGCCCGCGCACGTTGCAGAGCTGCGCGACAGGCGGCTTATCGGCTACTCGCAGATAAACCGCAGGTTCTATTACAAGCCGGAGGAGGTGAAGCGGCTGATACCGCTTGTCGGCACGCTCTATCCGCATGGCAGATGATTTGATTTATTCACCCACTGAATCCGAAGTTATGATGAACGAGACCAACGATGTTTTTACGATGGAAGACGAGCCGATAGCCTCTGTGATGCAGGATATGCGCAAAGGCTCTAAATGGCTGTCCGCATTTCTGGAAAGTTACCGTCCTCCGCTGGACGGGGAGCGTTACCTGACGGACGGCGAGGTGGCGGAACTGCTCCGTGTGAGCCGACGCACCTTGCAGGAATACCGCAACAACCGCGTGTTGCCTTTTATCCTTTTGGGAGGGAAGGTGCTTTACCCGGAAACGGGGCTGCGCGAGGTGCTGGAAGCGAACTACCGCAAGCCGCTGGAGTGAGGCGGTTGCATGAAAAAGTAAACGGGCGACACCTTTTGTGGTGCTGCCCGTTTACTTGTCTTATGGGGAATCTGTTTTTAACAGTACCCGACCTTTCCGTTCTGAATGAACATCACGTATGCCTGCCGGTTATCTTTTGAGAGTGCCTTTCCCACCAGCATGTGCGGAACAGGTGGGTGTTGTAGGTGTTCAGCCGGAAAGCGACCGGGATGATGATTTCAAGCGCGTACACGTCCGCGTACAGCCCGTTTTCAAGCTGCATGTAGCGACACAACTCGTAGTCGTTAAGCACGTCCGACTTGCGGACTGCTTTGATGGCAGCGTTCACTGCCGGGACGGTCGTATGGAACAGTCCGGCGATTTCGGTGGCGGTCATCCACACTTCGTTACCGGTTACGCTGACCGCCTTGTCCTCTATGATGATTATGTCACGCTTCATGGCTTCTCTTTTTAGATGGTACAACCTGCAAATTCCTCAATGCCGTTCAACCTTGCCGCAAGGATCTCCATGTCTTGATTGAGTTTTTCTTTGGTTATCTTCGCGTAAATCTGCGTTGTCTTTATGCTCTTGTGTCCGAGCATAGAACTGACCGTTTCGATGGGTACGCCGTTGGAGAGAAATACCGTTGTGGCCGCCGTGTGGCGGCTCTGATGCCACGTGATATGCTTGGTGATGCCGCAACGCTTGGCGACGGCACGGATACCGGCAAGGCACGTGTTGTAATGCGGGACGGGAAATATCCTGCCGTTCTCGCACAGTCCACGGTATTTGCCGATTATGCGGTTGGCGATGTCAAGCAGGCGGATGTTGGACACCACGCCCGTTTTCTGGCGGTTGATGTTTATCCACTCGTGTTCATCGAAATAGGTGCGGATATTCTCTTCCGTGAGGTTGCGCATATCCGAGAATGACAATCCGGTGAAAGCGCAGAACAGGTAGAGGTCACGGTACAGTTCCTGTTTGGCGTTTTTCAGTTTGCCCTCCATCAGCAGGCGGATTTCCTCTTTGGTAAGGAAACTGCGTGTCGTTTCCTCCTTCTTGATTTCATACTCGCGGAACGGGTCGCGCGTCAGCCACTCGTTGTTGATGGCGATGAATACCATCGTCCGTAGCGGGCAGACGTACAACCAGACGGTATTGGTGCAACAGTGCTTGTCCGTGCGCAGGAACATCTCGAAGTCGGAGATGAAAGCCGGGGTAAGCTCTTTCAGGGCGATGTCCTTCACATGGTAGCGGATGTCGAGGAACTCTTGCAGGTGCTTGTAAACGATACGGTACTTTTCCAGTGTGCCTTTGGCTTTCATGCCTGCCTCCACCTGTTTCTCATAGTCCTCGTTGTGCTGGCGGAACACCTGCATCAGCGTGTGATAGCGGTGTTCCAGTCCGAGAAAGGCGTTTTTCACCTTTTCCGCCGTGACGAAGTTGTCACGCTCCATGATTTCCTGATAGTGTCTGTTGATGCGTACCCGCATTTTGTCAAGCATACGGTTCGCTTCGAGTGCCGCCGTGCTTCTGCCCGTGACACGTCCCCCTTTGGTGTCCCACAGTTTCGGATCGACAGTCAGCTTGCAGCTGAACTGCGTCTGGCTGCCGTCCACCGTGATGCGTCCCATGACGGGAACTGTCCCGTCTTTTTTCACTACCTGACGCTTGAGATAGTAGATTACTGAAAATGTACTCTTCATCGTCCTTAATTTTTTTGGTTTCAAAATTAGTTGGTGAAGAGTCCGGTGTCGGTACGCAAAACGGGGAGGAACGGCGCAATCTTTTTCCGTAAGCAAATTTTTCGCGTGAGTTGTCGGTAACTCACTATTCCTTAGCGTCTTGTTTCGTCATCCGTACCCGTTTGTCGCATTTTCGGGCATGGTTACGAACAAGTAACGTTGCGGCGTCAGGATTTGGCTTTGGCAGGGATTGTAATGGCTTCACGAATTTTCGCCACTTCAACTAAAACCCTTGTAACTCAATTCTATCACTATATCTTTCCGCATTTCACTTTTTTGTAGTAACTTTGCTATAAAAAAATAGAAAAATAGGTATCAAGATGAAACTAAGATATTATCAAATCGCCATTCGTTACAAGAACAAAATGCATGACTTTCACGGTTGGGGTGTAGCAGCGCAGATTTGATAACCCTCCTATTTTCACTACAGAGAACGCCAGAGGACACAGCGTTCAAATAATCTTCATTAACTTGTGTCAACTGACATATTTCAAAAGAAAAAAACTCTGTGTTACTCTGTATTATTCCGTGGTGAAGAAAATTCAAAATTCTACTATTAATTAAATTTCTTTTCACTTTATGAGCAAAAAAAGATGGCTCATAGTGCCGCTATGTGCCGTGCTATGCAGTCAGGGACTGTTTGCCCAGACGCTTGACAGGAGAGTGTTGGGCATTGACGAAATGTTCCGTCTGGCAGACGAGAACAGTCAGAGTATTCAAACGTATAAAACCGGAAAGGAAGCAGCCGATGAAGCTTTGAAGGCTGCCAAGTCACAACGTTTGCCGGACATAGGTGCCTCACTCTCATTTAGTTACCTGGCGACGGATATATATGGGACCGTGACTTCAAAAACGGGCAGAATATCCCTATGCCACACTTCGACAATAACTTTGCGTTGGAAGCGCAACAAGTGATTTACGCCGGAGGAGCCATCAACAGCAGTATTACTCTGGCTGAACTCGGTCAGCAAATGGCTGCATTGGACTGGCAGAAGAACCGTCAGGAAATCCGCTTTCTCCTGACCGGCTATTACCTGGATTTATACAAGTTGAATAACCAGCTGCAAGTGTTACAGAAGAATCTGGATTTGACGGAACAGGTGATCCGCAACATGGAATCACGCCGCACACAGGGAACGGCCTTAAAAAATGACATCACCCGCTATGAGCTACAGAAAGAGACGCTGAAACTGCAACTGGCAAAGGTGCAGGATGCCCGCAAAATAATGAATCACCAACTGGTGACTACCCTACATCTGCCTGCCGGAACAGAAATCGTTCCCGATTCTACCTTGCTGAACGAGGAAGTGACAGCATTAGCCGAAAACGACTGGCAAATGATGGCCAGTCAAAGCAATGTCGGACTGCAACAAGCCCAGCTGGCTATGAAAATGAACGAGCAGAAAGTGAAATTGGAACGCTCGGAACTGCTTCCGAAAATTGCACTTGTGGCCGGTGAACATTTAGATGGTCCTATCACCATCGAAGTCCCGGTGCTCGACAATAACTTCAATTACTGGTATGTGGGGTCGGTATCAAATACAATCTTTCTTCTTTATTTAAAAACAACAAGAAAGTGCGCCAGGCAAAACTGAACGTCCGCAGAGCACAGGAGGAATATTCACTGGCACAGGAACAAATAGAAAACGGTGTACAGGCGAACTACGTCAACTTTCTCACCTCTTTCACAGACCTGCGTACACAGGAGAAAAGCGTGGAACTTGCCGACCAGAACTATAACGTAACCAGCAACCGTTATAAAAACGACCTTGCTCTGCTCACCGATATGCTCGATGCCAGCAATATGAAACTAAGTGCCGACCTCGGTCTGGTCAATGCACGTATTAACTTGATATACAGTTATTATAAAATGAAATATATCACACACACTCTCTAGCAGAGAAGTAATGACTTATCAAAAAGAATCCAACTTATAATAGAACCAAATTCTCATCTCTCTTAAAATAGAACAGATTATGATAGCTAGAAAAACCCAGAAGATAATATACAACATTGTAATTATCTGTTTACTTATCGGTGGTGTCACTTATGTTTGTTCCCGGTTTATCCACTTGGGAAATATCGAATATACGGATAATGCGCAGGTGAAACAACATATCACGCCGATCAATACCCGTGTACCGGGATTCATCAAGAAAATCTACTTTGACGAGTATCAGCAAGTGCGCAAAGGCGACACGCTTCTTATCATCGAAGATGCGGAATTCCGTCTCCGTGTGGCACAGGCAGAAGCGGATTTGGCGAATGCCACCGCAGGACGCCAGGCCACTACCATCGGTATCGCCACTACGCAAAACAATTTAAGTGTGAGCGACGCAAGTATTGAAGAAGTACGTGTACAGATGGAAAATGCCAAACGTGAACTGAACCGTTTTGAGAAACTGTTGCAGGAAGACGCAGTGACGAAACAGCAATATGACAACGTACATACAGCATACGAAGCTGCCAAAGCCCGTTATGAACAGGTGTCACGGGCTAAAATGTCTACTTCTTTAGTGAAAAGTGAGCAGACTCATCGCCTGGGACAGAATGAAGCAGGTGTCCGCCTGGCAGAAGCTGCGTTGGAACTTGCCCGTCTGAATCTCTCTTATACAGTCATCATTGCTCCGTGTGACGGCACGACAGGAAAGAAAGAAATCCTGGAAGGGCAACTGGTGCAACCGGGACAGACTATGGTTGATATCGTAGACAGCAGTGATTTGTGGGTAATCGCCAATTACCGCGAAACCCAGCTTCCGAATATCAAGGAAGGTGCAGAAGTGGAAATAACCGCAGACGCCGTGCCGAACGTCACATTCAAAGGAGTAGTAGAATCCATCTCCGATGCAACAGGAGCCGCCTTCTCAATGATTCCGCAAGACAACGCCACCGGAACTTCGTGAAAGTGGAGCAACGTATTCCCGTACGTATCAGTCTGAAAGGAAACAAACCGGAAGATTTAAAACGCATGCGTGCCGGTTTTAACGTGGAATGTGAAGTGAAATATTAACCGCTTTAACCCTTTATCGTTTTAATCATTGTTTTAATTATCAATTGCTTTAATTTTTAATTTCTAATCTTTAATTCTTATGAGTGCTCCTGTTCTGAACGGTCCTTTTGTTTTGCCGATGTTCCGCAGCTTCGTGCCGCGGAAAATGCAACCGTGGATTTATCTTTTCATAGCCGTCACCTTCCAACTTTCGGGAGGTGTCTATTTGGGTGCATTGAATCAGATGATCGGCAGCATGTCACTGATGCGGGAGGATATTTTAATGTGCATGTATGCCAACCTGGCCGGTATGGCGATCTACTTTCCGTTACTGTTCCGCATGAAGTTTCGTTTTACCAATAAAACCCTGCTTACATCGGCCGCACTGGGAGTATTACTCTGCAACCTGATAGCACCGCATATCACCTTTCTCCCTCTATTGTGGTTGGTCTGCTTCATCGAAGGTATGTGCAAAATACAGGGAACTTTCGAGTGTATGTCAAACATTCAGCTGTGGATGACTCCTAAACGGGATTTCACCGTTTTCTTTCCCTGGCTTCATATTGTTATTTTGGGAAGCATCCAGCTATCCGACCTGATTACGACCCGTTTGATGTATCATTATCACTGGACATACATGAACCTGTTCGTTGCCGGTCTGATGCTGATTGTCTTATTGATACAGTTCACTTGTGTGAAGCATTTCCGGTTCATGCGCAAATTTCCTCTGTTTGGTATCGACTGGCTGGGCGGGATACTATGGGCTGCCTTATTAGCGGAAATCGCCTTCCTCTTCAACTACGGAGACTGGTACGACTGGTGGAACAGCCCGGTCATCCGCCAACTTACCATCGTGATTTTCATCACTTTAGGAATTTGTATTTGGCGCATGATGACCGTTCGACACCCATTTCTCGAACCAAAGATGTGGACGTACCGCCATTTTTTGCCTTTATTGGGATTAGTCACTTTAGTGGAAGCGTTCCTCGCCACGGAGCACGTGCTGGAGGAAGTCTTTTACGAGGAAGTAATGAAATATGAAGAACTGGTCAGTTCCCAACTCGATTGGCTTGCCATTGTCGGTATCGTATGCGGTTGTGTGTTTTCGTATTGGTGGATGCACGTCAAGCAGTATAATTATGTACGCCTGGTCATTGTCGGCTTTATCGGGTTGATCGGTTACCTGATCGGTTTCTACCTGACTTTATCCACCGACATCCATATTTCACAGCTTTACCTGCCGACCGTATGTCGGGGCTTCGCTTATGCCGTATTGAGTGCTACTTTTATGGTGTGTCTGGAGGAAATCATGACTTTCCAGCATTTCTTCCAGGGATTAAGTGTGTTCAATATGCTGCACATGGTAGTAGGCGGCGTAGTGGGAGCCGCAGTCTATGCACAGGGATTGGCGTATTATGTTCCCGACAATCTGGCCCGTTACGGTTCAGCCATCGATCATGTAGCTTTCAGCAGTAGTCCGTTCAATCTGGGTCACTATATGGAAGAGTTTATCAGTCAGATGATGGAGATAAGCATCAAGCAGATTTACGGCTGGGTGGCTTATGCCTGCATTTTCCTCTTCCTATTGTTATTGCTCTACGATTTCCCGGTTCGACGCTCATTAAAAAGTATGCCAAGCTGGAAAGAGGTGGCAAGGGAGGTGAAAAATACGTTCTGGCGGACAACACACATGCCGTCGGAGAAAGAAAAATAGGAAGACTGTTTACCTGTATATTTATTGAACTGATAATCAATAGAGTTTATGCCACCC
>ENA-OQIG01001045-OQIG01001045.1-human-gut-metagenome-genome-assembly--contig:-NODE-1045-length-13357-cov-2.009070_pt1 | contig 13357 bp, 19 predicted proteins | sample MGYA00242576_ERZ504741 | MGnify/ENA primary metagenome ERZ504741 (study PRJEB26092, sample SAMD00036436) | human gut metagenome | host: Homo sapiens | study: EMG produced TPA metagenomics assembly of... | reverse complement strand
ATCAAGGAAAAACTGGGCTGGAAAAGTCCTGTTCAATACAGGCTTTCTTTGCTGGCAGCATAAAAAAGTAACGAGACAGTAAAAACCATCTCGTTACTAAGGTCTAACTTTTTGGGGTCACATCATTGCGCATGCAACAGCCCCTTTTTTTCATATTCTCTCAAACACTCCAATAAACACCGCCATCAGGGTCAGCCCCACTCCCAGGGACCAGGCGCAGAGTTTTTTCTCGATGGGCTGGAGGGGGAAGTATTCTTCTTCGTCGGTGTCCAGCTCGGCAGCGTGGACCCGGGCCCCGGTGGGACGGACCACCTGTTTTTCATAATACTGGTCCGCCGTGGAATGGACATTGGTCAAAATTTCGCTTTCCATATTATATACCTTCTTTCTTGGACAGAATGGGACTTTCAACCCTTCCTTACAGGGTGGGCGGCAGGATGCATGATAGAAAATGTAGGAAATGCCCAGCCCCACCCAGATGATGAATCCGGCCAGGGCAACGGAATACACCCCGATTACCCGGCCCAGGCCGGCCTTCCACAGTTTCCGCACATTGGTCACCAGACCGATGGAGAAGAAGCAGAGACCGAAGAACACCGCCCGGAGCAGGTTGGCCTGCCCGGCACGGCTTTGGCGCCGGCCACAATGGAGGGATGGGCCCAGCCGGCCAGGAAGATCCCCACCAGGGCCAGGACGAAGCCCAGGATGAATTGGGGAACCGGTTCCAGATTTCCCCTTTGGAAACCCTGCCGCTGCCGGCAGCTGCCTTGGGGTCGTTCAGATAGTATACGGACCAGACCACCGCCAGGATAAAGGACCATACACCGATGAAAATGTCGATGAATACCTTGGAAGTGGTGGCGGCCATGAGGATCCAGCCTTCCTGGTAGCGGACTCCGAACAGTTCCAGGGCACGGCTGCGGATCAGGCTGTCGGCAATGGCCCCGGAGGCCACGGCCCTGCCGTCACTTTTCACCACCACGCCCCAGCCAGGAGCCGGCCACCATCGGGATCCCCCGGCAGGAAATAGGCGGCGGCAAAGGGCAGGATCAGCAGTTCAACCGCCACGAAGACAATGATCACCGACGCCAGGATGGTGGGGATGATCTGCCGGCCTTGATGGCGCTGCCGGTGGCAATGGCGGCAGCCACCCCGCAGATAGAGATGCCGGAAGCCATGGGAGCGGCCCATTCCGGCGTGAATTTGAAGAATTTCCGGGCCACAAAATACACCACCGGCCAGTAGATCAGATAGCTTCCACCACAGCGCACAGCCCCCGGAGGATGACGGTGCTGGCCAGGCCCAGGGCACTGATGGCCTGGATCCCGATGTTGGCCCCAGGATCACGATGCCGGTTTTAATGTACCACTCCGGTTTGGCCGCATGGGACAGGTACCGGGCCAGACCCGGGAAGAAGTTGCCGATCACCAGTCCGGCCAGCAGGGCGAACACAAAGCCCAGTTCCCCCAGGCTCAGGGACCAGCCGATGTGGAAGGCTTCCCGTTTGTTGGGGGTGGCGGCCAGATAGGCGTAATTCCCCAGGATGTTGGACAGGATGGTGATCCAGTAGATCACGGAGAATCCCCCGGCGAACTTCTTCACATCCGCCTTCATGAAATGGGCGCCCAGGGAAGTGACCCCCAGGGTGAACAGCCAGGTGGCCGCCAGCGCTCCGGCGCTGCCCAGCCAGGCATAGGCCTTGGATCCGGTGCCACCGCCTTGGCGGGATCGATCCACACCCCGAAAGTGGCGGCCCAGCCCAGCAGGTCAAAGCCCCAGATCTTCCCCAGGCCCAACAGGGTAATGAACAGGCCCAGCCATACCGCCCACCAGTCTTCGCTGCCCAGCAGTCCCGTGGGACGGACCGCCGGAATCGTTTTTTCGTTTGTCATCATGAACCACCTCATCTGCATTTTTTTTCAGGAGGCGTAAAAAATGCGCCACCTGTCCGACAGATGGCGCGCAAAAGAATCAACCATGGGTCTGCACAGACTCATCTGCCGGGCTATTTCCCGCTGGCAGCACCATCGGAACCATGTTCCATCGGCGGCAGCTTCCCAGGGGCCAGTCCCTCCGCTGCGGATGATTTTCTGTGCAGTCTTTTCACTTGTCCGGATGCCGGTTACCGGCTCCCGTTCCGCTGTGGCTGCACATTCGGCAACAACAGCAGCACATGTTCAGAATTCCCATGATTTCTTCTCCCCATTTCCAGATTTGTAATTCCTATGATTTCAATATGCATTTCTCTGCATAGGGAAAGTATAGTTAATTGGTGGGAATTTGTCAAGAAAAAAATGGGCCGTAAAAAAATGATTTCTCATTTTTTCACGGTCCATTTTTGTCAGCAGTCAACGGTCAGCTGGACCCAGCCCCTCCATCTTCTCCAGGAAGATGGCCAGGATCAGCAGATCGGCACAGCCGCCGGGGCTGATGTTCTTCTCCACGAAGCTTGCGTTCAGATCCCACACCGCCTGGATCCCTTCCGGGGTGAAGGCACCGCCCCGGTCCAATACGGCCCGGGCGTCTTCCTGGGCCTGCCGGAGGGTGGCGGCATCGGACCGGCTCAGGATGTTGGTGTCTTCCACCTGGCTCAGAAGCAGCAGCAGGGTCTGGATATAGGCCTCATTGTCCGGACGTCCTTCCTGCCGGAACCGGCGCAGAGCCGGCAGGGCGATCCGGGCCACTGCCGGGAATCCGTCCATGGCTTCGCCCCGGATCCCCCGGCAACCCTGCTCCACATACAGCACTTCCCCATGGGTATGGGGATGATACCGGTCGATTCTGGCAAAATCCCTTTCCAGGAGAGGGGTTACCGCTTCCCCGATTTCCCGGAGCACAGCTTCGCTTTCCACTTTCCCTGTCCGGGCCAGATGCCAGAGGGTGAAGCTGGTCACCAGGCCCAGGGAAAAGATGATGCCCTTGTGGGTATTCACATTGCCCGTAGCCCGGAACATGGCCTTTTCGGCTGCCGCCCCCATGGGCCGCAGAGCCGCGAACAGCGCTTCTCCCGTGCTTCCCAGTCCCAGCCTTTTTCTCCCATCTGCCGGAGATGAGGCACAATGCATCGGTACTCCGGGCAAAGGTATGCCAGTCCATATCCCGGTGGGCTCCCGGATTGTCCCGGTCCACCAGTCCCGGTTTGGGGGTGGCGTCCACTTCCCCCTGGAGGCCCTGGCGCAGGGCGTCCTCCACCCGGTCCATGAGGAAATCCCCCAGCACCCGATGCACGTTCCGCACCAGTACCGGCACACTGTGCTTCCGGCTCCGGGCACAGGCCTGGGCCGGCTGGGAACATATCAGGCACAGCCGCCCGGGGAGCCCGATGTCCGTCCGGGAAATCTTGTGTCCGTCTTCCGCCAGTACATCCATGTCGTAGAGACGGCCCAGCCGGTCCTGTCCCTCTATGGCGCAGGCGATTTTCTTGATGGCCAGGGCGTTCCCGTCCAGCACATAATATTTTTCATAGCCGGTTTTCCATTCAATGGTTTTCTGGAACAGGATGGGGATCCCGGCTTTCTCCAGGGCTTTTTCCAGCCGACGGATCCCTTCCAGGAATCCCAGATGGATCAGGACGGACGTCTTCACCGGTCCCGGGATGTTCTGGGTGAAGAACAGCAGGGGACGATGATACCGTTCCAGGAGCTTTTTCTGGGCTGCCGCCCGGCCGTCCCGGGCCAGGAGCATGTCCGGCACTTCCACAGCAGGGCCTGCCAGACGGATTACAGGTTCTTTCATAATGGTCTTTATTCCTTCCTTGTTTTCCCCAGGGTCCGGATCAGTTCAATGAAGGCCCGGGCATAGGGGCTGAGATAGGCGTCCTTCCGGCAGCAGACATAGCAGTACCGTTTGTTGGCCACACCCAATAAAGGATACAACACACACTTGTCCTGTGACAAGAAGTAATCATCCAGATACACATCCGGACAGATGAACACCGCTTCCATGGCGGAGACCAGCCGCTTGCCCACTTCAATGCTGGAAGTTTCCAGGATCACATTGGGTTTGATTTCATACACGCTGAACAGGGTATCCTGGACCCGCCGCACATTGTGGCCTTCCGTAATGGAAACGAATTCCTCATTCTTGGCTTCGGTGATATGGATGGGCGTCCCCGCCTTCACCCGCTGGGCCAGTGTGGTCATCTTGTTGGCCACCAGCACCACATCTTCCGTTTCCACCAGTTCATACTTCAGTTCGTCATTGGTGGGGGTGGTGGTCAGGATGGCCAGGTCCACGCCTCCGTTGAGCACTTCGTTTTCCGTGATGTTGCTCCCGGCTTCATGGATCTGGAGCTTGATGTGGGGATACCGCTGACGGAATATCGGCATCACCGCCGGCAGCATCTGCATGGCCCGCTGGACCGGAATCCCCAGCCGGAGGGTGCCATACCCTTCATACTGGATGTCCGCCACTTCATGGAGCAGATTGGAACTGATGGTGATTACCTGCTTCACAGCGGCAATGTACTTTTTCCCGGCCTCCGTCAGCACAATGGGGTTGGTGTTCCGCAAAAAATCGGCGCTCCCAGATATTTTTCCACCGCCTTGATTGGTCTGGCTCAGCGCCGGCTGGGAGACATGCATGGTCTTGGAAGCATTGGTGATGCTCCCTTCCTTGATGATCTCCATAATGTACTGCGCATGTTTCAGATTCATAAGCCCCTCGCTTTCCGTTTCCCCAAAATCCTTCTATTTCCAAAGAAATTTTAATTTCGCATATTTTGACACAATTGAATGAATCCCCAAACCCCGCATGGAATGGGAGTTTTCGCCCTATAATAAGGAATGGCTTATACAGATTATATCATTATTTATATTCGATTTCCATTTTTCCTGTGATACTATCAAAGTGCACCAAAATGTACATTGTACCGATTTTCAGAAGGAGTGATTTTAATGGAATTGAAGAAGGCAGCCATGCTGGCACTGTTGAGTCTTCCGATGCCAGATCACGGTTGAACCCGGGACCAACGGCATTGAGCTCACTGTTGAAAGCAGCGTCATCCATCAGTATGGACGGCAGATCAAAGCTGTTGTCCTGGAAACCCTGAAGAAACTGGACGTGACCAACGCGAAAGTTTCTGTTGTGGACAAGGGCGCTCTGGACTGCACTTTAAAAGCACGCGTGGAAGGCGCAGTGTTCCGTTCTGTCAACGAGGATCCTGATACGCCGAATCCCTGGGAGGTGCTGTAATATGGTTATCAATACGAATCCGAACTTCAAGCGTCTGAGAAGATCCATGATGTTCCTGAACGCGCAAAAACCGAGCCTGGTCAAAGACCCGTATGTATATAAACCCGATTCCATTATGCTGGACCTGGAAGATGCTGTGGCAGAAAACCAGAAGGATGCTGCCCGCTACTCCCTGTTCCATGCCCTGAAAGAAATCGATTATCATGGCTGTGAAAGAGTGGTCCGGATCAACGGTCTGGAAACTCCTCACTGGAAAGAAGATATCCGGGTTTCCGTTGCCGGCGGCTGCGATGCCATCCGTCTGGCCAAGACGGAATCCGGCAAAGACATCAAGACTGTGGAAGAACACATCCTGGCTGCAGAAAAGGAATTCCACCGTCCCATCGGCAGCACCCTGATCATGGCTGCCATTGAATCCACCAAAGGGATGCTGAACCTGTATGACATCTGCACCTCTTCCGACCGTCTGTTCGGGATTGCCCTGTCCGGCGGGGACTACACCCGTGACCTGCAGACCAGCATTTCCAAGAGCGGTGTGGAACTGATGGGCGCCCGTCAGCAGATGGTGATCACTGCCCGTGCCACCGGCCGTATGTGCTTTGATACTGTTTACACCGACCTGGACGACATGGAAGGCTTCCGCAAAGACGTGGAAATGATCAAACAAATGGGCTTCGATGGGAAATCCATCATCAACCCCCGTCAGATCCCTGTCTGCCATGACGTATTCACCCCGACTGAAAAACAGATCCGCTGGGCTGAAGCTGTGGTACGGGAAATCGATACCAAGAAAGCCATGGGTATCGGTGTATTCCAGCTGAACGGCAAGATGCTGGATATCGCCTTCTATGACGCGCCAAGAGAACCATTTCCATGGCCAAGCTGCCGGTGTGTACAAGGGGGATTTATAAGATGAAGAACGCAGTAGGTAGAGAGATTCCGGAAGAAATCCTGAAGCTGACCGGGAAAGACGCTTTTGCCGGCAGCTATGCAAAACATCAGGCTGTATACCAGGCCGCAACCCACAAAGTTGCTCCTGTAATCGATCCCAACTACAGCAAAGTAGTGGATTCCATTGAAGAAGTCCTGAAGAAATGCGGCATCAAAGACGGCATGACCCTGGGCTTCCACCATCATTTCCGTGAAGGGGACTATGTGGTGAACATGGTTATGGAAGCTGTCCACAAAATGGGCATCAAAGACCTGACCATCTGCGCCACCTCTCTGGGGAAAGCCCAGAACGCCATCGTTCCCATGATCGAAGACGGCACCATCACCAACATCCAGGCTTCCGGCGTACGGGGCAAGATCGGTGAAGCCATCTCCAACGGCAAACTGAAGGGCCTGGCCATCATGCGCAGCCACGGCGGCCGTGTCCGTGCCATCGAATCCGGCGAAACCCACATCGACATCTCCTTCATCGGCGCTCCCAGCGCTGACGACATGGGGAACTGCCGTGCCATCGGCAGCCAGAACGGCGCTGACTGCGGCGTGCTGGGCTATGCCGCCATCGATGCCCAGTATGCGGACAAAGTGGTTGTGGTCACCGATACCCTGGTACCCTTCCCCAACGTTCCTGCCTCCATCGATATGACCAACGTGGACTATGTGGTAAAAGTGGATGCCATCGGCGATCCCACCAAGATTGCCACCGGCGCTGCCAAACCCACCACGGACCAGAGAAAGCTCCTGATGGCCAAGTATGCCGCTGACTTCATGGTGCATACTCCCTGGTACAAGGACGGCTTCATTTACCAGACCGGCGTAGGTGGTGCTTCCATCGCTTCCACCAAGTTCCTGGCTGAACATCTGCGGAAAGACAACATCCACATCGGGGTTGCCATGGGCGGTATTGCCCAGGCCATCTGCGAACTCCAGCATGAAGGCTGATCGACAAGATCGCCGACACCCAGGATTTCGACATGGCTTCCATCGAAGATATCAAGACCAACCCCAACCATTACGAAATCACCACCTCCCAGTACGCTGATCCCTTCAACAAGGCGCTTATGTGAACAAGCTGGACTATGTCATCCTGGGCGCACTGGAAGTGGATACCCACTTCAACGTCAACGTTGTGGTAGTTCCGACGGCGTGATCACCGGTGCCCAGGGCGGCCATCCGGATACCGCTGCCGATGCCAAATGCACCATCGTCATCGCTCCCCTGCTGCAGGCCGTATCCCGGCAATCTGCACCGAATGCACCACGGTTACCACTCCGGGTGAAACCGTTGACGTGGTTGTCACCGACTACGGCATCGCATCAACCCCCGCCGTCAGGACATCATCGATGCAGTAAAAGACACCGATCTGCCATCTGCACCATCGAAGAACTGCGGGATACCGCTTACAAGATGGTAGGCACTCCTGACCCTGTACAGTTCGGCGACCGGATCGTGGGCATCATCGAAGCCCGTGACGGTTCCGTCATGGACGTTGTACGCCAGGTGAAGAAAGCTGAATTCTGATTGAATCTGTAAAAAGGGGTTGTTGCACGTCCTGTGCGACAACCCCCTTTTATTAAAATTTTCTCAAATTATCTTTATTTATGTTCAAATGAAACAATTTTAAATTTCGGCAGGAACCCGCATCCTGACTGGCTCTGCAGGTGTTCTATAAGCATATACTTATGGGGTTCATTCCGATTTTTATATTCGTTTTCAAAATGTTCCTATGGTACTATGTATGAGTGTTATGCACTACTTTCCGGTTTCTGGGGCTTGCCCGTCTCAGAGACACCCATTTTATTTCCAAAGGAGGAAATTGCACTATGTTTTGGGCGTTGTTGGTTTCTTGATGGTTGTCATCATCGTGGCAGCTCTGATCCGTGGTAAATCCAACCCGGTTCCTCTGTTCGTGATGGTTCCCGTCATCGCTGCTCTGATCTGCGGGTTCACTCCTGTAGAAATTTTCGGATTCGTGAAGCTGGTGTGGCCAAGACCTGGTCCACTGCCGTACTGTTCATCTTCTCCATCGTTTACTTCTCCATGATGGGTGATATGGGTCTGTTTGATCCCATGGTAAACTGGCTGGTGAAAAAAGCCGGTGACAACATTGTGATGGTTACCGTGGCCACCGCCTGCATCGCCGTTATCTCCCACCTGGACGGTGCTCTGGCTTCCACCCTGCTGATCACCATCCCCGCCATGCTGCCCATCTACAAGAAGCTGCACATGCGTCCTGTGGTGCTGGTCTGCATCATCGGTGCCGCCATGTCCATCATGAACCTGCTGCCCTGGGGCGGCCTGTGGCCCGTACCGGCGTGGTGCTGAATGCGGACGTAAATGCGCTGTGGCAGCAGCTGATTCCCCTCCAGGCGTTGGCCTGGTAATCCTGCTGATCTTCGCCGCTTACATGGGCATGATGGAAAAACGCCGGGGCGCCGGCCTGAACGCCACCGGTAAAGCAGCTGAACTGTCTGAAGACGAAGACGAAAAATCCGCTGACGACGATCTGTCCGCTGACGACGCCGCTTTCATGCGCCGTCCCAAGATGATCTGGTTCAACGGCATCCTGACCCTGTTCGTCATCGGCCTGCTGTGCTTCACCAAGATTCCTTTGTACGGTGCTTTCATGTTCGGTCTGGCTGTAGCCCTGATTGCCAACTTCCACACCGCCAAGGACCAGGCCCGTGCCATTAAGATGCACGCTGCCACTGCTCTGACCATGCCCATGATCCTGTTGGCTTCCGGCGTGTTCCTGGGTGTGCTGTCCAAGACCGGCATGATGAAGGCCATGGCTCAGATGCTGATTAACATCATTCCGGCTGCTCTGGGGCCATCTGCAGGATGTATTCGGATTCTTCGCCGTGCCCATCGGCATGATGCTGGGTACCGACTCCTACTTCTTCGGCCTGCTGCCTCTGGCCATCGGTGTTGGCCAGCAGTTCGGCGTTGATCCTCACAACATGGCCATGGCCATGCTGATCGGCAAGAACTACGGCGTTATGGTCACTCCTCACGCCGCCACCACCTTCCTGGCCTGCGGCCTGGCTGGTATCTCCATCAAAGAACTGCTCACCTTCTGTGCTCCCCGCCTGTGGGTCCTGTCCTGGATTTCCCTGGCCTGCGGCCTGGTGCTGGGTCTGTTCCATCTGTAAGATTCAAGAAAAAAGCCACCTCCTTTCGGGGGTGGCTTTTTTGTCAGCTGTCAACGGTCAACGGCCCCATTCCCTCACCATCTTTCTCAATCTTTCCGCCAGCTCCCGGGTCAGCTGGCCTTTTTTCAGCTTCCACTGCCAGTTGCCCTCGGGGGTACCGGGAATGTTCATCCGGCTGCCGGAGCTCAGGCCCAGGAGATCCTGGCCCGGCACCATGGCCCACCTGGCATTCCGGCTGTACAGGTACCGGAGCAGGGGCTCTGTCATTTCCCTGGCCCGGCTCCGGTCCGGAGCACCGGCTTCCCCGGGCATCACCATCTGCCAGATCCGGGCGAAGGTTTCCTCATCCAGATCTTCCTGGAGCCAGCCCAGCAGGGTGTTGTTGTCGTGGGTCCCGGTATAGGCCAGGCAGCCGGGCTCCGTGGCAAAATCCGTGAGCCCGTCCTGCCGGGTCCGGGTATGGAACTGGAGAATCCGCATCCCCGGAAAGCCCAGCCCTTCCCGGAGTTCCGTCACCGGCCGGGTGATGAGCCCCAGGTCTTCGGCCACAAATCCCAGGTCCGGCACCGCCTGTTCCACTGCATGGAACAGGGCAGCGCCGGGACCCGGTTTCCACCGGCTGACGGGCATCCCGGGCTCCTGCAGGCACCGCCCACAGAGCCTCAAAGCCCCGGAAATGGTCGATCCGCACCCAGTCCGCTTCTTCGCCCAGTACCCGGAACCGTTCCTGCCACCAGCGCCAGCCGTCCTGAGCCATGGCATCCCACCGGTACAGGGGATTCCCCCACACCTGGCCCTGGGCGCTGAAATAATCCGGGGGCACCCCGGCCACTTCCGTAGGATAGCCGTCCCCGTCCAGCTGGAAATATTCCCGGTGGGCCCACACATCGGCGCTGTCCGGAGCCACGAAAAGGGGCATGTCTCCCAGGAGGGTGATGCCCCGGTCCCGGGCTGCCCGGCGGATCTTCCCCCATGCCTTGAAGAACACATACTGCCTTCCGGCGCCCGGGTCACTTCTTCCGCCAGCTCCCGTCCGGCCCTGGCCAGCTTCCGGATTCCGTTCCTTCAGGACTTCCGGCCACTGCTGCCAGGGCTTTCCTCCATACTGCTTCCGGATGGCCTGGAACAGGGCATAGTCCTCCAGCCAGTACTGCTGTCTCCGGCGGAACACAGCAAATTCCGGATCATCCGCCCGGGGCAGGGGAAAAGCTCCGGCCAGCAGTTCTTCCTGTCCGGCAAAAGCCGAAAGGGAGAGATAGGGAGAATCCCCCAGGCCCGGCGGATTCAGGGGCAGGATCTGCCAGATCTTCTGGCCGGCGGCTGGAGGAAATCCAGGAACCGGATGGCGGATCCCAGGATCTCCCGGCCGGTTTCTCCCGGCAGGGAAGTGGGATGGAGCAGCACCCCGGCTCCCCGTTCCATCCGGGGCCGTTCCGGCGGCAGAGCCTTCTTTTCCCGGCACCGGTAGATCACCCCACTCCGGGGCGGCAGGTCCAGGACAAAATCCCCGCCTGTCACCGGAATGGGCTTTGGAGCCTGTTTCGGTTCCTTTCCTGTATCGCCATACCCCATCCAGTCTTCCAGGCTCCAGAGAGGCTCCAGTTCGCCCCAGGCCAGTCCATCTGTCTGGACCTCCACCTGCAGAGCCTGCTCTCCCCGGTTCAGGGCGGTAACAAAGACCCCGTTTTCGCCCGGCTGACCGAACACATCCCGGCCCCCTTCCAGGAACCGACCGTACACATACACATCTCCCCGGGCCAGGAAGGTCTGGAACCGGCCGGTGGACAGGGCGGTGTGCTGCCGGCGGAGATGGATCAAGCTCCGGCAGCAGCCTTCCAGGGAAGGCTCTTCCTTCCCCCAGGGAAAGGGCTTCCGGTTCTCCGGGTCTTTGCCCCGGTCAGGCCCGCTTCGTCCCCACTAATACACCGAAGGAGCCCCGGCCAGGGTCATCTGCCAGGCCCGGAGCAGCCCTTCCATCCGCAGGGCCTCCCCTCCGGGATACCGGGCCTCCAGCAGGGTCCGGATCCGCTCCACATCATGGCTGCCCAGCAGGTTCAGCATGGCGTACAGGTTCTCCCGGGGATAGTTTTCCGCCTGGTGCCAGTACCGGCGGTCCGCTTCCCCTGCATCGGCCCGTCCCAGGCAAAATCAAGCATCAGATCCCGGAGCACATAGTTCATCACACTGTCCAGTTTTCCCCCGGACAGATACTGGCGCTGGACCCCGTAGCTTTCCTTGTTGGAGGCATCCTCCCACACCTCCCCGATCAGCACCGCTTCCGGATCCTTCTGTTTCAGTTCCCGGTAGAAACAGGTGAGGAATCCGTCCGGCAGTTCATCGGCCACATCCAGCCGCCAGCCGCTGATTCCTGCATCCAGCCAGTGCTTCAGCACGCTGTCCCGGTCCCGGATGATGAAATCCAGGTAGGAGGCTCCGTTTCCGTCACTTCCGGCAGGGAATGATCCCCCCACCAGCAGGCATAGTCCTCCCCACCGTCCCGGAACTGGTACCAGCCATAATAAGGGGAATCCGGTCCCTGCCAGGCCCCCGGCTCCCCATAGGTCCCTTCCCGGTTGAAGTACCGGCTGTCCGCTCCGGTGTGGCTGAACACCCCGTCCAGGATAATCCGCATCCCATGGCGCCGTGCTTCCCGGCACAGGGTCCGGAAGGTCTCCTCCGTGCCAGGAAGGGATCGATGGCTTTGTAGTCCCCGGTATCGTACCGGTGGTTGCTCCGGGCCTGGAAAATGGGGTTCAGGTACAGGCAGTTCACCCCTAGCTCCTCCAGGTAAGGCAGTTTTCCAGGATTCCCTCCAGGGTCCCGCCGTAAAAATCGTAATACCCTACCTGGCCCCGTTCATCCTTCACATAGCAGGGATTCCCTTCCCAGGTGCTGTGGATCAGGCCCCCGGCTTTCCCTGGAACCGGTCTGCAGATACCGGTCCCCGGCAGAACCGGTCCGGAAGATCTGGTACACCACCGCCTGTTTCAGCCAGGCCGGCGTCACGGAATCCCGGTCATACACAGTAATCTGGTAAGAGGGAGGCTCCCGGTCCCACAGCCGGCCCATGCCTCCCTGCCGGGCCTCATCGTTCCCGTAATACAGGTCCTCTCCCCCAGACGGAGGACAAAATAATACCAGACCAGGGTTCCCTGGTCCGGCACGGAAAAGGTCACCCCGTACCGGCGTTCCCGGATTTCCGTCCTGTCCGGCGGCTCCGGTTCCGTCTCCCTGCAGGCCATGGGCAGGAGGATTTCCCGGTTGTCCTGCCAGAGACGCAAAAAAACAGCTTCCGTCCCGTCGCCTGCACCGTAAGATGCAGGTAACGGCAGTCCCTCCGGGGACCGCTCCAAAGGGAAAACGGCAAGCTGTCTGGCGTGAATCATGATAAGCAGTAATCTCCACGTTCCTATCCTTGTCTTTCTGCCATCCTGCCGCCGGGATCCCTCAGCGGAATTCCGGCTTTTTCCGGACGGCTTTCCGGACCGTTGCTTTCCGGACCGGTTTCTTTCTTTCAGTGGTTTTCCGGACGGTCTTTTTCCGGGTCCCGGCGGCTTTGGCCCGAATCCCGTCTCCCGCCGGCTTTTCCGGCAGCGGCATATCCGCTTCCTTCAGGGTCAGCCGGGGTGCCGGTGCTTCTTCTCTCCGGCCCGCCAGCTTTTCATACAGGCTTTGTAGGCCCGGGCGGATCTGTCCCAGCTGTTGTCGCTGTGCATGGCGTTCAGCACCAGTTTCTCCCACACCGTGTCTTCCTCATAGTCGCTGAGCCCCCGCTTGATGGTGAACAGCAGCTCATGGGCATTGAAATGGGCAAAGGACAGCCCGTTGCCCTCCCCGGTGAATTTCTGAAAATCCTGCACCGAATCCTTCAGGCCGCCGGTGGCATGGACCACGGGAATGGTCCCGTACTTCATGGAAATCATCTGGCTCAGGCCGCAGGCTTCGTACCGGGAGGCATCAGGAAGAAATCCGCCCCGGCATAGACCGGTGGGCCAGATCCTCGCTGAACAGGATGTTCACGGACACCTTGTCCGGATACCGGGCCGCCAGGCCGTCAGGGCCTG
>ENA-OQIG01001044-OQIG01001044.1-human-gut-metagenome-genome-assembly--contig:-NODE-1044-length-13369-cov-1.363691_pt1 | contig 13369 bp, 20 predicted proteins | sample MGYA00242576_ERZ504741 | MGnify/ENA primary metagenome ERZ504741 (study PRJEB26092, sample SAMD00036436) | human gut metagenome | host: Homo sapiens | study: EMG produced TPA metagenomics assembly of... | reverse complement strand
CAATTTTTCCATCCTTTGCAATGTCTTCAATTACTTCTGGAAGAATCTTTCCCAGAATAAGTTTATGATTATCGATATTTTTCAGGTAAGGCTTTGCCTCATCAATCTGGAATCCGCATTTTTATCTGATTGAAATGATATGTCTCAGATAAATCTACAGAATACATTTTTGTATCATTCAATCCCAGTTTTTGTAAACAGTTAAGAACAAGTACACTTGTACCACCACCAGAAACACCTAACTCTACTATCTTTTTAGGCTTATATTTTCTAATCAAACCACATATAAATCCATGTTCTGCTTCTGATAACTCAGATGCATTTGTTCCTATCTTCTCGTATATATCTCTTGGCTCCATATAATTTACAATTGATTCCATAATGCTATTTCCTTTCATATGTATAATAATTAAATCAACGCCTTCTGTAATGCCGGCTCAACTTCGTCACTATTTTCTGGTGTGAATCCGCGACACTTTTATCAGAAATTAGTATATCCCTTCTCTGTATATCCAAGTCTGAATTCTACAAGTTCCTTTTTCTTCTCTGGTGTTGAATTTTTCAAGATTATATGTTTCCTCTAAATCCTGTTCGCCCGCAATTCCTGCAACTGTTGCGTATGCCGCATAATTACAGCTATATATCTTGCCATCCCGCAATTCTTCCCATGACTGACTACAGCTATCTCTATGTTTTATCAGTCTTCTTCTGAAAGCTTTGAATAATCTGTTGTATCTGGTGCCAGATCAATCCAGGACTCTGCTTTATTAATATAATATTTGATATTATACTCCTCAAGCTTCTCTATTAACTGGTCAAAACGGTTGTTAAATCTTGGAACCGCCTCTCTGTAATCATCTACAGTTATCTCAATATTACATTTACTTAACTTTTCAAGTACTTCCTCTTTCGGTACAACTGTTCCATTAGTTACAGTCCTCAATGTTCCGATTTTATGTCCATAATTCTTATCAATATATTCTATCAGATCTGCTGTGTGCTTATACAGCATTGGTTCTCCACCACTGACATGAAACAACATAATATAATCCACACATGAAAAAAATAAAATCCACATCTTTCGTAAGCTGTTTCCCATTCTCTCACATAAAACTGCTTTGCATATGGGTTAAAATTAAGACAATGCTTGCAATTAAGATTGCATATCGTACTTGGTAAAAAAGAGATACTTGAAAAATATACCTTATCGTACTTATACACGTTGTACACTGATATGAATTCTTCTATTAAAAAGTAATCCACATTATGTACTTTTCCTGATTTTAATAACTGTTCTGCAGGCTTTACTCTTGCAATCTGCGACATTGTCAATATAATAGCCTCATCATTCTCTAAATTAATATCATTGAACGCATAACATGGTATTCCCTCTATTGTTGTTCCGATTTTATCGGCACTGTTATCTATAAAGCCAGCAATATTTATCTCATCTTTGAACATCGCCAGAAACTGATGTCCATAATCTCCTGCTCCAAATAAATAATATCTGTTTCTTTTTCTTCTATATTTTTATTACATCTCATCATATTCATGACCTTTATTCATTCCACTTCATCGGATATCTCTCCTCTATCTATATTGTAAAATTATCTTTGTATTTTGATATTCTCTCTGAATAAGATTGGTTTAATGATACATACTCTTTTTCGTATTTTCTCATTATATTCTGGCAATATAACAATGTCTGGCTGTCTTTCTGTCTAAATGCCAGCTCTGCTACATTGCTGCTGTGATATGCCAGAAATCTTTTTACGTATCCAAGTACATCATCCTGTACATTATTCTTTTCAAACATATCAATAACAATAAGATATGCTTTTATCCAGTCTAATCTCTTTTTTAAATTCTCAGTGTGACATCCTGATTTATTTCTTTGATAATAATGATACATTCCTCTTGGAATATAGATTGATTTTTCACAATTCAAGGCAGCTTTTGCAAGATATATCACATCCCCACCTAACTGTATATTCTCATCAAACAACAGCATCTCTCCATTAGTTTCTGTGAGAACTTCCTACTATATAGCTTATCCCACATATAAGCAAAGCCTTGATATGTATCTCTTTCATATATGTATCTCAATAATTTATCTCTATTAAAGACGCCTTTATCTACTGGTTTTAAATTTACAGCCTCTTTTTCTTCATCATCATATGACTTAAACCAGCTTGCAGCAGCCATATCAGCATCATTTGCCTCTATTGCCTCAACAAGTGTCTTATACATATCTTTTCAATCCAGTCATCACAATCCATGAAACCTATGTAGTTACCAGTACACTTTAACAATCCTGTATTTCTTGCGGAACTTTCTCCACCATTTTCTTTATGGATTATCACAAATCTATCATCATCCAAATATTCATCTACGATTTTCTCTGATCCGTCCGTAGAGCCATCATCAACACATATTATCTCAAGATTTTCATTATGTCTGATTCTTTGCACTATCAAGACATTTTCTCAAATATTGTGCTGTATTATATACAGGAATTATTATTGATACAAGAGGATTACTATGCATTTTTCTTCTCCTGATTTATTCATATTATCTTTTACTGTTTATCTTATTACTTATTGCTTCTGCCAATTTCTCACTCGCGTTGCCATTAAATACAAGTCCAACTTTCTCATGGAATATATCAAGCCTATTATCATACTCATCCTGTCGAAATTTCATAATATCTTCTTCAAGCTGCTCATTATCACTAGCTATCGGGAATGGAAATTTCACATCCATCTTAGGCGTAAAATTCTTGTTATTTCCAACATCATGCCTTAGGTCTGTGGCTATATTCCACATTAAAGCCCCTCTGTCTTTTGTATATTTTTTTATATCATCCGCATATATAAATACAGGTATATGTGCAAAACCTGCCTCAAAACATGCACTTGAATAATCTGTTATGTATGCATCCATTGCTGCAAGTATCTCATACATATCATCTGCCTGACTTTCGTCAATAAGCCTACTCTGTACTTCTGGATTCTTATACTCACTGAATGTAGGTGCTAACTGCGGATGAACCCTTATACACACATACCATTCTCCACCAAATTTTCTCTCAAGATTATCTATAAGTCTCTTAAAATCTATTGACCATATTTCAGAATATACACTACGAACGCCATTCTTAGCGCCTTCTCTGAAGGTTGGCGCAAACATTATTACCTTTGCCTCTTCTGAAAGATTATATTTCTTATGAAATCTTTCTTTAAATTTGCTTCTGTCACCATAAAGGACATCGCACCTTGGTGCTCCTGTCTTTAAATATGTTCCATCATACACTAATGCTTTATTAAAGCTCTGCTCACACCAGTCTGAATCAATAACCAAATCATCAATCATATCTGAATCATTCTTACTTACCCAATATGCCATTTCTGAAAATCCTGTTCCCCTTAGTAAACCGGTACATTTTATTCCTATTGTATAATGATTCACATTCAGATAATACTGTCCTTTACGTTTGCATGTTCCAAATGGTTTTCTATAATTATCAATCCATACTTTCGACCTTGTTAGCCAATATGCTCTGCTCCACAATGTATTAGGCACTTTGTGTATATATCCCGGAAATTCTTTGTTCATATCATTAACAAACCATACAAACTCATGTTCTGGATTCATCTCATGTAATTTTTTGACAAGTGGTTTTGCATTACATCCAAATCCACCTTTACCCTCAAATGTACATACACTTATAAGATTCTTCTTAACCGGAAATATTCTGCATATATAAAAACATAATTTTTCACGAAATGCTTTTCTACATCTTTTTTTTATGTATTTAATTTCCTTTGGGTCTGTTGCAACTGTATGCTTCACAAATATTACCTCGCACTACATATTTTTATTACGTTTTCTTATTTTTATAATCATATAGCCCTACTTAAAAAGCCTGCATACAAATGCAGGGCTTCATACACCAATTGTCACACTTAACATGTTATGTATAACAACTATTCCGATATATTCATTCAGCGACTCCATTCGCACACAAACATATGTTAATCACTAATTAATATATGTCTGACTTATAAATCCTATTTATATGCTTATTATATCGGATGACATAGCTGCTTTCTTAACCTTATGTGCTTCAGTTCTATTGATATTAAAATACATCCTATTTTTCAAATGTCTCTACGTATCTCTCCAATTCTGCTACTTTATTAACTAGAATTGTATCTTTTTCATTAGAATTCAATTCATCATTAGTAATAGTCTGCATTATACATATATCAAGTTCCCTCCATATATGTTGCGACATATTTGCCTTACTATTCGGATTAATAAAATAGGAAGCTACATTAAAGCACATTGATAACAATGACAGAAATACTATTATATTGTTGTTTCCTTTATTTGATGCATAAAATATAGTTACCAAAGTAGCTATTATTCCTAATAATGATAATAAATAATTCAAAGCCACAAAAAAAGTTCTCATTGAATACCATATTAAATATCTCTCAGCTACATAATATGGAATTCTATAATCACCTGTAGAATATTTATCAATTATTTTTTCAATATTACTATCCGTAGGCGAAAGTCCTATAATATATAAAATTCCCGATGCAATAATTATTATTGTAAAAAATAAAAAGACTAAAATCATCCCTTTTTTTGATATAAAATCGCTAATTATTGGTATTTTCTTCATTTTGTCTTCACCTTCTTCATTTAATCACATTTAAATTTCAACTAATTTTAAAACTCATGAAGATAGATTCCAATGTAATTTACAATCTTATAGGCTTTGATTATTATTCGTTTACTCTTCCGTTCTCATTAACCCCGTTACATTTTCTGTTATATATGTAAGCCTTAGACTATCAAAATTCTCATCAACCTTAATTGCCAACATTTCTGCAATATCATCATCTATTCCCGTCATATCCATCAATTGATATTTATTGATTCCATTGAGTAGTTCTGATATATGCAGAAATTAATAACTGCTGACAGGCACCTTACAAGATCATCCACTTCTTTTGACTTTTTTCGCATAAGCTTGTCCATTTAACTTAAACATCATATTATATCTATGTATTCTATATTCAAATATATCGTTAATTATCTGCTTTTGCGTATCTTTGTCCATCTTTCTGAATTCATCAAATTTCAGATATATAAGCATTTCACTTTGTGCTTTCTTGACAAGCATATTGTATATGCTCTCTTCATTAATAGCACTTTTTATATAGTTATCTTCTATCTCATTATTTTTAACCATTGTCTTCAATTCTTCTATAATATCTGAAAATATCACATCTGTTTTATCCTCATTATCATAACTTTCAGCATAGCACTTTTTTGTCAGTTCTTCCTTCCATGCTTCTCCTACTTCTTCTTGAAATCGTTCCAGATTGTTTTTCATTTTTGTTCATCTCCTTACCATTTGTCATTTATAATTTTTGGAGCAGGCACATTTATAATTTCGTTAAATTTTAAGCTCGTTGATTGTTTCTGCTTATCTATTGTTAGTGCCTGCTGTATATTCGTCAGCCATTGCCTTTGAACATCTGTATCTCTTTGCTCCACTATTTGAAATACATTCACATCAAACTTATCTTCATAGCTCTTGCTATTTCTTAGCACCTTCCGTTCCCATGCTTTTTTTAAATATTGGTCTTCTTTTTTTTGCTTACTCTTCACTATTTTTTTTGCATACCTTATTCCATTATCGGTAAGATAATATATTTTGTATTTACCACTTCTTTCAGTTCTTAATACATCCGCCTTTGAATCTCTTATTCTTTTCATTATGTTTGAAAGATTTGTTGTGGTCACTTGCAACTCTTTGGCTAATTCATTATGATTCATAACATCTTTTTCAAACAATAGTTCAACTATTTTATCAGAATACCGTGAGTTAATATTTTTTATTTCAAGTAAGTCATTCTTGTAATCTGCTATTCTTGACATTATTGAATATAATGCCATCTCATATCCTGCTTCATATATTTTCCATAGTTTATCTTCAACGATAGGTTTTATATCTTGATTAGGCATACATACTACATCCTGTGTATCTATTATATTTACTATGTAGTTATATGATGCTCTTTGTTTTCTGGTTTTCCCTGGTAAATCCTCCTTTATTGCTTTATAATCAGATCTTAAAAAATCACTGAACAGCTTATCTTCAAGCTGAACATTCTTTTGAGCGAATTCTTTTGAACTGATTTTTCTTATATCATCCGTTATGTTACATTTTCGTTTTCTTTTCATATAATTCATCCATTCTCTCACGGTTTATCTAATCATATGTATACTATAATGATGTCAGAGGATTGTCTGCATTGTAATACAACGCAACAGTCCTTTGACATTCATCCTTATAAAAGAGTATTCTTTTTGTAAAATTCCCAGTTAAGTTGTTTCTTAGTTTATCTACACCTACACCTTTATGGTATACATAAAGAAACATTCCTTTTTCTCTCCACATTCGCATTTTTCGTCACGCTTGTATACTTTATCAGTATTCTGATTGCTTTTTTCATTGCATATACTAAGCATACTGATTTCACCTGAGTTATAATAGCTATCAAACAAATTAGATTTGAATACTGAGCATGTATTAATCCATATTGAATTAAGATTATTGACTCCATTAGAGGAATAAACTTCGTAAAAATAATTATATCCTGGTGATAACGAGGGATTAATTACAATATCCGTCCTGAGTTTGCATAACATATTGCGTACATCATTCATCAGATAATCAACGCATATTGCTTCTGCTATGCTGCCAACTCCTTCTATCATTATGATATGTAACTCCTTACCCATTTTAATATCTTCCATATAATCGACTTCCCCTTTTATATAATGAAAAGAATGAAGTTTATTCTGTATTATTATGTCCCTTTTGCCTGGACCATACATAATAACACCTTGATTGTATCCTTCTTTCATATATGAAGGTAAGAACACCAAAACATCTGATTTGGTATTTTCAAGAATTCTTCTGAATCATCTTCAAGCTCTGGCATTCCCATAAGTTCTGGAAATACAATAATATGAGCACCACTGTCTATAGCCGCTACCAATGTATTAACACAACGGTCTCTCACTTCTTTTTTATTCTTTACTCCATAAAACGTCATTGTATTAACCACACTATCTTTACATTTACATTCAAACTTAGCATAATCACATATAGGTGAGACTGCAATACTCAACTCATCGTCTAGCATTTCTCCTTCAAAGAAATCTCCCAGATAATGAAACACAATCTTATATTTTGTTTCATCTTCCTTAAACAATACTATATGTTTTTTCAGAAACATATTGATATTGGATAACATCATATTTTGTTTACTTGTGTTAGGCAACTTTGACCTGACATGAGGGTATATCTTTATCTCTTGATCCTTATACTTACTATTCAATGGTTGAATGACCGTATTATCTGGCTCTATATCAACAAAATCATTATGATTGTGTCGATTAGGATGTGATATTTTGTACTCGAGTAATTGGTTGTCAAACAAAGTTATAATTGCGTGGATATAACATAATTTTCCTATTTCTTTTCTTACGTTTTTCCTCTTCTTTTCATCCTTGATTTTTCTAATTCATTTTCATTAATCGCACCTCCATTTTTTATCTCTTCTAATTTCTCATTTATCATACGTTCTTCTTTAGCTGAAAGCATACCATTATTTGTATTCGCATTTTGTAGAATATCGCCGATTTCTTTAAATGCAGATATATTATTCATCTTTGCATTAAACGATTGTAATTGATTAATCACTTTCCTGTTAATCAACGGCTTTATCTTACACAGTAATCCAGCCCACACATTATATATATCTGTATCACTGTCCATGAGGCACCACCTCCTTCTATTAATATTAATAATATTACTTTTTATATGCGAAGTCAATATACACTTCACGTTTTGTTCACGTTATTAATATTGTTAGAAGATATCCTCCATGAATTTTCAGAGCATTAACTCTTTATAAAAATATTCATCATCTCACTCTTGCATTCGTTCTTCTTAAATCTTTCCCCTCTATCTTATCCATCGAAATAATTAACTATTATTAATCCCCAGTTCAAACACATACACTTCTTCATATCTCCCATCATTTTCCCTTATGGCTTCACTCACGCCACCACATCCACCTGATGCAAGTAGCTTCCTGCAACGTGAAAGAAGGCTTATTGATGCTATATACTCTGCTCCCAGTAGAAAGCCATCTCTTTTATCCTGTTCTTCTTTGTGCATATCAAATAACATCTGTCCCTTTTTAGTTATATATCTTTTCTGATCTGTAAATGATATTTTATCACCATATCTGTTAGAAAAAATATTCGTAATACGATGCGTCCTCTGTAGACATATATATATGCCTCAGTGAACTATCTGCCATAAGCATTTCATCTATCTTATCGCCTATCATCTCTTTGCTGGCATGGATTGGATGATTTGCCAGATGTATATTCACATAGTCAGTACCTCTTGCCAGAACTCCTAAGTATGCTTCTGGTTCTTTAAGATACCTCTCCATTCTTTCTTTCACATATAACTTTATTCTTGAATTATATATGCCTTTATTCCAGCTAAGACTCACGCCTTCACATATAGTATTCATTATACCATCTGTTACATTTCCATTATAAAATGTTGGTGTATAATACACATTTTTACTTTTATTTATATCTTTCATAGAATAGCCCTCAGGCTGCTCATAAAACTTGCTCCACACATCATCATATGGACTGTTCTGATAGAAACTGCTGCCAGACATGTTAAGTCTGATTACTGGTATAAAGCCTTTACTTTTGGCATACCTTGCACAAGTCTCTACTTTAGCAAATATTGCAAACAAACCAAGACTATCATATCCTCCATCAATAACTAGAAAATGCTTATCTGGATTTTCATCTCCATATTGTCTATAATCAGAAAACATAAATGTGAATGCCATTATCTCTTCATAATACATTATCCCTGATAATATCTGTCCATTGGTTCTGCATGAGGTATTCCATACATAATGTGCAGCTTCTTCATACCATTTCCAAGCTTTGTAAGTATTTCCTCTGTAAGTGACTCCTCATACCAGCACTCATATGGCATATCTGGCAGCATTGGAATCATCTGTTCCCATGACTTTCCCACCAGAACAAGCCTCTTGCCTTTCCACAATTTTAGTGCTGTCTGGCACAGTTCAACTGAATATTCATTACATTCATGAAGACATATGCAATCATATGATTCGAGAAAAGACATGTCAATTCCACCAGAATATACGTATCTATGACGATATACACTCTTCTTAAACTCAAGCACAGCAATCTCTTTTCCGTTACCATTAACAGCTATAGCATAGTCTGCTTCCACAATTATATTATGTGCCATATAAAACATATCCGGACCATACTCAACTCTTATATCCTGAGGTTCTTTATTATTCATCAATAATTTGTATGTATAATATACCCCATCTGATATCTGTATTATCTTATTCTTCCCTGTTCTTTCAAAATACCCCTGTAAATCTTTTCTATCTTCCTCACTCAGGCTGCAGTATTGCACTATATCTTCTATTCCACGTTGTGCTATCATATATTTTTCACCTTATACTTATTAAACATATTTTTACCTGATTATACAACATGCTTCATCAGGCACACAACCATATCACTATCACGTTGTGTTAACATTATGCCGATATATTAATAAAAGTTTATTTTAAAATATCAAAGGAATATTTCATATGGCTAATAACAACAAAAACAATAACAATCAGAATAATAATCAAAGCAATAATGAACATTGGAAACAGTGGAACTACCAGGATGACTGATGATGGAATATGGTGGTCAAGTGATTATTATTTTTACAGAATCAACATATTTCAGGATAATTTACTTAATGTTGCTCGTTGTACACCTTCACATACTGATGGAACCATAGATGATGCAGCAGCCATAGATGGCATATTCATGGCAACATGCACAGATATATACTGGCGCGAAGACCTCTTTGATAACTGGCATTTTTATGATATATCACAAACATATGAATTCAGAAAGCACGGTTTAAGAACGGTATTTCTTAACGATACAGATATAACACTTTTACATGAACTTTCAACTAAGCCTTCTCCTGTTGACTATTATGAGAAATACCGCCAGATTTTTCTTAACAACTACGATATCAGACAATAATACACCTGTTATATCTCTATACCAGCTGGGAATATAGTACTCTCTTCTGTGTATTATAGAATGGATATTCGTGATTAGTTCCACCTATGTATGGAATCATATAATCATCACCTATATTTTTGCTTTAATATTTTGTCATATCCTACAGGCACTTGGAACTTCTATATACTCAAATGGCATATATATACTGTTACTGTAGTATTCCTTTGGATATACATCTGCTGGTCTTGGACCTGCATGTCAGTCATAAGTGCCAGCCTGTCTGAATCTGCATCGGTATATATCATTCGCATTCTTTCTGACAGGCTGAGTATCTGTACCTGTAGTGGTATATCGCTCTCATAGTCAAAGTTAACCCCATACTGCTGCTCTATGCCGTGTATGTTAGCGAGTACCTGTGGGTCATTCTGATTATCTTTAGTAACCATCTGCCGAATATATCAAGTATTCGTATCATCTCACATTGCAGCTTATCTTCATCCTCTGTTGGTGCAACATAATCAAGTGGAAATATATCTAATCCTATTACATACGGACACCCATGAAACTTTTCAAGATGTTCTTTATCATATCTTATTCTCTTACCATTAACTATTCTGGCAGCCAGTGAATCCCATCCTGGCTCCGTATGTACATTGACTATATTAAAACCCGGCATTTCCTTCTCTGCTATATTACAGAAATGGTTATAATCCTTACGCTTCATAGTTATATCCATATCATCATCCCATGGAACAAAGCCTTTGTGTCTTACTGCTCCAAGCAGTGTTCCCCAGTCTGCAAAATACTGGATATTATTTTTTTTACATACACGATCCACTTCTGCCAGCACTTCCATCTGTGCTGCCCATGTTTTCTTCATCATACTTTCAACATAAAAGCCATCTCTTATCTCACCTTCCAGGTAACCCTTTGGTATCTGCATATATATACCTCTTTCCTACTATTTTTATTTTATAACAATCTCTTTTGACACCTATTCAATATTATGCTAGTCTTTCAGATAGATACTTTTGTCAGAATATCAATAAAACGCTCATAATAACATATTAAGGAGATTCATTATGCTTACATTTTCCCAGAATTATTTCAATGCTGAAACAAAAGATGGTTTCTTTATAGATGCCAGAATGAAACATGCATGGGCTGCCCAGCTTGAGGTGTTAGAAGAAATCAGACGCGTATGTGACATATTAAATATACGTTTCTTTGCCGATTGGGGCACACTTCTTGGTGCTGTACGTCATAAAGGCTTTATTCCATGGGATGATGATATTGATATAGGCATGTTAAGAAACGACTACATGCGCTTCTTAGAGCTTGCACCACCACTCTTATCTGAATACTTTGAGCTTAAAAGTCTGTACAATGACCCCGGACATGATAATGTAAAGGCTCGTATTATAACTGGACGTCATATGAATTTCTCCAAAGATTATCTTAAAAGATTCCATGGGTGTCCATATGTTATTGGCATTGATATTTTTCCGATTGATTATATCAACAAGGACATAGAAGCACTAAATGAACAGTTACGTCTTATAAACCTTATATTGTCAGCTGCATCTAGTATTCCGGAATGTCCTCCTTATAGTGATGATGTACTTAATGTAATCCACCAGCTTGAATCCATGTTTAATGTATCATTTGACTATAACAACCGGTTAGTCCATGAACTTAAAAAGCTTCTTGATATGTTATCTGCTATATGTCCTCCACAGAATTCCAATGAGGTATGTTCCATGATAGACCTTGCCTGCGGATGGGATTATCACGCATTACTTGAATGGTACTCCGATACTATCGATATGCCATTTGAAAACACTACTATCCCCGTTCCAGCTGGTTACGATGGCATACTTAAGATAAAGTATGGTGATAATTATATGACACCTGTACAATGTTCAAGTTCACACGATTATCCTTTTTACAAAAAACAGGAAAACTCTCTTCGTGAAACAATTGAATACGAATATAATACACAACTATCTGATTCAGAGTTCAACCAGCTCATTAATGATAAGATAGCAGAATCTGGTATAACTCAATGGTAGATATAATATTCATAGCAATAATTATAATCACACATACTTTTCAGGTATATTCGTAAATACATCTGTGGCTCCATAATATCTGTATTCCTCAAGGTGTGCTTCTTTTAATGGTCTTCCATCGTTAAAGAATGGTTCATCTCCATTCCATGCCCTTACAGGCATCCCCTGCATATCTTGTGGAAGTGCATAAACAAGTCCTCCTATGTATGGATGAAGTGCATCTGCAGCTGTATCTCTTGCCATTGATATGCACTCTTCTATCGACATTGCAAGCACTGCTGTTTTAGCATCCCGGTCTATCTTTTTTATGATATCCACTGATTCAGCAAGGAATGATGACCAGACTATATACTGCTCCATTCCATATTTTCTTACTATTTCATATGCCTTACTTTCTATGCCATCATATCTTATAATACTTGTCTTAAGTTCTATATTAATAAGTATCCCTCTGCTTTCGCAATATGGTTTCATCATAACAAGTACTTCTTCAAGTGTTGGTATACTGCAATGCTTACCATCATTAGCTGGAATAGCTATGTTCTTTATTTCAGCAAGCGTGCATCCCCTTACATTCCTGTCTATATGCGTAACTCTTCTAAGATTCTCATCATGAAACACTATCATCTCTCCATCTGACGTAAGCTGTATATCCAGTTCTATACCTGTTATCCCATCAAGCTCTGCTGCCGCTCTGAAAGCCTCAAGTGTATTCTCTGGATATAACGTACAACAGCCCCTATGTGCCCATATCTTAGGCATAGCTTTATTCTTTCCTGTCGCCAGAAACTGATCATGCCTATCTTTATATATCGGTGTATTCCAATCAGTAAATCTCTCCATAACTCCCGCCATAGCTATGCTTATATTATCAGAAATATCTACAGTTTTTTTATCATTATTTTTAATTCTATGCACAAATTCTCTTACTTCATAACAAAGTCCTGTTCCTTCATATCCAAACCTGTATCGCTCTATCTTCCCAGGATCTCGTATCTTACTTCGAATTCCTTTGTAAGCCACCATGGTGACTTAGCAAGTATATATCCGTTAGTACCTGTTACAACAAGTTGTCCTTCTGTCTTGGCACCCAA